>TARA_R110002073_G_scaffold28409_8_pt1 | contig 30128 bp, 20 predicted proteins | sample TARA_R110002073 | Tara Oceans TARA_R110002073 (sample SAMEA4397174) | marine metagenome | biome: Polar Biome; feature: [DCM] deep chlorophyll maximum layer (ENVO:01000326); material: water (ENVO:00002006), including particulate matter (ENVO:01000060) such as... | depth 40 m | reverse complement strand
GATGCGATCGACATCGCCTCCGGCACGTCGTTGGACCTCAACCTGAATGGCATCCCGGACGAATGCGAGGGGCCTTTGCTGATCACGAGCTCGGGTTGCTTCTGCGCCACGGGGGCTCCCTGTGGCAACATCGACCCGTTGGCCGGCTGTGCGAACAGCTCGGGCACCGGAGCGCTCTGCACCGCGAGCGGGTCCAGCAGCTGGGCCCTGGACGACTTGGTCCTGACGACGACGAACGTGGATCCGGTGAACTTCGGTCTCTACTTCATGGGCGACCTGACGATCCCGCCGGTGCTCCTGGCCGACGGTCAGCGTTGCCTCTCGGGTTCGTTGTTCCGCTACGCCGTGCAGACCTCGGACGCCGCAGGAACGGCGGTCATGGGGCCCGGGATCATCGCGTGGACGATCGCGAACCTGCCTCCCGCAGGGCACATCACCATCGGCTCCAGCTGGTCCTTCCAGTACTGGTACCGCGACCCCGGCGGACCGTGTGGTTCGACCGCGAACCTGTCGAACTCGGTGACGGTGACCTTCACGCCCTGAGCGAACACCCGAGGACCAGGCCCACCACCTAACTCGGGTCACGGAGCCCGCTGGCGAGCGATCGACAGCGGGCTCCTTTCGTTCATTCCTTGATGAGTGGGATCGGGTCCGATTCGGACGATGGCCCCGATGCGTCGGTCGCTCACGCACATCGCGACCCATGTGGTGCTCGAGACCGAGCCTGGGTGGGACATGCGTTTTCAGCGCCGACGGAGCCTGGTCCAGGACGCCCTTCGAAGGGGTCGTGCGGGCACGGGTGCGGCCGTCGAACGTCCTCGCAACTTTCTCTGGGTTCGCCGTCCGATCGGGCCGGGCAAGCGCAGGTAGGAAGCCCCGGCGCGCCGGCCACACCGATCACCTCTGCGGTGACCTGCCCCTGCGGCGAGGGGACCCTCCTCACCTGCCACCTGCCCCCGAACCGCCCTTCCTGGAGCCTCCGATGCAACGCCCCCCCAAGACCCCGACGTCCTTCTTCGCCGCAGGCCTGCTGCCCGCGTGTCTCGTGCCCGCCCTGTTCACCCCGCTCCTCGCCGCCAGTCCCCAGGACGTGATCTTCTCGATCGACTACACGGGTCCGACGATCTCGTTGATCGATGGCTCCGGCGTCGCGCCGATCACGGAGGGCGACCTCCTGATGCCCACGCCGGCCGGGACGCCGGGGTTGGGTCCGATGCCGACGCCGACGGTCGTGATTCCCCACGGCCTCGGCGGGCTCGGCCTGTTCCCCGGTTGCGCCGGCCATGCACCCGGTACGCCGTGTCCCGTCGAGGTCGACGCGCTGTCCTTCGGCACCGATCGGGTCTACACGCCGAACGGGTTCTCGCCCGGCGCCGTCTGGTTCAGCACGGACCGGTACGTGGCCGGCGCGGCGCTCGCCGTCGGCCCTCCGAACCTGGCCAGCGAAGGCCCGATGGGGGACGCCTCGAGCGACCTGCTGACGAACGTCCTGTTGATGCCCCCGGCTCCCATGGCACCCTTCGCGTCGCCGCCCAATCACGTCGGCGTCGTCGACGGCGATGGCCTGCCGAGTGGCAGCGGATTCACCTATCCCGGCCTCGGCACCATCGAGCCGAACTTCCCGACCCCGTTCCTTCCGTCGCCGGGCGACACGCTCGACGCGGCCGTCGTCAAGCCCGGCTTCGCGATCGTTCCCGGCGTGGCCTTCCGCACCTTCTTCTCGATGGACGCCGTGTGGCCCGATCCCCTCACCGGTTTCCCGCACTCCGGCACCGCGGCCGCGCACGGCTTCTCGTCGGCCGATGTGGTCGTCACCGCGGGTGGTCCGCCGGCCCTGTTCGCCGCCGCACCGCTCCTGGGTCTGGACCTGATCGGGATTCAGCAGGACGACCTCGATGCGCTGATCCTGTGGGAGAACGGTTCCGGCGTGTTCGAGCCCAGCGTGCAGCCCTATGACTGGCTCAACGGCTCGTCGGACATGCTGCTGTTCAGCGTACGTCGCGGCTCGCCCGTGATCGGAGCTCCGGACAGCGCGTTCGGCATCCCGATCGAGGAAGGGGACATCCTGTCCACGCCGATCCCCACCGTCCTCGGCGGCGTCTCGCCCTTCCCCTCGATCTTCATCGCGGCCGAGAACCTGGGCGTCGGAACGATGCGCTCCGGCACCTCGATGCTGGCGGGCTTCGGCGAAGAGCTCGACGCCCTGTCGTCTCCGAACCAGACGCTGCACGATTGTGACGGCAACGGCATCGAGGACGCGGTCGACATCTCGATGGGTGGAGTTGCGGACCTCAACATGAACGGCATCCCGGATCCCTGCGAGTCGCCGCTGATCACCGTGTCCAGTTGCTTCTGCCCCGGTGGCGGTTTCTGCGGCAACTCCGATCCGGCAGCGGGTTGTGGCAACGCCTCCGGCACCGGTGCGCTCCTGACCGCAAGTGGGTCGACCGTGTACGCCTTGGACGACCTGGTGCTGACGGCGTCGAACGTCGCACCGCTCGACTTCGGCTTGTACTTCATGGGCACGACGACCGTCCCGCCCGTGTTCCTGGCGGACGGATTGCGATGTGTCGGAGGCAGCATGTTCCGCTTCCCGCCGCAGCTCTCGTCCGCTGCGGGGACCGCGACGCTCGGCCCTGGCATCATCGCCTGGACCCTGGCGAACAACCCGCCCGCCGGCTGGATCTCGATCGGTTCGACCTGGTCCTTCCAGTACTGGTACCGCGATCCGGGCGGCCCGTGTGGGACGACCGCCAACCTCACCAACGCCGTCACGGCGACGTTCTGAGACATTCCCTGATGGGGTAGACCCATCTTCCAGGGAACCTAGGGGGCCCACCGCAGGTCGAACCTTGCGGTGGGCCCCTCTCCCGGTTTCCTGGCTTAGACTGGGGATCCAGGCTTCTCTCCTCGTGCCCGCCATGCTCCAGCGCCTCTCCAAGATTCACTTGCAACGTCCCTTCGCTGCCCTCGCGATCCCCGGGATCGTCGCATTCGCAGCAGCGCCTTCGGCCGCTGCCCAGACCGAGCTCGTGTTCTCGCTGGACTATCACGGTCCCCTGATCGGCACTCCGACGATCGGTGGTCCCTTGACGCATGGCGACCTGCTCGTGCGCAGCGGCCAGTCCGTGTTCGGACCCGCCTTGCCTCCGGACATCCTCTACAACGGTGGTCAGGTCGGGCTGCCGGGCTACTCGGGCTGCGTGGGCGTGCAAGGCGGCATCCCGTGCCCGGTCGAGATCGACGCCATGTCCTACGGTTTCGATCGGATTCTCACGCCGGATCCGCTCGACACCTACGCCGTGTACTTCACGGTCGACGAGTACGCGGAGGGCGACCCGAGTCTCCTGGCGGGGCCACCCGGCAACCTGCGCACGGAAGCGCAGGCGTTCGACTCCAGCGGCGACGTCTACACCTCGGGTCTGCTCCAGCCTGGTCCGATCCCGATTCCTTCTCCGGGACCTGGCCGGCGGAACCACATCCTGTTCGACGGCGATGGTCAACCGACGGGGATCGGGCCGTTCGCGCCGTCCCTCGGCCTGGTCGAGCCGAACGATCCGAACCTGGGTCTGCCCGGCGCGCTCCAGGACACCGGCAGTCATGTCGACGCCATCACGGCGCAGCAGCCCGTGAACCCGTTGCTCCAGACCCTCTACTTCTCGGTGGACGGCCCCGGCAGCGACACGACCTTTGGCTACCAGCACACCGGGACGAACGGTTCGCTCGGGTTCAGTCCCGGCGACATCCTCGCCAGTCAGAACGGCGTGATCTCGCTGTTCATTCCCTTCGACCAGTTGGGGCTGGGGATGTTCGACGACGTCGACGCACTCATCTTCCACGACAACGGCAACGGCGTTTACGACCCGTGGCTGGCGATGTTCGACTGGGTTCCGACCTTCCCCACGCCGGGCCCCGGAACGCTGGCGATGCCAGGACCTCCGCCCTCGGACCTGCTGCTGTTCTCGGTCAAGCGCGGTTCGCCGCTGGTCGGGACCCTGGATGCCTCGGGAACGATCATCGAGGAAGGCGATCTGCTGCTGCCCCCTCCGGGCGGCTCGGGTCTGCCGCTCATCTACGTTCCCGGCGAGGCCATGGGCCTGAAGACCGGCCGCTCCTTCCCCGGGGAGCGTGGCGACGACCTCAGCGGCGCGACGATCCTCGGACTGGGCGAGACGTTCCTGGACTGCAACTCCAACGGCGTCGAGGACGGTGTCGACATCGCGCTCGGCACCAGCACTGACACGAACCTGAACGGCGTTCCCGACGAGTGTGAGCCTCCCGGCGCCGCTTGGTGCTTCTGCACGCCGGCCGTCGACCCGTGTGCGAACGACTACGCCGCCGGTGGCTGCAAGAACGTGACGGGCGTGGGCGGGATCCTCGACGGCACCGGTTCGTCCAGTCTGTTCCTGGACGACCTCGTGTTGACCTCCACCCAGCTTCCGACCAACAACTTCGCGTTGACCTTCGTCGGTCAGGGCGCGACCTCGGTCACGCTCGGCAACGGTGTTCGCTGCGTGGATTCCGGAGGCTCGAGCTCGCTCTACCGCAGGCCGATCAGCGCCACGGGACCGGGCGGGATGTGCGTCGAGAGCGACATCGTCGGATGGTCCTGCACCGATCCGTTGTTGCCGGCCGCGGCGTGCATCATGCTCGGCTCCACCTGGAGCTTCCAGACCTGGTACCGCGACAACATCGGAGTCGTCAACCTGGGACCCTGTGGCATGGGCTCGAACCTGACCAACGCCTGGGAGGTCACGTTCACGCCCTGATTCGAACCGCGTGAGCCGTGATGGGATTCACGTGAGGATGCGGCACGTGCCGCGTCCATCGGAACGGCCCCGCTGGAGCAACTCCGGCGGGGCCGTTTCATGTCGATCTTCGCGCGACCGCGGTCAGACGGGTGATTCGCCGACCGCGAAATCGTGCACGAGCAGCTCGAGGTTGCGTTGTCCGCGGAACGTGTTCCAGCGCGGCGTGTGGACCAGGTGGATCGGGATGCCCATCTCGAGTTCGTGCACGCGGTTCGCCATGCCGAACGCAAGGGCCTTGTGCACGGTGTCGCCCTGGCGCACCTGCAGGATGACGTGGCGTCCGTCCGCGCCGATCACGCGCGCCGGTTCGGCCAGCCGCACGTCACGCGAGAGCAGGACCGGGGACTCGTTGAGCTGCCCGTACGGCTGCAGCCGATCGACCTGGTTCAACAGCGACTGGTCGATCATCGTCAGCGGAACCGCCGCATCGATCGCGAGCTCGGGCGGGGGGTAGCCGGCTCCACCGAGGATCCGGCGTGCCTCTTCGCAGATGGCCTCGCGCAGGTCGTCGATGGACTCCGACATGACCTCGCAGCCGGCCGCCTGACTGTGACCGCCGTACCGCGGCATGAACGCGGCTCCACCGTGCATCGCCTCGAGCACCGAGAACCCCGGGACCGAGCGCGCGGAACCGCGACCCATGTCCCCGTCGAGGCCGATGACGAGTGCTGGCCGGGCGTACTTGTCGACGAGACGTGCTGCGACGATCCCGACGACGCCTTGGTGCCAGCCCTGACCCGCGACGACGATCACGGGGTAGCGTTGCGCATCCTGGTAGAGCTTGGCGTCGGCTTCGGCTTCGACGAGCACATCGCGCTCGATCTCGCGCCGCTTGACGTTCAACGTGTCGAGCTCGGCGGCCAGGCGTGCGGCTTCGGCGTCATCCTCGGAGAGCAGCACCTCGACCGCGCGCGCCGCCGTCGCGAGGCGACCGGACGCGTTGATGCGAGGTCCGATCTGGAAGGACACGTCCTCGGCGTTGAGCGCGCGATTGCTGATCCCGGCCGCGGACAGCAGCGCCTTGACCCCAGGGCGGGACGAGGACTCGAGGGCCTTCAAACCATGACGTGCGAGGATGCGGTTCTCGTCGACCAACGGCACGACGTCGCACACCGTCGCGATCGCCACGTCGCCCATCGAGTCGACCAGGAATTGTCGCAGTTCGGGTTTCACGCGGTCGCCGTCCGACATCTCCTGGCAGAAGCCCCACGCGAGCTTGAAGGCCACCGCGCCGCCGCACAGTTCGGGGAACGGATAGGTCGAATCGCGAAGCTTGGGGTTCACGATCGCGACGGCTTCGGGCAGTCCCGATACCGGCGGTTCGTGGTGGTCGGTGACGATCGTCTTGACGCCGATGGCCTTCAGCTGGGCGATCGGTTCGATGGCCGACGTACCGTTGTCGACGCTGATGACGAGCTTGGCGCCCTCGGCCTTGGCCCGTTCGATCGAGTGGTCCCCGAAGGAATAGCCGTCCTTGAACCGGTCCGGGATGTGCCAGTGCACGTCGGCACCGAACAGGCGCAACAGGCGCACGAGCAAGACCGTGCCCGTGACGCCGTCGACGTCGTAGTCGCCGTGGATCAGGATCGTCTCGCCGTCCTCGACGGACTTGCGCAGCACCCGAGTCGCCTCGCGCATGTTCGGCAGCAGGAACGGATCGTGCAACTTGCGCAGATCCGGCGCCATGTGCGCGCTGACCGCTTCTCCGGGTGAGTACCCGCGATTGGCCAGGAGAATGGCGACCAATTCGGGGACATCGTGCTTGCGCATGAGGTCCTGGACCGTGCCACGGTGGGGGGAGCGCAGGGTCCAGACGGGAGCGGAAGCAGCGGGGCGACGAATCATGGGGCGGGGAGTCTACTCCAGGTCCGCCAAGGTTCGGGGCCAGTCGTCCTTGAGGAGTCTCGAAAGCGCACGATCCGCGAGCAGCTTGCCGCCGGTCTGACAGCCGGGGCAGTAGTGGAACTCACTGCTCGAGCGAACGATGCGCTGGATCGGAGCCTCGCAGACGTGACACGGCTCTCGGAACCGTCCATGGACGTGCATCTCGGGCTGGAACGCCGTGACACGATCGGGGAACGCGATGCGTGCCGCGGCGATGTGGCGATCCCTGGCGGCCGTCAACACGTCCTGGGTCGCACGCCACAGGACCTCGGCCCGATCCGCTCCGAGTTCAGCCGTGCGCAGGAACGGTGACAGCCGCGCCGTGAACAGGATCTCGTCGGACCAACCGTTCCCGATGCCCGAGACCTGGTGCGGATCGCACAAGGCACGTTTCAGCGTTCGCGGAGGATCGGCGAGGGCCGCCGCCAGCGTCGCCGCATCCACCTCGAGGGGCTCGACCCCGCCCGGATCGTGGCCCGCGAGGCCCGCTTCGTCGCCGACGACGAACAGCGAGGCGCGGCGCTTGGATCCCTGTTCCGTCAAGACCAGGGACCCGCCCTCCATGTCGAATGCCGCCAACGCCGCCTTGCCACCGAGCTTGGCGTCTTTGCCTTTCCATCGCAAACGACCCGCGATCATGGGATGCAGGACCCAGAACGTCCCGCCCGACCACGCGAACACGATGCGCTTGCCGATGCGGCGGGCCCCGATCAGCACGTCACCGACCGCCGCGTCCAGGGGCGGCTCGACGCTGCGCAGCAAGAACGGGCTGGCGAGCCGCACCGCTTCGAGCCGCTGACCCACGACGTGGGAGCGCAATCCCTCCAGGTATCCCTCGACCTCGGGCAGTTCGGGCATCCGGGCAGGCTGCCATGGACGGTTCCGGCGCGCTACTCGGTTCCGTTTCGGTTCGTGGGCCTCCCCGGGGTTGCGGGAGGGTCCACCGGCGAGAGAGGATGGGGGGATGGCCAGTGAACCGACACCGACCCAAGAAGCCTTCCGGCGACTCCCCTCGATCGACGAGGCCCTGCGCGACGGCGATCTGGTCGCCCTCGAGGACCGCGTCGGACGCGACCTCTTGAAGGCGTTCGTCCAGCGCGTGCTCGGCGAATGGCGCATGCAGATCCTGGACGGCCAGCTCGACGCCGAGGGATTGCAGGAGCGCCTCGACACCGCGCAGTTGCTGGGCTCCGTGCGGCGCCTGGTCGAGATCGAGGAGGGCCGCGGCGTGCGCCCCGTGATCAACGTGGCCGGCATCGTGCTGAACACGGGCCTCGGTCGCGCGCCGGTCCATCCCGAGGTGGCCCAACGCATGGGCGCCGCCGCCGCCGGGTACTGCGTGCTCGAGGTCGACCGGTTCACAGGCCAACGCAACCGCCGCGACGATCGACTCAGCGAGTTGCTGCTGCGCTTGACGGGCGCCGAGGCGGGCATCGCGGTCAACAACAATGCTGCTGCCGCGCTGCTCTGCATGCACACCTTCGCGAAGGACCGCGAGGCGATCGTCAGCCGCGGCGAGCTGGTCGAGATCGGCGGCTCATTCCGCGTGCCCGACGTGATGGCTGCGGCCAACGCGCGCCTGGTCGAGGTCGGCGCGACCAACCGCACACGCATCGGCGATTACGCCAAGGCGATCGGCGCGGACACGGGCCTGTTGATGAAGGTCCATCCGTCGAACTTCCGCATCATCGGATTCACCGAAGAGGTCGATCCCGCCGACCTGGCCAAGCTAGGCGTCGAGCACGGCGTGACCAGTGCGTGGGACCTGGGCTCCGGCCTGGTCGAGCCCGCGAACGCCACGATGTTGGGTCCGAAGGTCGGGGGCGAGACCGAGGTCGCGACCGCTGTCGCCAGCGGCGTCGACGTCGTGACGTTCTCAGGGGACAAGCTGCTCGGCGGCCCGCAAGCCGGCATGCTGGTCGGCAAGCGCGCGACGATCGAAGCCCTGCGCAAGAACCCGCTGTACCGCGCACTGCGATGCGACAAGGTGCAACTGGCCGGCCTCGAAGCGACGATCGAGTTGCTGCTGGCAGGTCGCGGCGACGAACTTCCGACGCGCGCGCTCTTGTGCCGCGACGTCGAGGACGTGCGTGCCGTCAGCCATGCACTCGCCAAGGAACTCGGCGCGTTGGGCTTCACCTGCGAGGTCGTGGACTCGCCGTGCCAACCCGGCAGCGGCAGCGCACCCGGCATCGAACTGCCCAGCTCCGCGGTCCAGGTGAGCGATCCGAACCGCAGCCCCGATCGACTGGCCGCAGCCCTGCGCGCTGGAACCCCGCCCGTCTTCGCGCGCGTGCAGGAGGACCGCCTCTGGGTCGATCCGCGCACGCTGCTCGATGGGCAACACGAACTCCTGGTGGAAGCCTTCCGCCAGCTGACTTGAGACCTGTCCCACATGGACGCCACGGAATCCCAAATGACGAAGCGATTGACGGACTACGCCGCCTGCGCTGGCTGAGCAGCCAAGTTGCCCATGGGGCAGCTCACGCAGGTCTTGCGTGACGTGAATCCAGAGAAGGACCCGCGCTTGCTCGTGGGCCCGCAGTCCGTGGACGACGCCGGCGTGGTCGTCCTGGGCCAGGCCGAAGGTGTGTCCAGTCCGAACGGCCTCGGGCTCGTGCAGACGGTCGACTACTTCCCGCCCGTGCTCGACGACCCGTACCTGTACGGCGCCGTCGCCGCGGCCAACGCCCTGTCGGACGTCTACGCGATGGGCGGCAAGCCCCTCTGCGTCTTGAACATCGCCGGTTTCCCGAAGTCGTTCCCCGCCGAATGGATGCGCGAGATCTTCCGCGGCGGTTTCGACAAGGTCGCCGAGGCCGGAGCCGTCGTCGCGGGTGGACACACGGTCCAGGGCGAGGAGCCGATCTTCGGGTTCGCCGTCACCGGACTGGTCGATCCCAAGGCCGTGCGCGACAACTCCGGCGCGCGCGCGGGCGACGCGTTGTACCTGACCAAGCCGCTCGGGATGGGCTCGATGACCACCGGTGGCAAGCAGCAGAAGATCGCGCCCGAGGCCGTCATCGAGGCCGCCAAGGTCATGGCCACGTTGAACGGCCCCGCGGCCGAGGCGATGAACGCGGTCGATGCGCACGCGTGCACCGACATCACGGGCTTCGGGCTCGTGGGACACTCCCACAACATCGCCCAGGCCAGCGGCGTGACCCTGCGCTTCGACCTCGAGTCGTTGCCGCTGTTCCCCGGTTCCTACGAACTGGCCGCGGCGGGCGTCGTGTCCGGTGGCTCGGGACGCGGCAAGGCTGCCCTGGGCCAGGACGTGCTGATCCCGGACGGGGCGGACTCCGCCCGGATCGCGATCGTCTTCGACGCGGAGACCTCGGGCGGGCTGCTGATCGCGGTCGATCCGGGCCGCGCGGCCGAGCTCGAACGCGAACTGGCCTCCCGCAACGTGCCCGTGCACCACGTCGGGAACGTCGTCGAACGCACCGCTCACCCGATCGAGTTCGTGTGACGGGCCCCGCGCTGTCGACGTCTCAACGCGAAGCTTGCGACGGAGGCTCCGGGCTCCGAGACTGACCGACCATGCGCAGCGCCCTCCTTCTATCCGTCCTGCTCGCGGTCCTGGGATCGTGCGCGACGGTGCCCAATCGTTCGCCCCAATGGCGCAGTCAGGTCGTGCTCGAAGTTCCGGGCACCAAGCTGCTCGGATGCGCGATCGGCGACGCGGACCCACAGCACTTCGGCAACGAGATCGCCGTGGCGGCCGGCAACGGTCTCGTTTACGTCGTGCGTCACCAGGACGACACCTGGCATCACGAGGTCGCCGCGGCCCTGCGCGGGGAACCGATCCAGTGCGCGATCGGAGACGTGGATCGGCTGCACGAAGGCGCCGAGATCGTCACGGTCGGCATGTTGCGCGGCGATGAGGACACGGGCTCGGGTGGCGCCGCGATGTTGCTGCGGCGCACCGACTCCGGTTGGGAGAAGGTCGAGTTGTTGCGCACGAACGCGTTGTTGCACGGCGTGTGCATCGGTGACGTGGACCCGACGCGCGTCGGAATCGAACTCGCGGTCGCTGGCGCGGATGGCGAGGTCCACCTCGTCTGGCAGAGCGGGGTCGGTTGGGCCAGCAAGATCATCGGCGAGGTCCCCGGCACCGCGAAGTCCATGACGCTCGGCCTCGGCGGCCTCTTGGTCGCCTGTGACGACGGTTCCCTGGTTCGGTTTCGACTCCGGCCTCGCGGCTGGGTCCGCGACGTCGTGTCCACCGGTTCGTCCGCGCTCGCACGCGTCGGCGCCACGTTCGGCATGGCGATCTGGTGTGCCAACGACGGCGCGCTGCGGTTGCTGCGCGAGGGCTACGAGGAGGTCGTGCTGAGGTCGACCGACCGCTTGCGCGGCGCGGTCCTCGCCGACCTCGATCCCAGCCGCACCGGTTTGGAAGGCGCGACCGCAGGCTACGACGGATTGATCAGCGTGATCCACGGCGGCCCGATCGCGTGGGAGCGTCTGTCGCACCACGGCGGCGTCGCCCACGTCTTCGAGATCACCGTCGTGGCGGCCGACTCCGACCGTTTGCATCACCTGGCCGCGGGCCCGTTGCCGCAACGCGGGACCGCGCTGGTCGCGTGCGGGTACTCGGGACGGGTGACGTGCGTCTGGTGGGCGGGCGAGTGATGCCGGATCCTTACCTGCACTTCGAAGACGCCGGAGCGAGTGGGACGTGGGTCCCGGGGCCACCTTGGATCCTCGGCCATCGCGGCGCCCCGCGCGAAGCTCCCGAGAACACCCTCGCCAGCCTGCGGCGCGCACTCGAGATCGGCGTCGACGGCATCGAGTACGACCTGCGCGGCAATGCTTCGCACGAGCCGGTGTTGATGCACGACGAGGACCTCGCGCGCACCACCGATGCGAAGGGGCCGTTGGCGGCGCGCGGCCTGCCCGAACTGTTCGGCGTCGACGCGGGCTCGTGGTTCTCGCGGCGTTTCGAGGGCGAGCCCGTTCCGTTGCTGGACGAAGCGCTCGACCTGTTGCGCCCGAACGGGGAGGCACCCTTCCACATGATCGAGGTCAAGGAATCCGGGCTGATCCAGAACGTCGCCGAGCGTCTGCGCGGTTACGAGGGTCGCATGGAGTTCCGCATCGCGTCGTTCCTGCTCGACGTCGTTCAGGAAGCGCGTGACCTGGGACTGCCGACGATGTTCCTGGCCGAGGACGCCACCGACGATGTCCTGCGATTGGTGCGCCGCGAACGCTTCGAGGGAATCGGCGTCGGCCCGGGAGGCTGGCGCACCGACGAGTGGAACAATCCCTGGCGCGGAATGGAGCGCTGGGCCTGGTCCGTCGATTCTCCGCGCGATCTGCTCGAGGTCTGCCGCGGCGGTTTCACCGGCTTCAACACGAATGAGCCGCACCGAGCCCTCGCCGCCCGCGCGTTGGTCCACCTGACGCCTGGGGACGACAACCCGTGGCCGGTCGACGTGCCCGCCCTCGAGGTCATCCCCGAACACCTCGACGAGGAGACCGCCGCGCGCGGCCAGTGGTTCGGCCGTTGGGACGTCGAGGCGCGCGTGCGCAATCCTCTGGCGATCCCGGTCGAGGCACGTTGCGGCGCCTTCGTGCGCTCCGGCGCGTTCGAGATCGACGGCTTGCCCGCCGTGTTCGACCTGGAGCCCTACGAGGAACGCGTGGTGCCGTTCACCTTGCGCGGTGGCGCACGTTCCCCGGGCGCGGACCCGTTGTTCGCCGCGCTCTTGAAGTGGAAGGGCGACGCGAGCCCCGGCATCACGGACGAGTTGCGCGGTGGGGGACAGTTGCTGTTCGACATGCCGATCGAGCGCTATCGCGTGACGTCGGCCGATGGTCTGACGCGACGCTTGTCGTTGTTGACCGAGCGCGCCGGCGATCCGTTCGCCTCCGTCAATCTGCGGCGCGTGCGCGGCGTGCTCGACCTGTCGATCGAGAGCGCGGGCGGCATCGAGGACGCCACGTTGGTCGTGCGTCTCGGAGGCGAGGTCCACCGCGGCTCGAACCGCATCCGCATCGCCCCCCCGATCTACGCGGACCGCATGCCCGACGGCGTGCCCTTCAGCGTCGCGATCGAAGGCCACCGCAAGGGCGAACCTGTCATCCGACGCTGGGCCGGCGGACTCCCCGAGGGACTGGGCCACGGAGTCCCTGGCCGGCTGCACCTCGACCTCGACGCCTAGCTTGGCTCAGAATCTTGGCACCAACCGAACCTTGGGCGGTTGACGCCCCCCGGTTCGCGTGGACAATGCGCGGCCACTCGAGCGGGAGTGGATCGGTGCTGGTGTGCCGCCCGGCCTTCAAAGCCGGTTGGGTTGCGTGAACAGCGTGACCGGTGGGTTCGATTCCCATGCACTCCCGCCACTCCTACTCCTTCGCGACCCCCAGGGCAGTGGGTCTAGGTCTGGCTGCAGCCGGTGTCCTCAGCACGACCGGCTCACCCGGGCGAGACGGAGATGAGTCCTGCGTTTGAAGAATCATCGGAATCCGCGGAGCTTCGTTCCGTGCGTGGGTTGGGTTGCCCAGGAACCTGACCCCATGCACCAGAACTCCACGCACTTGGGCCTCTTCGGCTCGGCCTTGCTCGTCTCGACGCTCATTCTCCTGGTCGGTGCCTGCCACCGACCCATCAAGGACGAGGTGCCCGAGGCTCCGCTTGTTCTCGACCAAGCGGCTCGTGGAGCAGCCCCCAAGGCCGAGCTTGCAGGGCCCGGCTTCCGAATCGTCGAGGAGATCGGGGGAACCGCAAGCGAACTGCGTGGAGTCCTGATCGTCGATGGGGTCGGTGCCCCTGGACAGACCATTCTCCTGGAGGACAGCCACATGTTGTCGCGCACGTTGGCGGGCGAGTTGGTCCTTCCCGATCGAGAGTCCGTGACGGCAAAGGATGGCAGCTTCGAGTTCCTGGCCCTGGCCCCCGGAAAATACGACGCCTGGTTGGATGGCGGATCGAATCCGATTCTCAATGGGCAGGAACTCTGTGCTGGAGTCGCCTACTTCCTCCAGGTCGGCAGTTCCGCCGGTGGTGCGTCGAAACCCGACTAATTCGATCGTGCCCCCCGCCCAAGCTCCTGGCCCTGCGGCGGGTCAACCCACGGGGGGCTTTCGGATTCTCGAGCTCGGAGAAATCCGGCGCCGTACCCAAACGTGAAAGGGCCACACTCCTGTACCTCGGCGCTAGCTGTTCAGAGGGAGAGCGGGTAGAGGGTCTGAGGGTGTCCCCAAACCCGGTCCACTAGTTACTGGGCATCAGGCCGGATGGATGAGGCGGGGACCTGGGCAGGCTTTGCACATCAGTTGAGGGAGCCGAAATCCCCACGAGCCCCGCGGAAGGGTTGCGGGCGGCTCGTTCACACTCAAGAGGCGTGCGCCGACAGACCGACTTGCGACACTAACTGCAGCGCTGGGGAGCGTTCGTGAGAGGTGGGACATACGGAAGGTCCCGAGACCTCCCCGCGAGGATCTCGGTTGCCCTGTGACCTGGAGCTCAGGTCGACCTAGTCAGCAGCATGAAAGGTCTCCAGCTGCACTCGTTCTCCGCGCTCTCCCTGGCTGCTGTGATCGCGTGCGGAGCCGTGTTGTCGCCCCGGGGCGGTGAGCTCCAAGTCGAGGTACGTGGGCCATGGTCGGTTCAGGATGGCGGTGGTTCGGTTCAGCGCCGTGCTTGGGTCGAACTTCTGGCCGAAGACCTGCCCGTGCGCGAGAAGGACCTGGTCGCGTTCTACCACCGTGAACGCGAGTCGTTCGACGGGGACCTGGCGGCGTCCCTGTTCTACCTGGACGTCTGGGACGTGATCGGGCGCTTCGGGATGCCGACGTCGATGTGCCGCGAGGCGTCCGTGTCGCCCGGTTCGTTCGATTGGGAGTTCACGTACTCCGGTGTCGATTTCGTCATCAAGGACGAGTTCGACGACATGGTGCTCGTACGTGGATTGACCTTCACGTTCTCAGCCGATGGGCTGACGTGCGTGGACGTCGTGGTCGACGACGACTGATCCGAACGCGGAAATCGAGAGTTCTTGCTCTCCAGGAATAGTGGACGCATGTGGAAATCCCTCGGGGGGTGATCCGCAGGGCAGGGGACAGCATCCTGGCGTGGTTCTCACCACCGTCGAGCGGATGTGCCGTCGCTTGCTTTCAACGTGCCGTGCGAGTCTTCATCATGGGCTCGTTCGGAAACTTCCCGATGTCACGGAGCGTGACGCTTGCCCCAAGACCGAGACGATCTGCTCGAGTTGCTCGTTCGTCGTGCGATCCGCAACGAGGAACCCTTCCAGTCCTTCGAGCCCGCGCTGCGTTCCCTGGTCGGCGCTGAGTCCGCGCCAACGCTCACCGACATCGCCACGGCGCTCGACGATGCGGACGATCCTGCGCTGGTCGAGCTACGGGGGCGCACCGAGTTGCGACTGTTGCGGCTCGCGCGACGCGCGCATCTCCTGCGGCAGGAGGGGCGCAGCTGGACGACCTCGATGGAGTCCGAGTTCGGCGAGCTCGACCTCGGGTCCAACACGACGGCAGCGCAAGGGCTCGATCGCCTCGAACAGGTCCTGCTGCATCTCTATCGCGACGAGCGCGAAGCGTACGCCGCAGCGATCTCGCAGCTGGATCGGGCGGACGTGCCGTGGGAGCACGTTCCTTGGGAAGGGCTTTGCGAGGTCAACGGGCTGGGGGACTTGCGACTCGGGAGTGCGACACCCGAGTCGGTCATCGAACAGCGGCCGTCCGGGGACCTGTCGCGGGCTGAACACCGAAAGCGCGCCCTCGCATCCGTCCTGAGGCTCGGCACCCAAGGGCCCGACCTCGACGCCGTCCTGCGGAACGACGAGTCAGCCCGTGATGCAGCGCGGAAGCAGCTCGACGAGCGGGGTGCGCGCTACGCCGAACGCACGCCCGAGATCCTGGCGCAGGTGATCGCCGACCTCTCGCCCGAGGTCGGGCACGAGTTGCGCGCACGCATTCACGCCGCGGCCGCTGCCAAGCTGCCGAGCGCGAGTGCCACATCCGAACCGATGAACGTGACTCCTCAAATGGAAGTCACCGTCAATCCTGAGGGCGGCGCCGACGAGCCGGCAGAGACCGCCACCCAGGAGGACGTCCCCGCGGTCCTGCCGCAAGCCGAACCGGCGTCTGCCGCGCCTTCACGGGCCGCTCTCGAACCCAAGATCGCCCCACCCAAGCGACCGAGCGTCTGGCGCAGTCACCTGCAGCCGTTCCTGCTCGACAACTGGTACATCGCGGTCGGCGCGATCATGGTCGTCGCGGGCAGCTCGCTGGTCGCCTACTTCACGTGGGAGAAGCACTGGGCCGTGCGCTACACCGTGCTGCCGATCCTGCTCGGCGCGTTCACCGCGACCCTTGCACGCCTGGGCGCCTGGCTCGAGCGCCAGGACGCGACGTTGACCGGTACCGGCGCCGTTCTCCGCGGCGCCGCGATCGCGTTGCTGCCCGCGAACTGCATGACCGTGGCGTTGTTGGCGGACGACGAGATCTCGAACAAGGCGTGGCTCGTCCCCCTGGTCGCGGCGGTCTATCTGGGGCTGTTCGGGATCGGGCTTCGGCGTTGGTGTTCGGCGGTCCACCCTCGATTGGGAGGTCTGCTCGGCGGCACGCTCGTCGGGCTGTGCGCCCTGGTCGTGCTGGAGCCGCTCGCGACGGCGTGGGCCTTCACCGAGGTCCAGACCAGTTGGCTGCTGGGGATCGGCTTCTACGTCGGATTCGCCGGACTGGCGCTCAGCCTGATCCGCTTCCTGTCGTCCGTGCTGACCGAGGACCTGGCGCGCGAACGCCGCGTGCCGTGGTTCTTCGGCGCGACCCTGGTGATCACCTTCCTTCAGGTCTTCGGCTGGGTCCACGCATCGATCGGGCATCTACCGCGCGTCTTCACGTACGCGCCGATGCTGATCCTGGCCGGCGCGTTGCTGCTGCGCACCGAGCGCCGCGTCATCGCGTTGACCGGTCGACCGGACAAGCTGCGCTCCGAGTCCTTCCTCGGCTACGCGCTCGTGCTGTTGGGATTGCTGATGGCCCAGGGTCACGCGTACGTGCGCATCGGTGGATTCGCCCTCGCCGGACTCGTCTGGTTGCGCCAGGCCGTACCCGCACGGCATGCCTTGCACGCCTGGATCGGGCTGACGCTGCTGACGTTCGCAGGTGCCTCCGTGACGCTGGTCGAGGGCTTCCCGCCCGAACTTCGGCCCTGGGCGGGCCTCATGCTCGCCCTCATGTGTGGCGCCGCATCGCACGTCGTCGGCAAGCGCGGACTCGACGTGATCGCCCGTGCCGCCCGCAACCTGCAGGCCGCGTTGCTCGTGTTGACGTCCGTCGTCGCGATGCTGGCGCAATGGCACGACGACACGCCGCCGCCCTGGACCGCCCTCCTTCTGGCGATCTCCGCTTCGGCGTTGTTCGTGCGTGCGCATCGCGACGGCCGCGAGCGCTGGGTGGTCACGGCCTCGGTGCTGCTGGCGGCGACGTTGCCCTATCTGGGATTCGTCGACCTGGCGGGCCGCACCTGGGTCGGCAACACGATGGTCTTCGGCTTGGGCGCGTTGTCGATGGCGTGGATCCTGGTCGATCGCCTGTGTCCGACGACGCTGACCCGACGGTCGCGCTCGACGGTGCTGTGGTTCTACGGCGGCCTGGCGGTAGCGGCGATGACGCTGCGCGTGTTCCTCGAGAGCGGAACGCGCACCCCCTGGCTCGACAACACGGGGCCGTTCCTGTGCGCGCTCGCGCTGGTCTTCGCCACGTACTGGTCGCGCTCGCTGATCCCGGCCGCCATGGCCGCCGTGATCCTGGTGATCCTGTTCCCCGAACTGCAGTCGAACTACGAGGAGACGTTCGATCGCCTCGGGTGGGGGACCGGATTGGGAGGAGGCGTCTCCGCCGTGCTCCTGGTCGTCGCCGTGTCGTTGTTGCGGCGATGGCCGAAGCTGCGCGAACTGGGTGAGGGTGACCAATTCCTGGGACGCGGACCTTTCCCGATGCGCAGGAGCGACTGGACGCTCTTCACCTGGCCGATCGTCGCGTCGGTCCTGTTCCTGATCACGAAGACCGGGACGATCGTCCTGGTGCAGAACTACGACCACGGCATGGGGACCCGGGCCGCGTCGGCCCAGGTCCTGTGCGGGCTCGCCTGGTTGGGACTGGGCGCGTTCGGGCGTCGCACGACCGCGAGCCCGTGGGCGGTGCGCGCCGGTTTGCTGACGATCCTGATCGGCGTGTTCTCGCGCGTGGACGACAAGGACCATGTCAGCACGGCGCTGCTGGTCGCGTTCGGAGGACTCCAAGCATTGGCGCTGGCGATCCACAACTTCGGTCCGGCGTGGGGACGTTCGGTGCTCGTGGCGCCCATGGCCCGTTGCGTGCGTTGGAGCGTGCTGGGGACGTTGCCCCTCGTTCTGTTCCTGGTCGTGGCACCCTTCGAGGTCCCCGCGCGCACGCACCTCCTGGTCGCGTTGTCCGCGGCGGTCCTGATCGTCAACGGAGCGCGCGGAGGTCGATGGGTCTATGGGTTCGCGCTCTTCCCGTTGATCTGGATCGAAGCCCTCTACTGGAGCTTGCCGACCACGCGCGCTGGGGATGCCGAGTTCTGGCGCGTCACCGACTGGCACCTGCTGGTGACCACCGCATCCGTGGTTCTCGGGATCCAGGTGGCGAGCGCAGCGCTGCGCGGCTCGTGGTCCGAACGCTTGCGGCCGGTCGTGCAGCCGTTGCACCTGTGGTCGATGGGGTGCGCCCTGCTGCTGGTCGCGGGCAGTTTCGATCACGCCTTCGGTGGTGTGCCGTACAACCTCCCAGGTCTGGCCGTGCTCGCCGCCAGCGTGCTGGCGGTGGCCTGGAGCCATCGCTCCGGCGTGTTCTTCGTCCTGGGTTCCTGGCTCGCGTTCCTGTTGTGCCAAGGACTCCCCGAATCGCCCTCGGAACTCGTTCAACCCTGGCGGCTCGGGCTGTTCGCGTGCTGGTTGGCGGGCGCGGGTCACCTCGCGCGGAGCGTGCCTCGAGCTTGGTCGTCGGGCAAGGACCTGCTGCGCATCGATCGCATCCCGCCGGCCTGGACCCTGGCCACTTGCGCCGCGGTCGTCGCGCTGTCGGTCGTGCCGATCCACGCGGCCAGGTCGTCGTGGTACGAGGCCCACGGTCAGCTCGCTGCGATGTACTTGGCAGCGATCGCCTGGTTCCTGGCGGGACGACTCGTACAACAACGCTGGACCGGCTACGTCGTCATCGCACTCGCGACGCTCGGCAACGTCCACGTCGTGCGCGTCTGGCCCGGGGCGTGGCTCCATGGCCACGAGATCTCGCAGGCCCAGATGATCGGAATGGGGATGGCCGCGACGCTGATCGCAGCGTGGGTCCTGCGGCGCAGGATCCGCGCCACGGACATCGTGGATCGCGCGGCCAGCGTGCTGTCCGTAATGCTGCTCGTGCTGATCGTCGGCCAGTACGTCGCGCGCCCGACCGTCGTCGGGATGAACCGCACGCGCCTGATCGTCTCCGGTCTGCTGGCGTACTCGGCAGCCTTCACGTTCCGCAGTTTGGCGCGCCGACCCTGGACTCCGCCGGCGGTGTCCGTGCGTTTCGCCGAGAGTGCGTACCACCTGGGGGTGACCGTCGCCATCTGGTGCGGCTTCCTGATGATCGAGTGGTTCCAGCAACCCTCGCGAGCGCTGGTCGCGTTGAGCGTGCCGTTCTTCTACTTCGTTCTGCGCGCGGACCTGCTGCGCGCGACGGATCGGCGTACCGCGATGCGCTATGTCGAATCGGCGTCGCTGCTGGGGTTCTTCCTGCTCGGGCTCTACCTGCTGCGCGGGATCTTCCAGCTGATCCTGTTCCCCGGCGAGCCCGTGCTCACCAGTCACTATCACCACAACGCGCCGCTCGTGATGGCGGTGGGGCTCGGCCTGTTGCGCTTGCATCGCCACGGACTCGGCGAGGTGCGCGCCTTCCTGGGCGGCATCGCGTTGATGGTGGGCAGCTACTTCGCCCTGACCTGGTTCGAGGGATTGAGCGTGTTCCAGCACGTCGTTCCCGCCAGTTGGGCGTTGATCGCTGTGTGCTTGTTCTGGACCGTGGCCCAGCACCAGCGCTCGCCCCTGCGTGTCGGGTTGCAACGTTTCGCGGGCATCGACGATGCCCAGTGGGCGCCCTTGGCGCGGTCCTGGGGTTACGTGGTGCTGGTCGCCGGTCACTGGCCAGGGATCCTCGTGGCCTCCACGTCCGAACCGAGCACGACCATGCTCGCGCCGTTGCTCGTGGCGACCGCGGGGCTGGTGATCTACCACGGTGTTCTGCGCGGCATGAGGGCCTACTTCGTCGTGGCCGCCGCGGAGCTTCTGCTGGCCCTGCACATGGATCTGCTCGCGGACAGCTATCTGCCGTGGAAGGCCATCGTCTGGATCTTGCTCGGTCTCTGGGGCGCCCTGTTCGCTTGGGATCTGCTGGCTGCCAAGCGACTGCCCTGGGCGATCGCCTCGACCATCGCGAACGTGCTGGCCGTGTTCATCGGCGGACACATCGCCTTGCACGGTCCTGCGAGCCATGTCGGGCTGTTCGCATTCACGCTGGGCGTGCTGCTGATGTTGATGACGCCCAGGGACGAGGCGCAGTGGTCGCACGATCGCGGTGATCTGTGGACGCCAGCTCTGCTGCTGGCTCCGGCCTGGCTCGCCTACTTCGGACAGGGTACGCCGTACGAATTCGCCGATTCCTGGCCGCGCGTGACCGCGGCCCTGGCCCTGCTGGGCACGGGGGCGGCGGCTGCGTGGTTGCGGGCCAACCCCCAGGAACTGCCCGAGACGGACCGCCCGCGCTTGATCCACCGGTTGTTCGACCTCGTTCTGCGCCACGGAGATTCGATCGCGCGCGCCGCGCTGTATCCGGCGTTCCTGGTCGCGCTCAGTACGCTCGCTCTGCACTACAGGGAGGGATTCGAGACCCGCGTCCTGGTGGGGCTGAGCTTCCTGTTCGCCGGGTGCGTGGTCGGCTTCCATCACGACGGTCAATCCCGTCGCGCGATGTTGCCGTACTACCTGTTGCAGGTCGCGGTCGCCGCGTTCTTCATCGCGATCCGGCGTCAGTTGATGTTCGCCGACGTGTGGAACGTCGAGTACGACGTGTGGGTGGCGTGCGCCGTCACCGCCGGGCTCGCGGGCGCGAAGGAGGTGCTCGACCTTCGTCCCCGCGAAGTGTCCGTGCCCGTGACGAGTTCGCTCCTGTTGATGCCGGTGGTGGCGCTGGTGTGGACCAGCGTGCATCCCGACCTGGGTTCGCGGGAGGCGCTCCTGGTGCTGGGCATCAACAGCCTGGCCTACAGCTTCATGGGGCGCGACGATCGCGAGTCTCCCTACAACCTGGGTGCGGTGGCCGGCTTCGTCGGGTTCGTGATCCTGACCTTCTGGAGCGAACTGAGACTGCACAGCATCCAGGCCTACGTGATCCCCGTCGGGATCGGGATCCTGGTGCTGTCGCAGTTGTTCCGTGCGCGCTTGTCCGCCGGCGTGCGGACGCAGGTGCGCTTCGTGGCGTCCACGGCGATGATCGGAAGTTCGGCCTACGAGGCGCTCATCGATCCGACGTACCCGATCGCGTTCCACATCAGCTTGATGCTGTTGGGGCTCGCGGGTCTGACGCTCGGCGGCGTGTTGCGCGTGCGCGTCTACCTGTGGACCGGTTGCGCGAGCGTGATGGTGGCGCTGGGTTCGATCACCTATCGAGGCATGGCCGGGATGGAGAAGGCGACGCGCATGAGCGCGATCGGCATTCTGATCTTGATCCTGGGTGCGGGGCTCGTCGCCAGTGCGATCTACTACAAGACCCACCGCGAAAGGGTGAACACCACGTTGGATCGCATTCGCCGCAAGCTCGGTGAGTGGGACTGACCTGACCAGGAACCGCTCTGTCGCTCGGACCCTCTGGAAGGACGATCCAACCTCGCATCGCCGTGATCGAGGCGGTCCGCAGGGATTCGACGGCGCCCGGGGTTTCGAGAGCAGCGATTCGGACCCGTTCGCGGGATCCGAACAGCCTTCGGCTCAGCGGCTCAGGCGCATTCCTGGACCTTGCTGCGCACCGCGTCGTAGTGCGCTGTCAGGAAGTTCGCCCACGTCTGCGATTCGCCCTGCTGGGTGTAGACGTCGTTCGTGGCCTGGTCGCACTTCACGGGAGTGGTGTAGTTGGAGAGGCCCATCGTCGAGGAACCACCGCAGGCGGCCACCGCTGCGGTGACGTCGGCCAAATGGCGTTCGTCGAAGTCCTTGAGGGACTCTCCCTCGTGCTGAACGGTGACAACGAGTTGAGGCGTACCGTTGCAGTCGATGCCGGTCTTGAGCGTGCTGGGTTTCAGTGTGGCGGACATCGGCTACTCGGGAGCGTTCCTGCGAAGCATGATCAGGCGGAGTTCCCTCGCATCCTGAAGGTGACGCTCCTTGGTGACTTCGGGGTCCTCTTCCTCGGGGTCGATCGGCGTGTAGAAGCTACGGCGATCTCCGATCATGGTCAGGTATTGGCGTTCACCCATGTACTTGACGGTGCCGAGGTGGCTGATGCGCAACTTCGCATCCGTGTGCAAGTTGCTGACGCCGCCACTCACGCTGAGGGCGATCACCAGGATCCAACCTGCGACGAGTCCCAAGGCCAGCAACCAACGTTGACTCGGGTGGGACTGGGGTGCCGGGGCCACGCCGACCTGGACGAATCGAGCGGTGAGCGCGGATTCGGACCGGGTGAATTCGGGCAGGGACTGGGGGGCGGTCTCGACGCGGCTGCGTAGTACGTTGACGAAGCGTCTTGCGAGGTCGGGCGTCATCCTGTCGGCGGCCAGCGTGGATTGGATGTCCGCGAAGGAGACTCCGTCGGACCACTTGCGCAGGGCACAGGCCCAGATGTCGAGCGCGACGATGCTGCCTTCGAGCGGTGTGCCGCCGCGGATCGAATATCCCTTCTTGCACGCGGTGCACTGGAAGCGGCCGGGACGATCCTTGACCCGGTAGTGCTGGCTGGAAAGGCATGCCGGACACTGGGGTCCTTCCGGCCACTTCGCTTGCTCGAGAACGTTGAGCGCGAGGGCCGGATCACCGAGCGGTGCATCGCTGTCCGCAGCCTGCAGCGCCGAAGCGATCTTCGCGCCGAGTGCGTGGGCCGTCAGGGGCCGACCGCCGGACGGGGAAGGCGTCGAAGGTGCAGATTCACCCGACGTCGGCACTTCATCCTTCTCTCTAGAATCCATAGGAAGATTGTGCCCCTACCCGTTGGGGGACGCCATGTTCGCGTTTCCACATCTTTGAAACCGCCGATTATCGGGCCCGGAACCCACGTTCCATCCCGGTTTCGGACCGTCCCAGGGTCGTTTCAACGGTCGAGGTGAGCACGGACGAGCAATCCGGACTCGGAACCGGACCTTCGGATCATTAGCCTCGCGGCGTGCGAACGTCGATCCACGAATCCACCAATATCCAAGGCTGGCAGTGCCTCGAAGCTGCGCGCATCGATCCCCGTCGGTCGGGCGCGGGTGGATTGGGCGAGGCCTTCGACGAGGCCTTTCTTGCGGTCGATGCACAAGCGGAGGCGCGGTCCTCCGAGCAATGGTCGCAGCGCTATGGCGCGCACCCGTTGGGGGCGCCGGCCATGGTTGCCGTCGCACATGCTGCCGACGAACCTGTGGAGACGCCTGGCGCGCTGCTCGGGCATGAGTCTGCGGCGAACCCCACGCGCGTGCTCGCCCATTGGGGTGCTCTGGGCGTTCCGGCGCGCGTGGAGGACGAGTCCCTGGTCCTGGGCCACGTGGTCGACACGTTCGCCTCGAACGGTCTCGGCCATGCCGCTCGGGCGCGCATCTTCGAAGGTGTGTGTCATGCGTTCATCGATCGCTACTGCGGTCCACGATCGCCGCGCTTCCCGTTGTGCTTCGGGCTGCCCGTTCGACCCGCTTGGCGGTTGGGCCGGGCGTTGCTCGGCTACGAGGTGCTGCAGTCGGTGTGGCGCCTCGAGCGCGATGCAACGCACGCCTCGATCGCGATGCCGGCAGGCCTGCGACTCGAGGAGCCCGAGCGCTTCGACGCCCAGGACACCGCGCTGTTCGATCGCGTCGCCGCGGAACGCCCCGTGACCACCACCCGCCCTGCGGACTGGCTGGCCTGGCGCTTCCACCCGTTGCTCAGCCCGGGGATCCGACTGTGGCGCGTCTGGCGCGGCGACGAACTCGCCGGCTGGTGCGCCTTTCGCGTGACCGAGTTCGAGGGCGAGCGCGTCGGCTTGATCGTCGAACGCGTGGTCCCCGCGGACGATGCCGAGGCCCGCGCGGCGCTGGACGGCGAGTGTCTGCGTGCTGCAGCGCGCGCTGGCGTCGAGCGCGTCGTGTTCGTGTGTGCGGAGCCGTCCCCTGAACTGGCGCGCATGCAGCGCCGTGGTTGGGTCGCGCGTCCCTCGCGGACGACGTTGGTCGGGCGAGCGTTCGGCCGTTCTCGGGACGCGGCCTTCTGGGGGCGTAACCTCGTCTGGACCCTGGCCGACACGGATCTGGCATGAGCGCGCGGACTCTGATCCAGAACGCGTTGACCGAGGCCGACGCGCCGGCGGTCCTCACGGCGTTCCGCGCCGCTTTCGGACACGATCGTTCGCCCGCGGAGCACGTCTGGCGCTATCACGCCAATCCCGCCGGTCGCCTGGCGCGCATCGCATACGACGGCGACCAGGTCGCTGCGATGGTGGCCGCCCTGCCGACGCACGGTTGGATGGACGGCCAGCCGCTGATCTTGGCGCAAGGCACCGACACGTTCGTCCACCCCGATCATCGTCGCGGGCTGGCCAAGTCCGGCGTGCTGGCCCAGGTCGGCGAAGCGTTCTTCGACGATCATGCCGAGGACGTCGCGCTCTACTTCGGCTGGCCGGTTCAGGGCTACCGTCGCGCCGGTTCCCGCATGTTCGGGTTCGAGCGACTCGGCCGACAGATGGCGTTGGTCCGCGAAGGGACGCGTGCGGTGGCCTCCAGCATCGCGGTTCACGCGGACCCCGAACTCGACGAGCGCGTGACCTGGTTGGGGGAGCGCTGTCTCGCCGAGTGGGGACTCGCCACGTTGCGCAACGCGGACTGGTTCCGCTGGCGTTATCTCGCACGGCCCGAAACGAACTATTCGATTCTGGCTGCGGGCGATGCGTCCGCGCTGGAGGGCATGTGCGTCTGGCGCCCCGTGCCTTGGGGCGACACGACCGTCGCGTGCATCGTCGATTGGCTGGTGCCGCCCGAGGCGACCGAGGTCGGTGAGGCGTTGCTGGATGCTGTCGACGCGGCGGCGCACGAGGCGGGCCTCGCGACCGTCGCGCTCTGGATGCCCGCGTGGTCGCCGTGGTTCGCGTGGTTCACCGATCAAGGGTTCTGGCTGACGCCGACCGAAGCGGAGACGGTGGTGCGCACGCAACATCCGCGCATCGATCTCGAACGTTTGCGTGACGGCTGGTGGTACCAGCTGGGCGATTCGGACCTGGTTTAGTCGAAGGCGAGCTCGACGTCCGTCGTCTCGCCGTCGCGGATGCTAACGTCGATGGAGCGCGCCGGGTGGCCGCGAACCTTCACGGTCAGCGTCCAGAGGCCCGGGGGCGCATGCTTCAGCAGCAGGCGCCCGGCGGACGTCTCCGCGACCACGCCTTCGGGCACCGTTCGGCCCAACGTCGCGGCTCGCGGCATCAGCTTGAAGTTCAGCGCATCCACCGATCCTCCGTCACCGTCCGTGAGCGCGACGCGGACGTTCCCTGAAGGCGGGTAGATCGGATCGGGGACGTGGACCGTCCGAACGGTCTCGCCACCCCGGACGCGCATCTCGACCGAGGGCGGGGTGCGATGGCTGAACCAGAAGTCCTCCCGGGCGCGCGGGGGCCAGGCACGCACCAACCATTCGCCGAGGTCCGCATCCTTGGTCTCGATCCAGAGACCCTCCGCATCGGTGAACGCATGGCCCAGCGAACGCTCGCCGCGCGCCACGCCGACGTACCAATCAGCGGCGGGTGTACCGTCGGGACGTACGAGACGAAGTCGCAAGGGTGCGGCGTCGAACTGGGGATCCGTGGGCGGCGAGGCCTCCGGTTCGATCGGCGCGCTCTTCGGTTCCATCACGACGACGTGCGGGGACGCGGCGGTGCCTCGTTCGGGCCAAACGGGCGGCGGGATGAGACCCGTCGGCCACGTCAGGATCGCGACGGGCTCCGGCACCGCGTAGCCATCCGCGTGCGCCATGACCCACAGTCGGCCCAATCGGGTGTCGTCGATCTTGACCTGAACCCCTTCGACGAAAGGGGCCGCGTCGAAGATCACGTCGCCGGTCGCGTCGCTGACACGTGTCCAGTGTTCGAGCAGCACGGGCGCGTGCGGGCGCGTCAGGTCGAAGTCGGTATGGCTCGCCACCGTGTGCTGCCAGGCGCCGGGCGTCCAGGGCTCGACCGCGGGCTCGATCGTGACGCGTGCGCCCTCGATCGGGAGGCCGCCGGGATCGACGACGCGGACGTGCAGCGGGACCGTGGGGGCCAACTGGATCCGCACGTCGTCGATGTGCGTCCGACCTTCGGGCGCGGCGACGAGGCTCGTCCCCATGCGCCCATCGGGTGCGATCGCCATCAACAGGTGGTGAGCACCCAACCAGGCCAGGCTGGGTCCGAGGTCGAAGGCCCCGTCCGGATCCGAGTGTCCCAGGACCCGGTCGTTGGTGGCCGGACGCTTCAGGTTCGCCCGATAGGAGAGGAGTTGTGCACCGGAGACCGGCTGCCCGTTCGCGTCGACCACCTGACCCGCGACCGCGGCCCCGCGATGCATGAGGATCACGCCCAAGTCCATGCCCCGACCGTCCCGGGCGTAGCTCGAGTTGTGCCCGAACTCCTGATGTCGACATGCGGCCGTGATCGGCATCGCCCAGGGGACCAGGCCATCGCCCCGCACGCCGATCTGGTCCATGACGGCCGGTTCGGCCTCGATCCGGAAGCGTCCGTGCTCACCCACGACGCCGAGGACCCGCGCAACCTCGAGGGTCCCGGGCCGGAACGCGACGATCTCGCCTCTCGCGAGCGCGCCCTCCCCGTTCACGGAGGCCACGCCCTCGATGGGGACCGTTCGGGTGCTTGGAGCAGGCGGGCTCACGGCGGAGCGGTCGTTGCGGGCGGGCCCCGCGACCATTGCGTCGGGCTCAGCTTCGCGTAGATCGAGGACGAGGTCCACCGGCGCCGACTCCGCGTCCTCGGCGAACGCGAAACGGTCGAACGCGAACACCGAGATGCCGAGGATCGTCGCGGTCGCGATCCAGACGCCGATCCCGATCGCGGAACCGACCTGCGTCGCACCGTTCGAGGCTGCACGCACGACGACTTCGCGAACTTGCGACAGATCACCGACCTCGCTCGAGCGCGACAGCGCCGGACCGATCAGGCCCACGGGCAGCAACTTGCGCAGGCGTTTCAGTCCGCGGTGCAAGCGCACATGGACGGCACCCGAACTGATCCCCAGCGCCGCAGCGATCTCGGCGGGGGACTCGTCGCGCACCAAGCGCCGTTCGAGAGGCTCGGCGTACGTCGCCGGCAACTGCGCGAGCGCCTGGCGCAGATTCGCCTCGAGTTCCTTCGTCGCCGCGTTCGCGGGAGGTGTGGACGGTTCTCGAGCGAGCAAGCGCTCGACGTCGGGCTCGCGACCTGCCTTGCGCCACGACGTGCGCAGCTGTCGCACGAGGATCCCCGTCAGCCAGGGTTCGACGCGCGCTTCCGCCCGGAACCGCTCCGCTCCCTCGATGGCGGCGAGGAAGGTCGCCTGGACCGCGTCCTCCGCCTCCTCGGGACGCGCGCCCAGATGTCGGGAGAGGCCGATCAGTCGCGGCGCGACCCGGTCGAACAGCTTGCCCAGCGCCGCGGCGTCCCCGCGCGAGCGAAAGCGGGTCCAGAGGCGGTCGCTGGGGTCGAACACGGACATGGGGGCGAGAACACGATGGGGGCGCTGCTGCATGGTGACAGCCATTGCCATCACGAAGCTGGACCTTACCGCCCGAGCACGGGAAACTGCGCGCATGGCCCCTCGACGAAACTACTGGCTGCTCAAGAGCGAGCCCGATGCGTTCTCCTTCGACGACCTCCTCGCGGCCCCCAAGCGGACCACCTGCTGGGACGGCGTGCGCAACTACCAGGCGCGCAACACCATGCGGGACGACATGAAGGTGGGGGACGGCGTCGTCTACTACCACTCGAACGCCAAGCCTCCGGGTGTGGCGGGCTTCGCCAAGGTCGTGCGGGAGGGCTACCCCGATCCGACGCAGTTCGAGAAAGGGCACGCCCACGAGGACCCCAAGGCGGACCCCGCGGACCCGCGTTGGATGATGGTCGACATCCAAGCCGTGCAGGCCGCGGAGCGCTTCGTGTCGTTGGACGAATTGCGTGGTGTGAAGGCCCTGGAGGGCATGGCGTTGCTCCAAAGGGGCCAACGGCTGTCCGTCCAACCGGTCTCGGCGGCGGAATGGAAGGCACTGGCGAGGCTCACAGGGGTCTCCCAGGCCGCTTTGAGCGTCTGAATCGCCCAGATACCGTAAGTGCTTGCTGGAACGGCATTTCCGTGTCTCTGGAGACCCTTTCCAGGCACTTCGAGGCGTCGGAAACGCCTTTCCTCGCGGGTTCCGGGTTGATCGAACGCGTTCCCAACGTGTCTCCTAGGGCCCTTGAGGCGGCCCGCGGGGGTCGCCCTGCCCCTCAGCGCCCCCGGCGATCCCCCAACCACCCCTATATACGACCATGAGCCAGTTCTTCGACAAGCTCGTTGAGACCATCGAGGCCACCCGCGGCGACGTTCAGAAGGCGGAGGACGGCAACAAGGCCGCCACCAGCCGCGTCCGCAAGTCCATGCAAGAGATCAAGAACCTCGCGCAGGACCTCCGCAAGGAGATGCTCGAGCTTCGCGACGCCGGCGGCGCACAAAGCTGAGCCTCGACGCTGTCGTACGGGGTGAAGACCCGCGTACGTCCCACCACGCGCTCCCGTTGGGGGCGCGTGGTTGTGTTTGAGGGACGCCCGCCACGCAGGCCGGGCGATGCGCTCCCGTTGGGGGCGTGAGGTTGTGTTTGCCGGACGCTGGGCACGGAGACCGGACGATGCGCTCCTGATGGGGGCGCGAGGTTGCGTTCGAGAGCTAGGCGCTCGTCAAGAGAGGCGCGCTGGCATCGCCCGTTGGTTCGTCCTGCACGGCCGTGTCGCCGAAGTTGGGCACGCTCCACTCGTCTTGAATGCGGTTCAAGCGCCACCCGCGCAGCACCTCGGTGGGCAGCAGGCTGCGGTAGAGGTGCGGGAAGGGTTGCCCAGCGCGGGAGGTCTCCCAGCGCAGGTGGTCCTCGACGGCCCGCGCATCGACCTCGACCAGCGTCACGGAAGCGACGTTCCGGAAGTGCAGTTCGAGGGTGCCGGCGATCTGCGAGGCGCTGGACAGGTGGACGAAGCCCTCGGACGCGAGGCTGGGCGGACTCCACGGGCCGCCACCCGCGTGGAGATGGGCGGCGAGGTCCTCGTCGCTGATCAGGTGGAAGATGCGCGTCATCGGCCCAGGACCTCGAGCTCCGGAGCGTCGTCTCGCATCCAACCTGCGGCTCGTGCGCGCGCGGCGAGCGTGGCCAAGGCCGCTTCGCCGACCGTGCCCAGGTCGCGCGTGTGCTCGTTCACGTACAGCTCCACGTGCTGGAAGAGGACCTCGTCCGACAGCTCCTGGGCGTACTTCGACAGGGTCGGCAGGGTGCCGCGCGGATCGGCCTGGCCCACCGCGAGCGAGTCCGCGATCACGGCCTGCAGCGTGCGCAGCGTGTCAGCGGAGAGCTCGCGCCGGGCGAACAGTCCGCCGAGGGGCAGCGGCGCGCGGGTTTCCTGTTCCCAGCGGGCGCCCAGGTCCTCGACGCGGGTCAGCCCACGCTCGGCGTAGGTGAAGCGACCCTCGTGGATGCAGACGCCGAAGTCGGCGGCGCCCTGCTCGAGTGCGGGCATCACGTCGCTGAACACGACGTGATCGATGCGCCCGACCCCATGGAAGAGGCGGTAGAGGAGGTGAGCGGTGGTGTGCGCACCCGGGCAGAGCACGCGCGCGTCGGCCGAAGGTGTGGTCCCGGGCCGGGGGGCGAGGAGCAGAGGTCCGTTGCCGAATCCGAGGGCCGAGCCCGTCGGAAGCACGCCCAGCGCCTCGGTGTGTTGCAGGGCCAGCGCGAAGCTGCCCTTGGCCAAGTCGAAGCGTCCAGCGGCGAGGCCGGCGTTGAGCTCCTCGATGTCGAGCAGTTCGAACGTGAGGTCCAGTCCGCGGCGATCCACCTGTCCCGTCAGGAGCCCGTGGAACAGGAACGTGTCGTTGGGGCAGGTCGACAGCCCCACGTGCAGCGCACGGTTCATGCGTTCGGTTCCTCGAGGATCTCCGGCAAGGCCTCCGCGACCGCCTGGAGCGCGCCGTGGATGTCCCAG
>TARA_R110002073_G_scaffold22414_6_pt1 | contig 30140 bp, 32 predicted proteins | sample TARA_R110002073 | Tara Oceans TARA_R110002073 (sample SAMEA4397174) | marine metagenome | biome: Polar Biome; feature: [DCM] deep chlorophyll maximum layer (ENVO:01000326); material: water (ENVO:00002006), including particulate matter (ENVO:01000060) such as... | depth 40 m | reverse complement strand
TGCCCTCGGCCGAACCCGCGCGCGCGGCGTAGCGCACCAGCCCGGCATCGGCGGCGGGAATCCCGTTGCTGTGTGCGGCCGATTGCCGCCCGCCCAGCGCCTGGATCGCCTGCGCGCGCGCGTCCGGGTCAACGCGGTTGGTGCCGCCCGGTGTGGGGGTCGGCAGGGACTGGAAGTCGGTCGGAGTCTCCAGCGGGCCAGTGGGAACGATGGAAAACTCGTCCGGGCTGCTTTGCTGGGCCGCGGCATTCATCAGCTGGGGAACCTCGCCACGCGAACACGCGGACAGGGTCAGCGTTCCCAGCCCCACAAGCGCAATCAGTCGAACCACTTTCATTCCCAAGAACCCCGCCGGATAGCCCTGTTTTCAGAGATGGCCCCTGTTTAGCCCATGCCCGGCGGATCGTCACGCGCCGTTTTGCCACCCGACACCATGATAAGCCCGAACGCGCCGACAAATACCGCGATATCGGCGATGTTGAAGGCCCAGGGGTTGCGGATGCCGCAGCAGGTGACGTTCAGAAAATCGGCCACGCCCCCCCAGATCAGCCGGTCGATGGAGTTTCCCAGCGCGCCGCCGGCCAGAATCCCCAGCGCGATCTGCATCAGCGGCGGTGCGCCTTCGCGCCGGACCCAGATCCAGACCCCGATCGTGACCCCGACCGACAGCGCCGACAACGCGTAGGGCAGCCACGGCGCATCATCGGCCAGCAGGCCGAAATTGACGCCCCGGTTCCAGGTCATCCGAAGGGTAAAGATGTCTGGCACGACCTCGATATACAGCCGCTCGGCCAGGTTCAGGCCGACGACAATCCACCATTTGAGCGCCTGGTCCAGCGCCAGGACGATCACGGTGGTCCAGATTGCCAGACGCATCGGCGCCGCCCCCCTCAATGCCGGAAATGGCGCATGCCGGAAAAGACCATCGCCAGTCCGGCCTTGTCGGCGGCCTCGATGACCTCATCGTCGCGCATCGATCCACCGGGCTGGATCACCGCCGCCGCGCCCGCGCCCGCCGCTTCCAGCAAGCCGTCGGCAAAGGGAAAGAACGCATCCGACGCCACGACAGAACCCTTGGTCAGCGGTTCGGGCAGGCCCAGAACCTGTGCCATGCGTTCGGCCTTTTTCGCGGCGATCAGGGCGCTGTCCACGCGGCTCATCTGGCCCGCGCCGACGCCCACGGTCGCGCCATCCCGGACATAGACGATGGCGTTGGATTTGACGTGCTTGGCGACCGTCCACGCAAAGCGCATATCCGCCAGTTGGCTGTCCGTGGGTGCCAGCCTGGTGACGATTTTCAGGTCATCGCCGGCCACGCGGCCGTTGTCCTTGTCCTGCACCAGAAACCCGCCCGAGACCTGCCGCACGCTGATAAGATCGGCAGCGGGGTTGGCCAGCCCGTCGGTGACCAGCAAGCGCAGGTTCTTCTTGGCGGCGAACACGGCGATGGCGTCCTCGTCCGCCCCCGGCGCGATGACCACTTCTGTGAAGATGTTGACGATTTCCTCGGCGGTTTCGCGGTCCAGCCGCTGGTTCAGCGCCACGATCCCGCCAAAGGCGCTGGTGCGGTCGCAGTCGAACGCGCGCTGATAGGCCTCGCGCAGGGTCTTGCCCAGCGCCACGCCGCAGGGATTGGCGTGCTTGATGATCGCGCAGGCCGGGCCATCGGCGGGGTCGAATTCGCTGACCAGTTCAAACGCGGCATCGGTGTCGTTGATGTTGTTGTAGGACAGTTCCTTGCCCTGAAGCTGGCGCGCCGTGGCCACGCCGGGACGGTTTGATCCATCGGTATAGAACGCCGCCGACTGGTGCGGGTTTTCGCCGTAGCGCAGCGTTTGGGCCAGGGTGCCGGCAAACACCCGGCGGCGCGGCGCAGGGTCGCCAATGGCACCCGCCATCCAGGTGCTGACCGCCGCGTCATAGGCGCCGGTCCGGGCATAGGCGATCTGCGCCAGCTTCTGGCGAAAACCCAGCGTGGTCTTTCCGCCGTGCGCGTCCATTTCGGTCAGCAGGGCGGCGTAGTCCTGGGGGTCGGTGACAACGCTGACAAACCCGTGGTTCTTGGCCGCCGCGCGGATCATCGCCGGGCCGCCGATGTCGATATTCTCGATCGTTTCGCCATGGCTCGCGCCGCGCGCCACCGTGGCCTCGAATGGGTAAAGGTTGACCACCAGCAGGTCGATGGCTTCGATCCCGTGTTCGGTCAGCGACGCCACGTGCCCCGCGTCATCGCGCAGCGCCAGCAACCCGCCGTGCACCATCGGATGCAGGGTTTTCACCCGGCCGTCCATCATTTCCGGAAAGCCCGTCAGGTCGGACACGTCACGCACCGGCAGCCCCGCATCGCGCAGCGCCTTCGCGGTGCCGCCGGTGGAGACCAGGTCCACGCCGCGTTCGGCCAGGGCGCGGCCCAGCTCGATCAGCCCGGTCTTGTCGGACACGGAAAGCAGCGCGCGTTTCAGGGGGGCGAGGTCGGTCATGGGCAGCGGTCCTTGCGGTCAGTCCTTGAACATGTCGCGCGGCATCGCCAGGTCGTCATCGCGGCCGATGTCGCGGATCGCCAGCGGGGTATCCTGTGCCTTGGCCAGTGTCCAGTTGATCTGACTCGACTCGTCCAGAATGGCGGCGCGGATGACGATCTGCTGGCACGGGCGCGGCGCCAGGCGGCCCTTTTCCAGGTAGACCGATGGTTCCAGCGTCAGGCGCCCGGGTCCGTCAAAGCGGAACACCCAGATTTCGCCCGACAGCAGCGCCATGGATACCGCCGTCCCGTTCATGTCCACCGACGGGTCCACATCCGGGTGCAGATGAAACCGCAGCGCATAGCTGATGCCGCGCAGCTTGCCCGCGTCGAGCATCCGGTTGAACGCCTGCGCATGGGCCGGCTCGTGGGCGACCAGGATATCCTCGCCCAGCAGAACCCGTCCCGCGCGGTCCAGATCCAGGGTGCGCACATGCGTCAGTCCGTGGGTGGCGACGTAGCCATCATGACTGAGCAGCAAGGACGCGCCGTCCTTTTCATCCGTCCGGTGCAGCGAGACCCCTTGCGGGCCGTCGACCAGCGGTGCGCCGCCCTCTTCGGGGCGCGTCGGTTTGCCGAACCGGGCCGAGGAATATCCGTCGATCGACAGCGTGGAATGCGAGTTTGTAGCGCGCCCGGCCTTTTCCCATTCCGGGCCGAATGGAATGCCAGAGCCGCTGGAGACAATCAACGGCCGCCGGTTCGAGGTCAGTTCGAACGCCAGCATCGACGCATGCGCGGCGCGCGCGGCGATGCCTGCGGGGGGGCTTGCGGCGTCGACGATCATCGTCGTGCGACCGCCCTCCAGCCGCGCGTAGCCCATGGCGTCATGGCGCTTGGGCGCGAGGGGAATGGCGGCGGCGGACAGGGCGTATTCGAACCGCCCCTCCATCCCGCGCCCACCGCCGTGAAACCGCGCCAGCCCGCCATCGGCATGGCGCAGCACCCGCAGGCAGGGCGCGATCCGGCCGATTGCGGCGTCGATTTGCGCGGGCACCGTCAGATCGGCGGCGCGTAGCGCCAGTTGCGCCCAGGTCAGCAACGTGAAGACCTCGAGCAGGTCCTCGGGGTTGCGGCTGGCGATCGCGCCATCGGCGCCGATGTCATCGGCGCAGGCACTGGCCAGGGCGCTGGTCGCCGAATCGCGATGCGCCTCCATTCCGATCAGCGAAAAGGCGGCATAGAGCAGGCCGGTCAGGGCCTCGAACCGGGGCAGGCCTTCGGGCGCCGCCCGCCAGCGGCGCGCCAGAAAGGCCGTTTGCCGGCCCAGCGCCGCGAAGAACGGGCGGTTTTCCTCGCCGTCGCGGCCGGATGTCAGGAAGATCGCGTGTTGAATCCAGCGGATCACCCGGCTGCCGGTGGTATCGACATCCCAGCCCGGCCCGTCCGCCATGCCGAACCGGTCGATCCAGTCAAAGACCCAACCCTGCGCCCTGAGCCGCGCATCGGGGTCGCCGGTCGAGGCCATGTGGTCGAGCCAGGCAAAGCCGTGCAATTCCCGCGCGAACCCATGCGAGGGCGGGTCGATATCCCAGGGCTGCAAGGTTTCCACCATGTGCCCGGCCAGCAGGAAATTTCCGGCGGCAAGCTGCTTGCCGCGCGCAAAGTAGCCCACGGTGCGTGGCTCGGGCATGGAAGCAAAGCCACCCGCCGCCGGAGCCGAGCGCGCAGCGCGTGCCGCAAGGTGATTGCCCCACCGCGTCCTTCGCGCTGTCCAGCCCTGCTCCATCGCCGAATTCCGTTTGTGCCTGTTGAGCAGGGAATAGCGCCAAGCGGCGCCCGTGTCATCCCGTCAGCGCACGTTCCGGCAAAGAAGCGCCATGTAGAACCCGTCCACGCCGCCCGGCAGATCCTGCGGCAGTGTGCGCCAGCCGCCCTCAGGCGTGGCGCGGCCAAAGGGCAAAGCGGGCAGCGGCATCACCCGCAGATCAGGGTGCCGGGCCAATGCGGCGATGACCTGATCCTCGCCCTCGTCCGGTAAAAGCGAGCAGGTGCAATAGACCAGCCGCCCGCCGGGTTTGAGCGCGCTCAACGCGCTGTCCAGCATCTGTGCCTGAAGCGCCGTCAGGGCGGTGACATCGGCGGGCTTGCGCACGAAGGGCAGGTCGGGGTGCCGGCGGATGGTGCCGGTGGCCGAACAGGGCGCATCCAGCAAGACCGCGTCGAACGGCGTATCCCGCTGCCAGTGCAGTGCATCGGCGCAGACCACCTCGGCGGTCAGCCCCGTGCGCGACAAGTTTTCGCGCACCCGTTTCAGGCGTGGTTCGGACATATCCAGGGCGGTGACATCAGCCCCGGCGGCGGCCAGTTGCAGGGTCTTGCCGCCGGGCGCGGCGCACAGGTCCAGCACCGATTCGCCGGGTTGCGCGGCCAGCAGCGTGGCGGGCAGGGCGGCGGCGGCGTCCTGCACCCACCAGTCGCCGCTCTCGAACCCGGCCAGGGCGCTGACCTGCACACCGGCTTCGATCCTGAGCGAGCCATTTGGCAGTGCAATGCCATCCGGCGCCACGGCAAAACCTGGTTTCAGCGTCAGGTCGATCGGCGGGCTGGCGTGATGCGCAGCCTCGATCGCCTGCACGATGTCTTCGCCATGCACGCCCTTCAGCCGGCGGCGCAGCCAGCCGGGCAGGCGTTGCACCGGCAGTTCGTGCCAGCCCTGAAACTCCGACGCGCGGCGCAGCACCGCATTGGCCATGCCCGCCATGCCCGCCCGTTTGCGCCCCGTGCGCAGGGCGCTGACCAAGCCGTTCACCACGCCATGCGGGGGGCCGCTCAGCTCAAGCATTTCCACGGTCGCCACGCGCAGGGCCGCCATCACGTCTTCGGGCGGTTCGCGCTTCAGATGGGGGCGCAGCACGGTATCGGCGCGGCCCAGATTGCGCAGCGTGGTCAGCGCCAGGCGCCCGGCGCGGGCGCGGTCGGCCGGGTCGGCGCCAGAGGGCAGCGCGATGTCGGGCAGCATCTGACCCTGCGCGACCACGCCGGCAACCAGCACCGCCGCCATCTGACGCGGATCGCTTTGGGGGGGCTGCGGCATGGTGTCTCCGGGGCTTTGGCCTTGCCGGTTTGGCGGGCGGGGCGTAACTTGTCCCCCACCTATCGCCCCCCACGCGGAAAACCGCAAGGAAGCTGTATGACCAACACCTCATCCCTGCCGCCCGCCGCGCAACGCGCCCTTGCCGAGGCTGAGGAGCGCCGCCGCAAGGCCGCCGCCGAAGCCGGGCCCGAAGCCGAGGCGCTGCCCAGGGAGTTGGGCGGGCGCAAAGGGCCGGAGCCGGTGCGCTATGGGGACTGGGAGAAGAAGGGGATCGCCGTCGACTTTTGAGGCGGCGCTCAGCGCAAGCGGAAATCGGCGTAATCCCCGGTCCCGCGATCGGACTGGAAGCGCATCCGGTTGCCGTCCAGCGAAACGGCCTGGCAGTTCTGGCCCAGATCGCTGCCGCCCCAGTCCAGCGTGCGGCAGAAATAGCCATCGCGCCATTCCCATTCGCCGGTGACATCCCAGCCCATGCCGCTGCCGGTGATCGTGCCATCCGGCGCAACGGTCAGGCGAATGCCGAAGCGGCGCAGATCCCGTCCGGCGATGGCCGACAGGAACGCCTCTTGCCGCGTGATCCGTTCAAGCGCCGAGGCGGCGGCGGGCCAGGCAAGGATCGGCAGGATCGAGACAGTAAGTGCCGCCAGAAATATGCGCATGAAAGGTCCCCATGTTCCGGTGTCTGGCCCCGGATACGCAGATGGGCGCGGCGCGGATCACTCCGGCCGGGAATTGGCTGGCTGACGGTGGCGGATTACAGCCCCAGCACCGCCATCATGTCATACTCGCCGGGCGCGCGGCCCTGCGCCCACAGCGCCGCTTTCAACGCGCCGCGCGCAAACACCGCGCGGTCGCTGGCGACGTGGCGCAGGATCAGGCGTTCACCGTCGGCGGCGAACATCACGTCATGTTCACCCACGATATCCCCGCCGCGCACCACGGCAAAGCCGATGCTGCCGCGTTCGCGCGCGCCGGTAATGCCGTCACGGGCGCGCACGCCGGCGTCCTTCAGCGATACGCCGCGCCCGTCGGCGGCGGCCTGACCCAGCATCAGCGCGGTGCCAGACGGCGCATCGACCTTGTGGCGGTGGTGGCTTTCAACGATCTCGATGTCATAATCGGCGTCCAGCGCCTGCGCGACCTTGCGCGTCAGGGCGGTCAGCAGGTTGACGCCCAGGCTCATGTTGCCCGCCCGCACCATCACCCCGGTGCGGGCGATCTTGGCCAGGGTGCGCAGATCATCGGGCGCGAATCCGGTGGTGCCGATGACATGCGCCACCTTCATGCGCGCCGCCACCCGCGCCAGCGCAACCGTCGCGGCGGGGGCGGTAAAGTCGATGACCGCATGGGCCCCGGTCAGGGCCTGGGCCGGATCGCCAGAGACGATTACGCCGTTTGCCGCCCCGCCCAGACACAGCCCCAGATCCCGCCCGATCCAGTCATGGCCCGGACGCTCCAGCGCGCCGATGACATGCGCGGCGCCGCTGGCGGCGATCACCTGCACCAGCATCCGGCCCATGCGGCCCGACACCCCGTTCACGACAATGGCACTGTGTTCGCTCATGATCCTGTCCCCTGCTTGCCCCTTCCTTAGCGTGGCGTCAGCGCCGCGAAAACCGTCTTTGCGCCATTCACGCTCGGTTGTGCGCGGATTGCGGCGGCGCGGGTTATCCCCTAGATGGGGTTCATGTGCGCAAAACGATTCAAATCGGGCTCTGGCCCCTCGCAGCGGCAGCTCAGGGTTGCCGAGGTCATCCGCCACCGCCTGTCCGAGGTGCTGATGCGCGGCGAAGTGCATGACGACACGCTCTCTCGCCTGTCGATCACCGTTGCCGAGGTGCGCGTCACGCCGGATCTGCGCATCGCCCGGGCCTTTGTCATGCCGCTGGGCGGGCAGGACATCGAGGCCGCAATGGCCGCCCTGCGCCGCCGTCAGGGCGCGTTGCGGCATCTGGTGGCAAACGGTCTGGGTCTGCGCTTCGCGCCGGAACTGAAGTTCGAACTGGACACCACATTCGACGCGATGGACAACGCCCGGCGCATGTTTGCCGATCCGCGGGTGCAGGCCGACATTGCCGCGCCGGATGGTGACACGGACGACACCAGGCAAGAGGCACCGGAGGGTGACGATGACGCCTAAGGCTATTGCCGCTGCGCTTTTCGCGGGACTGATGGCGCTGGGCGCGGCCCCGGCGCTGGCTGCCTGCACGCAGACCGAGTTCGAAGGCCAATCCTTTACCACCTGCACCGCGCGGGCGGGGGACGATCTTCGCCTGTTCCTGAACGATGACAGCGGCGCGCTCTATGGTTCGTTCGCGCGGATCGACGCCGCATTGGGGCGTCGCGGCCAGCGGCTGGTCTTTGCCATGAATGCCGGCATGTTCCACCCTGACCGCCGCCCCGTGGGGCTGTATATCGAAGAGCGCGAGCAAGCCGCCCGGCTGGTGACGCGCGCCGGGCCGGGAAATTTCGGCATGTTGCCCAACGGCGTGTTCTGCATCCAGGACGAGGCGTTCCGCATCCTGGAAAGCGTCAGCTACAGTGAAGCCCCGCCCGATTGCCGGTTTGCCACGCAGTCGGGGCCGATGCTGGTGATCGACGGGGCGCTGCATCCGCGCTTCCTGCCCGAGTCGACATCGCTCAATATCCGCAACGGGGTGGGCGTATCCGAGGATGGGCAGGACGCCTATCTGGTCATTTCCGACAGCCCGGTGACGTTTGACCGGTTCGCCCGGTTCTTTCGTGACGTGCTGGGGCTGAAACAGGCGCTGTATCTGGATGGGCGGGTCTCGCGGCTTTATGCGCCGGAACTGAACCGTGCGGATTGGGGCTTTCCGATGGGGCCGATCATCGGGCTGGTCGGGCCAGCGGACTGACGCGCCGGGGCTGTTCGCCCGCCGCGCCGCGCCTATCTGTCCCGCAAAGGGGGTGCCCATGCTCAGCATCGATTTCGACAACACCTATGCGCGCGACCTGGACGGGATGTATCTGCCTGTGCAGGGCGCGGTGGCCCCCGATCCGGCGCTGCTGTGGCTCAACGAGCCGCTGGCGGTGGATCTGGGCCTGGATCCGGGCGCCCTTCGCGGCGCCGAGGGGGTGGCCATGCTGACCGGCAGCGCCATGCCGATGGGGGCAACGCCGCTGGCGATGGCTTATGCCGGACATCAGTTTGGCGGGTTTTCCCCGCAATTGGGCGACGGGCGCGCGCTGCTGGTCGGCGAGGTGATCGACCGCCACGGCCAACGCCGCGACATCCACTTGAAGGGATCGGGCAAGACGCCGTTTTCGCGCGGCGGCGACGGCAAGGCGGTTCTGGGCCCGGTCCTGCGCGAGGTCCTCATCAGCGAGGCCATGCAGGCGCTGGGCATCCCCACGACCCGCGCCCTGGCCGCCACCACAACCGGTGAAACCGTCTGGCGCGAAGCGCCCGGTCAGGGCGCGGTGCTGGCGCGGGTCGCGGCCAGCCACCTGCGGGTCGGCACTTTTCAGTTCTTCTATGCAAGGCAGGAAACCGCGCGGCTGAAACGGCTGGCGGATTATGCCATCGCCCGGCATTTCCCCGAGCTGGCCGCTGGACCGGACAGGTATCTGGACTTCTACCGCGCGGTGATCGCCCGCCAGATGGATCTGGTCGCCGCCTGGATGGGCGTGGGCTTCATCCACGGCGTGATGAACACCGATAATTGCGCGATTTCGGGCGAGACGATCGACTACGGCCCCTGCGCCTTCATGGATACCTTTAATCCGGACACGGTGTATTCCTCCATCGACCGGCAGGGGCGCTATGCCTATGGCAACCAGCCGGTTCTGGCGCGCTGGAACCTGGCGCGGCTGGGCGAGACTTTGATGCCGCTGATCGCGCCCGAAGATCCGGCCAAAGCCCTGCCACAGGTGCAGGCCGCGCTGGAAGAGGCCGAAACGCTGCATGACGCAGCGCGGCGGCGGGTGTTTGGCGCCAAGCTTGGGGTCTCGGCGCCGACGGACGCCCTGATTGACGGCTTTCTGGACATTCTGACCGCGCAATCGGCGGATTTCACGCAGGCGTTTCAGGCGCTGGGCAGGGCGGCATCCGGTGATGACACGTCTTTGACTGGCCTGCTTGGCGCCGATCCGCGCCTGAGCGCCTGGCTGGAGCCATGGCGCGGCGCGCTGGACCGGCCCGGCGCCATGGCCCGGGCCAATCCGGTCTACATTCCGCGCAATCACAAGGTCGAAGAGGCGCTGGAGGCCGCGCAAGCCGGGGATCTGGGCAAGGTCCATCGGCTGCTTGCGGTCATTGCCGAACCGTATCGCCGGCGCGCGGGCTTCGAGGATTTCGAGGAGCCCGGCACACCGGCGCACTACCAGACCTATTGCGGCACCTGAGCCGGCACCCGATCCGGGGCCGGGACACGGGCATTGCGCGGGGTCAGAATGTTATGGCCCCAAAGGCACGGCGCCGCATTTTTTTCGATTTATGCTCGACTTCGCGGCCAAGACCGGAAAGATTCACGCGAAATCAGCGTTTGGCTTCAAGGTTTGGCCTTTTTTGCAATGTGCCCCGCCTGACGGCCCTGTCTATTGAACGGGAGACATTTGATTCATGCGTTTCTTGAAGGCACAACCGGCCGCGCCCAGGGGCCTTGGCAAACCCTGGCAAAAGCGGATGTCCGGTTGGGGCCGAGCGTCCGCCGCGATCCTTCTGGCCGCCGGTTTGGGTTCGCTGGCCCCGGGCAGCCCGGCGTCGGCCCAGTCCACATCTTTCGGCAGTCTTGGCGATGGCAGTCTGGTGCGGGAATCGCGCGGGATCCACATGCTGGAATACAGCCCGATCCGGCTGACCAATGGCGGCGAGTTCGATCTGCTGGCCATCCACCAACTCTACCGCCTGAATGACTGGCTGTCCTTCGGTGTTGGCGCGTTCGCTCCGATGTTGCGGGGCAATGCCGGCGGCTTCTTTGGCGCGTCGGCGCGTCTGCACGCCCAGCGCCGGATTTCCGGAAACTGGTTCGTCAACGGCGGCCTGTCCTTCGGCGCGGGGGCCGGTGGGGCCAGTATCGCCAATATCGGCACCCTGTCCGGAGACGGGGTTTATGCACGGGCCTATGCGGGGATCGGCTACGCCTTCCGGAATTTCCGTGTCGGGCTCAACTATTCCCGGGTCGCAATCGCCAATTCGCCGATCAACGATTCAACCTTCAGCATCTTTGTCCAGCGCCCGTTTTCGCTCAGGACAGGAGCCTATTCCAGCGCCGGGACAATCATTAACGCCAATGATTTCAACGCCCCCGCCTATGACACCATGATCTCGGTATCGGCCGGGAACATGGTGCAGATCAATCCGACCGGCAGCTATCGCGGCGATATCGGCCTGCTCACCACCCAGTTTACCAGTTTCTTCCGGCCGAATGTCTATTCCTTCTTTGGCATCAACATGGGGGCCTCGGGCCTGTCATGGTATAATCAGGCGCAAGGTGGTGTGGGATTTCGCTATGCGCTGTCGCCCAACGTCAACGTCTACAGTCAGCTTGGCATCGGCAGCGGCGGCTGGGTCACGGATACCATCAACACCGGGTCGGGGATTGTCATCTATCCCCGCGTCGCGCTGGAATACCGCCTGAGCGACCGCCTGGGCGCGCAGCTTTCCGCCGGGTATCTGTATGCCCCGCGCGGAACCTCGCGCAACTGGACGGTTGAATTGGGCATGAACTATTACCTGGCGAATGCCCGGTCCCAGGACGGGGATTCGACTGTCGGCGACGCCTATACCATGCGCGGGATCAGCCTGAACGTGTTCGGGCGCAGAACGTCGGATATCTTCTACAATGGCCGCACATCGGCGCCGTTGAGCATGATCGCCGTGCAGGCCGATTACGCGCTCAATGACAACTGGTATGCAGCCGGGCAGCTAGCGGTCGCGGCCAACCGGTTCCGGGGGTTCGCCGGCTATGCCGAAGCCTTCCTGGGCGTCGGATATCGGCGGAACCTGACCTCGTCCGGCCGCTTTCAGGGCTATGCACAGCTGATGCTGGGGGTCAATGACCTGGGCGTCGATCCAGCGCATGAAAACGGCCCGATGCTGTATCCGTCGATCGGCGTGAACTACAACATCAACGACCGGCTTTCGCTCTATGGGCAGCTTGGCGTGACGCGGTCGATCAACCAGTATCTGAGCAACGGGCCGACGGTGGACTTCGAGAATTACTCGATCGGCCTCGGCATGACCTATCGGTTCTCGTTGCTGACCCGGTAGCACCGATTGCGGCGGGCACAAAGATACGCCCCGCCTGGTGCGAACCGGGCGGGGCGTTTGTCAGAGCGAAACCGGCAGGCCCGGCCAGTCAGAGCACCTGCGCGATGGCCTTCGCAACCTGCGGGATCTTGTCCAGCGACAGCCCGGCCATGTTGATCCGCCCACCGCCCACGGCATAGACGCCGAACTCGTCGCGCAGGCGCTTGATCTGCGCGTCGCTGCCCCCCAGGACCGAGAACATGCCGCGCTGATCGGCCAGAAAGCCGAAACGGTCCGAACCGCATTCATCGCGCAGCGCCGTCGCCAGCGCGCTGCGAAGGGTGTTCACCCGGTCGCGCATCTCAGACAGCTCGGCCTCCCATTGCGCGCGCAGGGCGTCATCGCCCAGAATGGTCGAAATGATCCGCGCGCCGTGATCCGGCGGAAAGCTGATCGACGCGCGGTTCAGCGCGCCCAACGTGGCGCTGACCGTGGCGCGTTCTTCCTGCGGGCCCAGAACCAGCGCAATGCCCGCGCGCTCGCGATACAACCCGAAATTCTTCGCACCCGAGGCCGCGATGACCACGCGGTCCAGCGTGGCGGCGATGTGGCGCAGCCCGGCGGCGTCTTCGTCCAGCCCCGCGCCGAATCCCTGATAGGCGATGTCGATGAACGGCAACACGCCGCGTTCTTTCAGGAAGGTGGCCATTTTCGCCCAGTCGTCGGCGGTCAGATCCGTGCCGGTGGGATTGTGGCAGCACCCGTGCAGCAGCACCACGTCACCGGGTTTGGCGGCGGCCAGATCGGCCCACAGGCCGTCGCGGTCCACGCCGCCGGTTTCGGCGTCGTAATAGCGGTAGGATTGTCGCTTCAGCCGGGCCTTGTCGGCCAGCGCATTGTGGCTGGGCCAGGTGGGGTTGGAGATGAACACCGTCGCATCGGGGTTGGCGGTGGCGATCAGCTCCATCGCCAGGCGCACGGCACCCGTGCCGCCGGTGGCCGCGGCGGCGGCGATGCGCGCGGCGGGAACGGTATCCCCCAGCAGCAAGTCGATCATCGCCGCATGAAACGCGGGATCGCCGGTCAGCGCGGTATAGACCTTGGTGTCCTGGGTTTCGACCAGGATGCGCTCGGCCCCCTTCACGGCGCGCATCACCGGCGTGATGCCCGTGTCGTCCTTGTAAACGCCGACGCCCAGATCAACCTTGGTGGCGCGGCTGTCGTCACGATACATCTGCATGACTTGCAGGATCGGGTCGAGCGTGGGGGCGGGCAGGCGGTTGAACATGCTGTGTCCTTACAAGAGCGGCTGCTGAAAGACCTGATCGGCCACCAGCACGCGCGAGTGGGTTTCGGTGCGCACGGGATGAAAGCCCATGCGTTGATACTGGATCAGCGCGCGGGGGTGGTCCAGCGTGCAGGTGTTGACGGTCAGGCGCTTGGTCGTCTCACGCTCCCACGCCGTCAGGATGGCGGTTTTCAACAGCCAACTGCCCAGCCCCTTGCCGACGGCCTCGGGCACCAGGCCGAAATAGGACAGATCGCAGGTTTCGCCTTCACGCCAATCCAGCATGAAAAAGCCCTGCGGCCAGCCATGCCCGATCATCGTGAACAAGGAAACATCCGGGTGCTGGATCCAGGCCTCCATTTCCTCGCGGGGCATCTGGTGCTTGTCGGTCCAGGCATGGTCCCGGCCGACAGCATCGTAAAGCGCCAGAAAATACCAGCACGGCGGGGTATCCGCGTGGACCAGCATCGCTTCACGCCCGACGGGCAGGCTGGGCCAGCCATAGCCGGGGCGCTTGTCCATCTCCAGCCAGGTGACCCGGTAATCGACTGTGTCGCCAGCCTTGAACGCGTGCATGTCAGCCTTTCTCGACCTTCAGGTCAGGATACATGCCCCATTCGCTCCAGGATCCGTCATAGAGCGCGTGCTTGCGGTGGCCCAGGATTTCAAGCGCCAGCGACAGCACCGCCGCGGTCACACCGGACCCGCAACTGGTGATCACCGGCCTGGTCAGGTCCACGCCGGCGGCTTCAAAAGCCGCGCGCAGCTCGTCGGGCGATTTCAGCGTGTTGTCCGCGTTCAGAAGCTGGCGGAAGAACACATTGCTGGATCCGGGGATATGCCCGGCGCGCAGGCCAGGGCGCGGTTCGTCCGCCTCGCCGCGGAACCGTTCGGGCGCACGGGCATCGACAATCTGCCAATCCCCCAGTTTTGACGCCGACGCCACCTGGCTGACATCCTTGACCAGCCCGGCCTGGCGCTGAACGGTGATGTGGCGGTCGCGCACCATGGGCGGCAGGTCCTCGGTCTCGCGCTCTTCGGCGATCCATTTGGCCAGCCCGCCGTCCAGCACCGCCACATCGGCCTTGCCCATCAGCTTGAAGGTCCACCAGACGCGCGGGGCCGAAAAGATGCCGCTGCTGTCATAAACCACCACCTGATGGCCGTCACCGACCCCCATCGCCCGCATCCGGCTGATGAACTTCTCCGGCGGCGGCGCCATGTGCGGCAGGGCCGAGCGTTGATCGGAGATGTCGTCGATATCGAAAAACCGGGCACCTGGGATATGCGTGGCCTGGTATTCTGCCTGCGCATTGCGCCCGGACCCGGGCATGTGCCAGGACGCATCCAGGATCCGCAGGTCCGGATCATTCAGATGGGCCGCCAGCCAATCGGTGGACACCAGCGTGCGGGGATCGTCGATTGCCATGCTCAACCCTTTCGTCACTGTCGGTCAGCAACCGATACCCGGCGACGCCGTTTCAGGCAAGGGCAGGCGCCGTCAGTCTTGCAAGGGTTTTCGTGCGATCTGGCTGACATAGGACATGAAGCCGAAGACCGTGCCGGCCGACACCCGGCGGCAGGACCAGGCCCGGTCTTGGCGCCGCACAGCTTCGATGCGTGCCCTGTCCGCCTGAAGGCGTTCAATTCACACCTGTTTTTCATATATTTTTGCCGGTATAGGGGCGCGGCGGCTGCTGGAACTCCGATGGCGCCGTGACAGCCGGTCACAATTTCAACACGCGCGCGCGGCGGCAGATGACGATGACACCCAGCCTGACAGACCTGTATGACGCCCGCGTCGCCCAAGGCGACATTCACCCTGATGCCGCGCAGCGCGCCGTGTTGCCGGCGCTTCAGGCGCGGCGCGCGTATCTGGAGCAGCCGCCAAAAAAGGGATTGCTGGGCGGGTTGCTCAGAAAACCGGCCGAGGGGCCGAAGGGCCTGTATCTGTGGGGCGGTGTGGGGCGCGGCAAATCCATGCTGATGGACCTGTTCCACGAAGCCGCCGACCTGCCCGAAAAGCGGCGCGTGCATTTTCACGCCTTCATGCAGGAAATCCACGCCGGGATGCACGAGGCCCGCAAGAAGGGTGTCGATGACGCGTTGGCCCCGGTGGCCGCGCGCGTGGCGCGCCAGGTGCGCCTGCTGGCCTTTGATGAAATGCAGATCACCGACATCACGGACGCGATGATCGTCGGGCGGCTCTTCGGGATGCTGATGGAGGCCGGGGTTATCATTGTCACTACCTCGAACCGCCCGCCCGAGGATTTGTATAAGGACGGTTTGAACCGGACGCTGTTCGTGCCCTTCATCGACCTGCTGCGCGCGCAGATGGAGGTGATCGAACTGAAAAGCGAGACCGATTACCGCCAGCACCGTCTGACCGGCGCCCAGGTCTATTTCCACCCCGCCGATGCCGGCGCGCGCACGGCCATTGATGGCCTGTGGACGGAACTGACCGGCGGCGACAAGGGCGAGCCGCTGTTCTTGAGTGTGCAGGGCCGGGACGTGGATCTGCCCTGGCACCATAACGGCGTCGCGCGGGCCGGGTTCTGGGATCTGTGCGGCCGCCCGCTGGGACCGGCGGATTATCTGGCCATCGCCACGGCCGTGCGCGTGCTGATCCTTGAGGAAATACCGCTGTTGACGGCTTCAAACTACAACGAGGCCAAGCGCTTCGTGACACTGATCGATGCGCTTTACGAGGGCAAGGTGCGGCTGATTGCCAGCGCCGCCGAACAGCCCGAACGGCTGTATATCGAAGGCGCCGGGTCATTCGAATTCGAACGCACGGCCAGTCGACTGCGCGAAATGCAGGCCAGCGACTGGGGCGCCGAGGCGCGGTAGCCTGCGCGCCCCACGGCGATGTTACCGTGTGCCCTGACGTTCAATCCTGGTGAACTTTTCCAGCCGTGTATCGCTGTCGGTGCGGGCGCGCTGTTGCAGTTTTTTCGTGGCCTCGCTGGGCTTGGCGGCGCGTTCCTGGCCGGTGAAACGCTCCATCCGGGCGTCAGAGGCCGCAGTTTGATGGTCAAGCGGGTGTTTGCTCATGGGACGCTCCATTTCTGCGCGTTCAAGTGTCACAATCGTAGCGTGATCCGTGGCAAAAGTCACGCCCGCACGGCGCCCGGCAGCCGACGGGCCATCACCGTGCGCAGGGCGTCATCCATCGGCGTCGGCTGAAAATCGGGGATCAGGCGCGCCAAGGCTTCGCCCGACAGGGTGTGCGGGTGATCGTAAAGATACCGCATTTCATAAAGCTCCCGCGCCAGTTCCCAGAACGGCGACGCAAGGCGAATCATCCACCATGGGAACCCGGTAATCGTCAGGTCCCGTCCCATCAATCGGGACAACCGGGCGGTCAGATCGGCGGTAGAGAAGGTGTAGCCGTCAAACGGAATGTCGATGAACGCGGGCAGTTCGGCGCGCCTTTCGGCCAGCGCCACCGCCGCGCGCGCCATGTCGGGCAGATAGGCATGGGCCCGCCGCGCCTGCGGATCGCCCACTGACGTGACCTTGCCCTTGTGGATCGCCCGCAGATAGCCGTGATCCATCCAGGTGTTCGCCTCGTCGGGGTCGATGAAGTCGCCCGCGCGCAGCAGGATGGTGCGCACGCCCTGCGCGGCGGCGGCGCGGTATGTCGCTTCCACCTCGACCCGGATCTGGCCTTTGCGGCTGGCCGGGATCTGCGGTGTTTCGGCGGACCACGGCCCGGGCTGCGTGCCGTAGACATACACATTGCCCGGAAACAGGATCACCGCGCCCGACGCCCTGGCGGCCTCGATCACTTGCGCCGTGATCTGCGGTTGCAAGGTTTTCCAGTCATGATAGGCGGACGGGTTCATGCCGTTGACGATCACGTCGCAGCCCGTTGCCGCCGCGTTCAGGTCGGTGCCGCGCTGATACCGCCGCACGCGCCATCCGGCGGCCTCGAACGCCTTGGCGAAATGGCGCCCGATATTGCCCGAGGCGCCGGTGATCAGAACTGTCTGTGTCATGGGGGGTTCCTTGTTTGTCTGGATGGCCCCAATTTCTCCCAAACAAATCAGAATGGATATTGCCCAGAGTTTTTGATCTGATATTCATAATTGAATGGACAATCCTTCCCCGGACTGGACCCTTCTGCGCTCGTTCCTGGCGGTTGCCGATGGCGGATCGCTGTCATCGGCGGCGCGCGCGCTTGGGCAAAGCCAGCCCACGCTGGGCCGCCATATCCGCCTGCTGGAAGCGCAACTGGGCCTGACCCTGTTCCGCCGCGTGCCCCGTGGGCTGGAGCTGACCGACGATGCCGCGCCGCTGGTCGAGGTGGCGCGCGCCATGGCCCAACAGGCCGCGCGCCTGACCTTGCTGGCCGAGGGGCGGCAAGAGGGGTTGAAGGGCACCGTGCGGATTACCGCCTCGCATGTTCTGTCGCTGTCGGTGCTGCCGCCGATCCTGGCGCGGCTCAGGCTGGCCGAACCGAATATCCAGATCGAACTGGTGCCCAGCGATACCACCGAGAACCTGCTGTTTCGCGAGGCCGACATCGCCCTGCGGATGTATCGGCCCGCGCAGCTGGACATCATCGCGCGCCATGTTACCGACCTGCCGCTGGGCCTGTATGCCGCGCATTCCTATCTGGAGCGGGCCGGAGAACCCGGCGGCGTCGACGATCTGCGGCGCCATGATTTCGTGGGGTATGACCGCGATCACCGGATGATCCGCCTGATGCGAGAGATGAATTTCATCGTCACGCGCGATTTCTTTCCAATGCGCTGCGATGACCAGACCGTGCATTGGGAACTGGTTTGCGCGGGCTGCGGGATCGGCGGCACGCAGCGCGATATCGGGGATGCTGATCCCCGCGTCCGGCGTATCCTGCCGGACCTGCCGCTGCCGGCGCTGCCGTTGTGGCTGGCCGCGCCGTCGGCCCTGCGGACAAATCCGCGCATTCGCCGGGTGTGGGACTTTCTGGCCAGCGCGCTGGCCGCGCGCGCATAGCCCGCCGGCACCGCGCTCAGGCCGCTTGCTTGGGGCTATCCGCCGCCTTGGGGCAAACGCGCCAGGCAGGGTGCGGCCCCCCTGCGCGGCCAGCGGGTCGAGGCGGGGCCATGGCCGCCCCCCCCGTATTCCCGGCATGTCCTTGACCGCGCGGCAGCGACAGGCTAGGCCGCTGGCGCATCAGCAAATAAAGGGAGATCCCGGTGGCCAATCCTTCCATTCTCATCCTTGCGGGCGACGGTATCGGCCCCGAGGTCATGGCCGAGGTCAAGAAGATCATCGGCTGGTTCGGCACCGCGCGCGGCGTGCAGTTTGACGTGTCCGAGGATCTGGTCGGCGGCGCCGCCTATGACGCGCATGGCACGCCGCTGCATGACGACACGATGGCCAGGGCGCAAGAAGTGGACGCGGTTCTGCTGGGCGCCGTGGGCGGCCCCAAATATGACACGCTGGATTTCAGCGTGAAGCCGGAACGCGGGCTGCTGCGCCTGCGCAAGGAAATGGACCTGTTTTCCAACCTGCGCCCGGCCCAGTGCTTTGACGCGCTGGCCGATTTTTCGTCGCTGAAGAAAGACGTGGTGGCCGGTCTGGACATCATGATCGTGCGCGAATTGACCAGCGGCATCTATTTCGGCGAACCGCGCGGGATTTTCACCGAAGGCAACGAGCGCGTGGGCATCAACACCCAACGGTATACGGAATCGGAAATTGCCCGTGTTGCGCGCTCGGCGTTCGAACTGGCCCGCAAGCGCGGCAACAAGGTCTGCTCGATGGAGAAGGCCAATGTCATGGAATCAGGCATCCTGTGGCGCGAGGTCGTGACCGAGATCCACGCCAGGGAATACCCGGATGTCGAACTGAGCCACATGTATGCCGATGCCGGCGCGATGCAGCTGTGCCGCTGGCCCAAGCAGTTCGACGTGATCGTCACCGACAACCTGTTCGGCGATCTTCTGTCGGACGCCGCCGCCATGCTGACCGGCAGCCTTGGCATGTTGCCCTCGGCCAGCCTGGGTGCCCCCATGGCCAATGGCCGCCCGAAGGCGCTGTATGAGCCGGTGCATGGCTCGGCCCCGGATATCGCCGGTCAGGGCAAGGCCAACCCCATCGCCTGCATCCTCAGCTTTGCCATGGCGCTGCGCTATTCGTTCGACATGGGGGCCGAGGCCGACAGGGTCGAAGCCGCCGTGGAAAAGGTGCTGGCCGACGGACTGCGCACCGCCGATCTGCTGGGCGAGGACGGCGCGACGCCCGTGTCCACCAGCGAAATGGGCGACGCGATCATCGCCGCGCTGGCCGCATCGCGCTAAGTCTGGCCGCCCACCGGCTCAGGGGGTCGGCGCGTCCTCGCGGGATGCGCCGTCATCGTCTGTCTGCAACCTCTCGGCCAGCGGCTTGGGCGGTTCGCTGTGGTCGGCGATTTCGCGGTAGTGCAGCACGCGGGTGACGTTGTGGGCGGTGCGCTGGAGCCAGCGCATCGCATCCGTCAGTTCGAACACCCCGGGTACGCTGACCAGCCCGACATGCTCGCGCAGCAGGGCCGAGCGCCGCAGCCGCCCGGTGCGCCCGGCGATCAGCCCGGTCAAGCGGTCCAGTTGTTCGGCGGAAATCGCGTTGGCCGAAAAGGCCGCGCGCCGCGCGGCGGCGCCCAGCGCCATCGCCGGGCGGCGCATCATCGGGTCGCGGTGCAGGGCCGGCAGTCGGTCATCGCGCATCAGGCGCGCCGCCAGCCGACCCAGATGATCGACCTGATGCAACAGCGCCGAATAGCGATTCGTCAGATGCGGCTGATCGGGCGCGACGGAAATGCCGGCCAGATAGTCGCGCATCTCATCCAGCGCGGGTTCCACCGCCAGCACCGATCTTGACGGGCGCATGTCCGCGCCCTCAGGGGACAGCGCCCGCCCCAGCGTGGCGAACAGGCTTTGGGCGATGGCATCGGCCCCCGCCTGCGCGGCGTCCAGCGCGGCGGCGGGATCGCCCAGCAACGCGGGGTCCAGCGCGCGGGTCAGCGACGTGTCAGTGCCCGGGATCAACCGTTCGATCAGACGCGCGAAACCCGGGGTCAGGGGCAGCATGATCGCCGCGCCCAGCACGTTGAACACGGTGTGAAACAGCACCAGCGCGGTGGCCGGATCCCCGCCCGAGAACCCGTCAACAAGGCGAACGATCCACCCCAGAAGCGCAAAGGTGGCAGTGGCGGTAACAAGGTTATAGGTCAGGTGCGCCGTGGCGGTGCGATACATGTCGCGCGACCCGCCCAGCGCGGCCAGCAGCGCGGTGAAGGTGGTGCCGACATTCATGCCGATCACCATGGCGGCGGCTTGCTCCAGCCCCATCGCGCCCGAGGCCACCAGCACCAGCGCCGCCGCCACCCCGGCGCTGGAGGACTGGATGACAATGGTAATCACCGCCCCGGCCGCCACCAGCCACAGCCGCCCCGCCAGCGTGTCGGCGGGCAGCCTGTCTGCGGTCAGCAGCGATTCGAATCCCCGGGCGGCTTCCTGCATCATGTCCAGGCCGATGAAGATCAGGCTGAACCCGGCCAGCGCCAGTGCCGCGCGCGCCCAGGCGCCGCCCAGCACCGTGCGCGCCAGCACCGCGGCCAGCAGAAGCGGCAGGGCAACGGCGCCCAGTTTCAGCTTCAGCCCCACCAGCGCGACGATCCAGGCGGTCATGGTGGTGCCGATATTGGCGCCGTAAATGACACCCAGCGCCTGCGGAAAGGTCATCAGCCCGGCGCCGACAAAGCCGATCACCGTGACCATCGTCGCGCTGGAGGACTGGATCACCGCCGTGGTGACCGCGCCCGTCAAGGTGCCGGTCAGCGGAGAGGTGGTGAACCGCGCCAGAATCGCCCGCATCTGCCGGTTGGCCAGATGGCGCAAGCCGTCGGTCATCACCTGCATGCCCAGCAGGAACAACCCGATCCCGCCCGCCAGAGCCAGAAAATCCGCTGTCATATCCGTGCCTCCGGCTGCGGTTATGCACCGCCGCCCGGTGCAGGGCAACGCCTGCCGCAGCCACCGGATTTCACCATCCGGGCTTTGCGGGTATTGTGTTCCGTGTTGATTGAAGTTTCAAGAATTGGAGCAGGAAATGATACCCCGTCTTCTGGCCGTCCTGATGTCGCTGACAGTCTTGTCCGGGCCGCTATCGGCGCAGGACGCCGCGCCGCTGACCAACCCGCGCGACGCGGTTGCCGCGATGATTGCCGCGGTCGAGGCGCGCGACGCCAACGCCATTGCCGCCTTGTATGCGCCCGACGCGATCATTCTGGGTGCCTCCCGTCCGGTCGTTGCCGGCCGAGAGGCTATTCGGGATTCGTGGATCCAGAGTTTTGCCGCTGGGTATTCGGTGCTTGAAGTGGGCCGCCCCCGCACCGAGCGCGGCGCGGACCGCGCGCTGATGGTGTTCTTGTGGCAAGCAACCATCCAGCCCGCCCAAGGTGAGGCCCAACAGGTTGTTGGCCGCACGATGCTGTATTTCACGCTGGGCGCGGATGGCTGGCTGATCTCGGCCGATATGTGGCAACCGGCGGGCTGACCATGCCCCTTATTGCGTGGCAACGTTAAGAATGGCGCCGCAAGTCTCTTCGTGAAATGTGCCGACAAAGACCAGATATCGCCCGGCTTGCGGACTATTCAGAACGATGCGTGAATTCGTGTTGTTCCCGCCGTCATCGTCGTAGCGGATTATACTCAGGTCAGGCTTCACAACGACCAATGTCGTATCGCACGCAAGGATGCATCGCGCAGATGTGGATGCCTGTTGACTGACGGATTATTGTTAGCAGAAATCCGATCGCTCAGATACATTGGCCGCTGTGGCCGCGCGTTTGAGTGCGTTCCTGACAACCGACCTTCGGACATTTCGATCCGTCGCTCGATCCATGATCCGTTTTCCAAAAGGGCCTAACCCATGAAGCGTATGGTTGTATCCGCTGCGGTAACCGCGGCGACGTTGCTTTTTGCCGTCACCGCGACCGCACAAACCGCCGAGCAAAGAGCGCATCGACAAGTAGCACTCGCGCCCGGGTTTGCCGACCGAACGCTCGATTCCTGGTCGATGTCGAGCTATGGGATCAGGGCGCTCCCTGGTTGTCCGAACGGCGGGAACATCCACACCTATTCAAGCGTGACATTGACTGTCGCTGACACACTGCCGTCCCTAAATATCAGCGTAACCTCGGGCCATGACACGTTGCTGATCGTCTCGGATCCGCAAGCAAATCTGACATGCAATGACGATACGTCAGGCCTTAACCCGGCGCTACATTTCAACAATCTGCCGGCAGGGGAGTATACGATCTATATCGGCAACTTTTTGAGCACGGCGCGCGGAACAAATTATTTCGAAGCGCCCCTGCGATTGCGCCCCTGACACCCAAAGGCGGTCAGGGACGCTCAATGGCGATTGCCGTGCCTTCACCGCCACCAATGCAGATCGCAGCCACGCCGCGTTTCAGCCCACGGGTTTCCAACGCATGCAACAGCGTGACGATGATCCGCGCGCCCGATGATCCGATCGGATGACCCAAGGCACAGGCCCCGCCGTTCACGTTCATCTTCTCACGCGGGATGTTCATCTCTTGCATGAAGGCCATCGGCACCACGGCAAAGGCCTCATTGACCTCCCACAAATCCACGTCTTCGACGCTCCACCCCAACCGCGCCAACAGCGTCTTCGCGGCCGGAACCGGGGCCGTTGTGAACCAACCCGGTTCTTGCGCATGGCTGGCATGACCGCGCACAAAGGCGCGGATCGGCGCGCCCAAAGCATCGGCAGCATCGCGCGACGCCATGACCAGCGCCGCCGCGCCGTCGGATATCGATGAGGCATTGGCCGCCGTGACCGTGCCGTCCTTGCGGAAGGCGGGTTTCAGCGTCGGGATCTTGTCCGGGCGGGCCTTGGCGGGTTGCTCATCGGCGGTCACCCGGGTTTCGCCCTTGCGCCCGTGGATCACATGGGTGGCAATCTCGGCGTCGAACGCGCCCGAGCTTTGGGCGTTCAGCGCATTGGTCAGCGAGGCCAGCGCGTATTCATCCTGCGCCTCGCGGGTGAACTGGTAGTGCCCTGCGCAATCCTCGGCGAAGGTGCCCATCAGGCGGCCCTTGTCATAGGCGTCCTCGAGCCCGTCCAGGAACATGTGGTCGATCACCTGACCGTGGCCGATCCGCGCGCCGCCGCGCATCTGGGGCAGCAGATAGGGGGCTTCGGTCATGCTCTCCATGCCGCCGGCGACCATGATGCCGGTCTGGCCCAGCGCGATCTGGTCATGGGCAATCATCGCCGCCTTCATGCCCGATCCGCACATCTTGTTCAGGGTCGTGGCCGGCACGCCCTGGCCCAGACCGGCCCTGAACCCGGCCTGCCGCGCGGGGGCCTGGCCCTGGCCGGCGGGCAGAACACAGCCCATCAGCAGTTCGTCGACCCGGTCAGGGGCGATGCCCGCGCCCGCCAGCGCCGCGGCGATTGCCGTGCCGCCCAGATCGGCCGCCGCCACGCCCGAAAAGACACCCTGAAATCCGCCCATCGCTGTGCGGGCGGCGCCAGTGATCACCACGTCAGCCATCGAAACCTCCGATCACGTGTGAACCTTTTGGCAAGATCTAGCGCCTACCGTGAACAAGGAACAGAGCCGAATAGGGGGTTGCATGGATATCACTGCACGCAAACAAGGTCCCGTGCTGATCGCTACGGTAAATGATACGCGCATCGATGCCTCGGTTGCCATCGAATTCAAGGAAGCCATCCGCGCCGAGGCCGGTGAAACCGATGGCGCAGTCATCCTGGACCTGTCGAAGGTGACTTTTCTGGACAGCAGCGGGCTGGGCGCCGTGGTCGCCGTGATGAAGCTTCTGGGCAAGGATCGACCGCTGGAACTGGCCGGGCTGACGGAACCGGTGGCCAAGGTCTTTCGGCTGACACGGATGGATGGCATCTTTACCATCCACCCGGCCGTCCCCGAAGATCTGAGGGCGACGGGATGACCTCCACACGGCGCAGGACTGGCTCCGGGGGGGGCGTATCCGATTCGCGGGGGACGGCGCGGGAAGTCTTTGCGCGGCGCTTCACCGCCAGCGACATGGCCACCCGTGACGTGTTGCAGGATCTTGTCAGCGGCCTGTCGAATGCCGGGATCAACGGCGATGACCTGGCCACGGTGGAGCTGATCCTGGCCGAAGCGCTGAACAACGTCACCGAGCACGCCTATGCCGATGGCCCCGGCCCGGTTGAACTGTCGGTCCAGATGCAACGCCGGGCGCTGGCCTGCCAGATTGTCGATCGGGGTCGGCCGATGCCGTCCGGCGACGCCCCGGATCCGCCGCTTCCACCGATCGGGCCGATGGTCAACATGCCCGAAGGGGGATTCGGCTGGCATATCATCCGATGTCTGACCACCGACCTGACCTATCGGCGCGTCGGCAAACGCAACACTTTGTCGCTGCGCGTTCCTCTGACCGGGGGTGGTTAATCCGGGATAGGCGGTGGGTTTCAGCCTGAACCGCGGATCAGTTCAACTGGGCCTGAAGCGGATATAGACCGTCCTCGAAATCGCCGAACAATTCGGGCAGGTCCGGGTGGTCCACTGGCTCTCCGGTGTCATCGGCCACCAGGTTCTGCTCGGACACATAGGCCACGTAATAGCTGTTCTCGTTTTCGGCCAGCAGATGGTAGAACGGCTGATCCTTGCGCGGGCGGCTGTCCTCGGGGATGGAATCATACCATTCCTCGGAATTGGCGAAAATCGCATCGACATCGAACACAACGCCGCGAAACGGATGTTTGCGGTGTCGAACGATCTGGCCAAGCGCAAACTTCGCCTGTGTCTTGAGCATCATGTTTCCCATAGTGCCCAATACCTATCGCGACTCAGTGGCGCGCGTCCAGCAGGTGTTCGCCCTGACGTTGGAAACAGTGTGGTGAAAACAGGCAAATTCAGGACATCATTGTGGCGAAATTGTGTCCAATGTCCGGGTTTCCCGGGCTATCGGGCCCAATCCTGCGGCAAACAAGCCTATTTCGCCGCAACCCCGTTCCCACAAGCGCCGATTTGCGTTACCACTGAACAAAACAAAAAAGACGACCGAGGCAGTATATGAGCAAACGCCCCCGCTTTCTTGCGGTGTTTCTCTTTTTGTCGGCTTGCGCCGGCGCAAGGGAGATGACCGCTCCACGCAATCTTGACGATGCGTGCGAGCTTTTTCGCGAACGCCCGGCGTATTTGAACGCCATGCGCGATACCGAGCGGCGCTGGAATCTGCCGGTGCCGGTTCAAATGGCCATCATCTACGCGGAAAGCCGGTTCGACGGCGATGCCCGCACCCCGAATCGCTTCGCACTGGGCGTGATCCCGATGGGGCGCCAATCCTCGGCCTTTGGCTACAGCCAGGCGCTGGATGGCACATGGGAAGAATACCAGCGGGCAACGCGCAACCGCCGCGCGGAACGCGACGACATCCGCGATGCCACCGACTTCATCGGCTGGTATGCCAGCCAGTCTCTGGAGCGCAACAACATCCAGCCCACAGACGCGCGCAGCCTGTATCTGTCCTATCATGAAGGGCAGGCCGGTTTCAGAAACGGCAGCTACCGGTCGAAACCCTGGCTGCTGGAAGTGGCCAACGGCGTTGCCGACCGGGCGACAATGTATGACGCGCAGCTGCGGGCTTGCGGTCGCCGTTAACGGTCGCGCACGATTCCGCGGCGTTGCAATTCGGCGTCGATGTTGAACAACAAGGACCCCAGCGAGACCCCGGTGCGCAGGGTTCCCAGAATGACCGCGGTTTCCTGACCGGCGCTATCGGTGACAATCCATTGCCGCAACTCGGTCGGCTCGGCGCTGAACACCAGGCGCAGGCTGCCCAGTTCCGGCTGTTCGGGGTCTTGCGCGACCACGACGGTCGTCGGCCCCTCTTCGTAGTGGTCAGTGACCATGCGGTCGCGTCCCAGATTGATGGTATCGTCCAGGATCAGTGCCAACGGCGTGCGCGCCAGCGGATAGATTGTCGGCCCCGTGTTCGAGCGCGCATCAAAAATGTTGACCGACCCGCGCGCGGCCAGAACCAGCGTCTGTTCGGGGGGTGCATATTCGAAGCGGATGCGCCCGGGGCGAGAAATCATCAACCGCCCGGTAAGCAGACTACCATCCGGATTGATCTGCGTGAAATCGGCCTGCGCGGTTCGGAACGAATTGAAATAGCGCGATATTTCGGAAAGCGGAATGGGTTGGGCCGCTACCGGACCCGCCAGGTACGCAGGGACCGCAACGGCGAAAGCCAGCACAAGGGCAAGGAAAGACAGGTTCTTCATGCAGGCTATGTAGCGCGAAGCCGGCGCGGCTGCACACCACATTCTGCTGACCGCCAAACACAAGCCTGCGATTGCGGCGCAAAAAACCAAACGCCCGCCCCGGGCGCTGCACGGGGCGGGCGGTATCTGCCAGGGCTGCCTGCCTATTTCGGCGCCTTGGCCTTGCGCAGATAGGGCAGCGGGATGTCCAGCGCGCCGAATTTCGCTTTCGCGTCCTCGGTCGATACCGAAAGCGCGACGATCAGGTCATCACCCGGGCGCCAATCGGCGGGGGTGGCAAAGGGTTGGCCGTCGGTCTGGCGCACACCGTCCAGCGCGCGCAGGATCTCATCAAAATTGCGCCCCACGGTCATCGGATAGATCAGCATCAGGCGGATCTTCTTGTCGGGGCCGATGATGAAGGTGGTGCGCACGGTGGCCGTGTCATTGGCGGTGCGTCCGTCCGGCAGATAGGCGTCGGCGGGCAGCATGTCATAAAGCTTGGCGACCTTCAGATCCGGGTCGGCGATGATCGGAAAGGTCATTTCGGCGCCGCCATAGGTCTTGACGTCGGCCATCCATTTCTTGTGATCGCTCACGCCATCGACCGACACGCCGGCCAGCTTGCAGCCGCGCTTGGCGAACTCGCCGGTCAGCTTGGCGGCGGCGGAAAACTCGGTGGTGCAGACGGGGGTGAAATCCTTGGGGTGGCTGAACAGAACGACATAACCGTCGCCGATATAGTCGTGAAAACTCAGTGTGCCCTCGGTCGATTCAGCGGTGAAATCAGGGGCGATATCGTTGATGCGCAGGCTCATGGCGATTCCTCGGTGTTGGGTTTCAAAGACGTCTGACAAGCATGTAGGGAGTGACGCAGCGATTGATAGACCCTCCCCTTGCCCTTGTTCAGACGGAGTGACAGTGTATCGCAAATTTGAACTGGAGCGCACGATGCTGGACAAACGCAAATTCTACATCAACGGCGCATGGGTCGCCCCGATTGACGCCCGTGACCTGGAGGTCATCGACCCGTCCACCGAGGAGGCCTGCGCGGTCATCTCGCTTGGCGGCACGGCCGATACCGATGCCGCCGTGGCCGCGGCCAACGCCGCCCTGCCTGGTTTCATGTATTCCAACCCGCAGGACCGGCTGGCTTTGGTCAAGCGGATCCTGGAGGTCTATACCGCGCGCAACGATGAAATGGGCGCCGCGATTTCGCTGGAAATGGGCGCGCCCATCGACATGGCGAAAACCAGCCAGTCCGGCAGCGGCACCTGGCATATCGACAATTTCATCCGCACCTTCGACCAGATCGAATTCGAGGCGCCGCTGTCGCCCAAGGCCCCCAACGACCGCATCATCCGCGAAGCCGTGGGTGTCTGCGCGCTGATCACGCCGTGGAACTGGCCGATGAACCAGGTCACTCTGAAGGTGATCCCGGCGTTGCTGGCGGGTTGCACGATGGTGCTGAAACCGTCCGAGATCGCGCCGCTGTCGGCGATGGTCTTTGCCGACATCCTGCACGAAGCCGGGGTGCCTGCGGGCGTGTTCAACCTGGTGAACGGCGACGGCATGGGCGTTGGCACCCGGCTTTCGGGCCACTCGGGCGTCGATATGGTCAGCTTCACGGGGTCCACCCGCGCGGGCATCGCCATTTCCAAGAACGCGGCGGATTCGCTCAAGCGGGTGCATCTGGAACTGGGCGGCAAAGGCGCGAACATCATTTTCGCCGATGCCGATGAAAAGGCCGTGGTGCGTGGTGCGCGGCATTGCTTCAACAACACCGGCCAGTCGTGCAACGCGCCGACCCGGATGCTGGTGGAACGCTCGATCTACGATCAGGCCGTGGAAACCGCCGCCGCGACGGCAGAAAAAACCCGTGTGGGCAGCGCCCATGAGCCGGGCAACCATATCGGCCCGGTCGTCAGCCAGGCGCAGTTCGACAAGATCCAGGGCCTGATCGAGGTGGGCATCAATGAGGGCGCGCGGCTGGTTGCCGGTGGCCTGGGCCGGCCTGAGGGCGTGAACCGCGGCTATTTCGTGCGCCCGACGGTGTTTGCCGATGTGAACAACGACATGACCATCGCGCGAGAGGAGATCTTTGGCCCGGTGCTGTCGATCATTCCCTTCGATACGGAAGAAGAGGCGCTGCAAATCGCCAATGACACGCCCTACGGCCTGACCAACTACGTGCAATCGCAGGACGGCGCGAAGCTGAACAAGTTTGCGCGGCGCCTGCGCTCGGGCATGGTTGAGATGAACGGCACCTCGCGCGGCCGGGGCTCGCCCTTCGGGGGTATGAAGGCCTCGGGCCAGGGGCGCGAAGGCGGCATCTGGGGGATCGAGGATTTTCTGGAGGTCAAAGCGGTGTCCGGCTGGTCGAACGATCACGATTGACGCCGATCCTTTGGTCTGGGGCGTGGCATGGGCCGCGCCCCCGGCCACCCTTGCCCGCACAAGAAAGCCAGGACCGAGCCTGACATGCCCTACAGCTACGATACCAACAACATCTTCGCAAAGATCCTGCGCGGCGAGATCCCCTGCAACAAGGTGCTGGAGACCGCGCATTCGCTGGCCTTTCACGATATCGGCCCGCAGGCCCCGGTGCATGTTCTGGTGATCCCCAAGGGCCCCTATGTGACCTTTGATCATTTCGCGCTCGAAGCCTCGGACGCCGAGCGCGCGGATTTCGTCGCCGCCATCGGGCAGGTTTGCCAGACGCTGGGTATCCAGCCCGGCGAGGGCGGCAACGGTTACCGCACAATTTCGAACGCCGGCGAAGACGGTGTGCAGGAGGTGCCGCATCTGCACGTGCATGTCATGGGCGGGCGGCGCATGGGACGGATGGTCGCCAGGCCGCGCGACGACGCCTAGGTCAGCGCGACCGACAATTCCGCCAGCGGCAGGCCATTGAAGCGGGCCTGCCATGTCTGGCCCGGCTTGATCGGCAGCGCCCGCGTCACGGTGCCGGTGCTGACCAGATCGCCGGGGTTCAGCGGCTCCATGCTGTCCAGTCCGATCAGGTGGCGCAGCACCTCAAGCGGGCCCGATCCCAGAAGATTGGCGGCATGTCCCTGGTCCATCACCGTGCCGTCGCAGCGCAGCTCGACGGTAAAATCGGCCAGTGCCGCACGCATCGCGGGCGTCGCGGGAAGGAACGCCCCGATCACCAGCGCGCCATGCATCGCCCCCGCGGCGACTGAATCCGGGGCGGTGAAGCGCCAGCCGGGGAACACCGAGTGCACGATCTCGAACCCCGGTGCGATGGCCTCGACACAGGCCAGCAACGCGGCATCATCCATGCCGGGTTTCGGGGTGCTGGCCATGCGAAACACCAGCTCGGGTTCGATCAGGGGCTCCATGAACGCGGCGATCGAGATCGGCCCGGTTGCCAGGCTGGTGTCGAATACCGGCCCGTGAATGGGCGCGCGAATGCCAAACGTGTCCCAGATCTGGGTGTTGGTGAAGCCCGCCTTGACACCGATCACCCGCGCCCCGTCCTGCTGGCGCAGCGCGGTCAGCGCGCGCTGGGCGGCATAACCGGCGGCCAGGTCGAACCCGGGGTCGGCATCGGAAAACGGGGCCAGCTGCTGGCCGGTTTCAAAGGCATCGCGAAGGGTTTGTGCTATGGTCATGGTGCATCTTCCCGCAGACGCAGCGCCATGTCCAGCATCCGGCAGCTGAAAGCCCATTCATTGTCATACCAGCCGAACACCCGCAGCAATCCGCCCACGGTGACCCGCGTTTCGGGCAGCGCCATGACGATGCTTTCGGGGCGCGCGCGCAGATCGGCGGACACCAGCGG
>TARA_R110002073_G_scaffold154287_3_pt1 | contig 30238 bp, 24 predicted proteins | sample TARA_R110002073 | Tara Oceans TARA_R110002073 (sample SAMEA4397174) | marine metagenome | biome: Polar Biome; feature: [DCM] deep chlorophyll maximum layer (ENVO:01000326); material: water (ENVO:00002006), including particulate matter (ENVO:01000060) such as... | depth 40 m | reverse complement strand
TCATGGAACCGGCTCCGCGACAAGCCGATGCCTCAATCCTCTAGCCCCCACGACGTTGGCTGTTCGAATAGTTTGACGCCACCCGGCACGAATCGCGATCGGTGTGATTTGTGTCTGTCGCGGTAAACAAACATCACCATTACTCAATACTTTTAGAAACATTGCTTTGCACATCTTGCTTTACAACCCTGTCACATTCCGTCAAGCCGCAAGCAGCGAAAGGATTCTATGAACCTTACTGAAACGGTCTTCCAAATACTTGGGACTGCCGTCGTCGCCAGCCCGGCGATCCTGCTAGCGATCTTAGGATTGTCAGCGCTTCTGGACCGGCCGCTCAGCGAGACCTCGATCTCTCGGATCACGCAAGCAGCGGTGTTGTTTTCGTTGTTGCCGGCGATTGGGATTCTGGTGCTGATGTTGGTGGTCGGGACTCGCTATGTGCCGATTGAACTAGGCGACTGGGTCACGATCGAAGATGCGGATCTCGACTTTCACTTTCACCTCAAATTTGTTTTTGACCGCCTCAGCATTCCGTTTCTGATTCTGTCGTGTGTGTTATGTGGTGTGGTGGGAGCGTTCACGCGTCGCTATTTGCATCGCGAACAAGGTTACGGACGCTTCTTTTTGTACTACGCGGTGTTCTACTGTGGGATGGTGACATCATCCTTGGCCGGAACCATTGAAACGCTGTTTGTCGGCTGGGAAATGGTCGGGTTGTCTTCGGCGCTATTGGTGGCTTACTTCCATGAACGCGAGAATCCGGTTCGTAATGGACAACGCGTGTGGTCGATCTATCGGTTGTCAGATGCGGCTTTTTTGATCGCGGCCATCACGATGCACCATATGACGGGCGAAGGCGATTTCGGTGGCCTGATGAGCTCGGGCGTTTGGCCCGAAGGGACCGCTGCGGTGAATTCAAGTCAGGCGTTGTTGGTTGGCACTTTGATGTTGATTGCGGCCGCTGGCAAATCGGCACTCTTTCCGTTTTCGGGGTGGTTGCCACGTGCGATGGAAGGTCCCACACCCTCGAGTGCGATTTTTTACGGCGCCTTGTCGGTACATCTCGGCGTCTATTTGTTGTTGCGGATGAGTCCACTACTGGAAGCTTCGTTGACGTTGCAGTTGATGGTCATCACGCTGGGGGCTGTTTCCGCGGTGTGTGGCGCGTTGATGTCGCGAGTGCAGAGCGACATCAAAGTCTCGCTGGCGTACGCCTCGCTGACACAGGTAGGGATCATTGTGATGGAAATCGGACTTGGTTTCCGCTACTTGGCCTTGATCCACATCATCGGACACGCATCGCTTCGCACGATGCAATTGCTTCGTGCTCCTACCCTGCTTCGTGACTACAACGAGCTCGAGAATGCACTCGGGGCTCGGATCACCGAACGGCAATCTGGCTGGACACGAAGGCTGCCGCCGAGCGTGCATCGCTGGGCTTATCGTTTCGGTTTTGACCGCGGATTTATGGATATTGCATTAGATAAGTTTGTGGTTCGTCCCTTTCTCGCATTGTTTATGACTTTTGATTCGCTGGAACGCCAAGTGACTGACTTGCTTTCCAAGGAAGCGTCTCGCGAATCGGACGATGCTCCCTTGCACCCCGAAGAATCACAGAGGGTTGCGTGATGTCAGAATTACGTTTTCCATGGATCGAAGTTTCCATCCTCGTACCCATGTTCGGAGCCCTGTGGGTTCACTTCATTGGCAATTCAGAGCGATCGCTTCGTCATTGCGTTGTCATTTGTGCGGCAACGTTTGCGTTGACCGTTGGCGAACTGATTGACTTTGTGTCGTTGGGGGCGTTTGAGGCGCATGATCATTGGTTGTTCTTGGATTGGCTGTTCAATCGCGATATCTTTGTGGTCGACGAGCTGAGTTCGTATCAGTTGACACTCGTCGCATTGATCTTTTTGGTCACGGTGCTGGCGACGCTTCGCACCAAGGCACCGCGGTTCTCACTAAAACTGACACTGGTGTCCGAATCGTTGATGTTGGCAACGTTTAGTTGCCGCGAATCATGGACGTTAATCTTGTTGTTGGTCGTGTCCACGATTCCACCTTATTTGGAACTTCGCCAACGTGAACGTTGCACTCGGATTTATCGAATCCATATGGGCGCATTTGTGGTCATGTTGGTGGCCGGTTGGGCGTGGATGTCGATGGTCGATGTGCATTCGTCAGCGGTCTTGGTTCCCGGGGCTTTTTTGACAACGGCATGCTTGCTGCGTGCGGGGATTTTCCCGCTGCATTTATGGATGACCGATCTTTTCGAAAAGGGAACTTTCGGAACCGCGATTCTGTTTACAACGCCGCTGGTTGGCGCGTACGCCGTGATGCGGTTGATTTTACCGATCGCACCCTCGTGGGCGATGCAAAGCATCGCGATCTTGTCACTCTTTACCGCAGTGTATGCAGGTGGCATGGCACTGGTTCAACGTGAAGCACGGCGAATGTTTTGCTACTTGTTACTCAGTCAATCATCGTTGGTGTTGGTGGGACTCGAATTGGTCACTCCCATCGGATTGACCGGAGCGTTGTGTCTATGGGTTTCCGTAGGCATGTCGTTGACCGGGTTCGGAATCACGTTGCGATGTATCGAGGCTCGTATCTCGCGAATTTCGCTTGCGGATTTCCACGGGCTGTATCGGCAGATGCCGATTCTGTCGGGTTTCTTTTTGCTAACGGGGTTGGCTTCGATTGGATTTCCCGCGACGGTCGGTTTCGTGGGGATGGAGCTGCTGATCGAAGGGGCGGTCGATGTCTATCCCTTGGTGGGATCGATGGTCGTGATCGCAGCAGCGCTGAACGGCATCGCTGTTTTGTTCGCGTACTTTCGGATTTTCACGGGGCGTCACAATCGCACGCTGATACCGATGCATGCTCGGCCCGCAGAGAAGTTTGCGGTGCTGGTCTTGAGTCTGCTGATCCTCGGCGGCGGATTGTATCCGCAGCCAGGCGTTGCGTCGCGGTATCACGCGGCGAAAGAGTTAACGCGGCAACGGCAAAGCAATCCGATGACCGAAGATCCCGAGCTTGAAGAATCGGAGCACGAACCGTCCGAGCACGAACCGTCCGCAGGAGTCGCGGTCGTGAATGCAACCGACGGCGACACGCCGGACCACGCGGAACAAGTTCCGCAGCCAGTGTCGCTGCTGAAGGCAACAGAGGGCTAGCAGCGATCGGACGCACCCCCTCGCCCCTTCCATTTTTTTATCCATTTACATTAACGACAATACACTGCATCAGGAACGCTTTTCATGAGCAATGAAGCACCGGTTCAACGGGACGTCCCTCGAGGAAATCTCGTAGGGTTTAAAAAGTACTTCAAGGACGACATCGTATCGGGACTGCTAGTCTTTTTGATCGCTTTGCCACTTTGTTTGGTGATTTCGATTGCGAGTGGCTTTCCGCCGATTGCCGGAATCTTTACCGCCATTGTCGGCTCGGTGATTGCCACGATGTTTAGTGATTCGGAATTGACGATCAAGGGGCCTGCGGCCGGTTTGATCGTGATCGTGCTGGGCTGTGTTGAATCGTTCGGTGGCGATGGTTCGTCGATCGGAGGCTGGGGAGCAAACGATGTCGCGGCCTATCGTGCGGCGCTAGCGGTCGGTGTGGTGGCTGCGTTGTTACAGATCTTTTTCGGGATCTTCCGCGCTGGTATTCTCGGTGAATTTTTTCCGATCTCAGCGGTTCACGGCATGTTGGCAGCCATCGGCGTGATCATCATCGCCAAACAAATTCCGGTCGCGCTTGGCGTTAGTGCCTCGGGAACTCCGATCGAGATGCTGGGCAAGATCCCCGAGTTCATTGCGTCAGCGAATCCCGCGATCGCGGCCATTGGATTGACCAGCGTTCTGATCATGTTTGTCTGGCCGATGATTCGGACCAAGACGGCATGGACTAAATTGTTGCCGTCGCCATTGATCGTGCTGCTTGTCGCGATCCCGATGGGTATGGGATTCGACTTGATGCACAAGCACTCCTACACGCTACAGAATCACGAATACCAGCTTGGTGAACAATACTTGGTCGAGATGCCCAAGCATGTCTTTGGCATGTTCGATCAACTGACCACACCTGATTTCACTGCGTTGGCCCAGCCTAAAGCGTGGAGCTGGGTATTCATGTTCTTTGTGATTGGCAGTCTCGAATCGCTATTGAGTGCCAAAGCGGTCGATTTGCTCGATCCATGGAAACGCAAAACGAATATGGATCGCGACGTGATCGCGGTGGGCATCGGCAACGTTTGTGCGTCGATGGTCGGTGGTTTGCCAATGATATCCGAAATCGTGCGTAGCAAGGCGAACATTGATAACGGAGCGCGTACGCGATTTGCCAACTTCTGGCACGGCATGTTTTTGTTGGTGTGTGTCGCGTTCATCCCGATGGTCTTGCATCGGATTCCCGTCGCTGCGCTCGCTGCGATGCTGATTTATACCGGTTTCCGTTTGGCTCATCCGCAAGAGTTTATGAATGTGTGGCGGATCGGACGCGAGCAGCTAGTGATCTTTGCAGTGACGCTCGTAGCGGTGCTTGCCACCGATTTGCTGATTGGGATTGCCATTGGGATCGCCACCAAGATTGCTATGCATCTATCTAACGGAGTACCGCTGAAGACGCTGGTCAAACCGGAAATCGAATTGCTTGACGACGATGGGCAAACCGTGCGTTTGGTTGCCTACAAGTCGGCAGTGTTTAGCAACTGGATTCCGATTCGACGTCAAATCGAACGTGTGGGTTTGTTGGAACGCAAAAACGTTGAGCTCGATCTTTCCGAGACACAATTGGTCGACCATAGCGTGATGGACAAATTGCATGAAATGGAAGCCGATTTCGAACAGCAAGGCTTGGTGTTTAATGTCACCGGACTCGATGCTCACGAGCCTGTCGCCGCCCATGCTCAATCTGCACGCCGCCGCCGAGTTTCCAAGATCCAGCGATTGACAGTAGTCGCTGCACCCGAGTTGCAAACAACACTCGAAAACGAATTCGTTCGCTTGGGGGCATCGGGGTTCACATCAACGCCATGCGTTGGCGCAGGCCGCGGTGATATACAATCCGGTGAAGTCTCGCGAAAACCTCAAGTACGCATCGAAGTCATCGCGCCGCCCGGAGCGTGTAACGAGATGATTGAAGTGATTCGGCGTGAGTTCCAACCCAAACATAAAATGACGTTCTGTTTGGAAACGGTATTGGTCGCACGCACCGACGCGTTCGCGGTGCACCCGGCAGCGGCAAAAGAGGGGGCCGCGAAACAGGACACGTCCCATGAGCGGGCCGCCGGCCTCAGCGATCGACAAGCACAACCTCAGTCGTAACGATGTTATTTACGAGAATCACGTTCGTCGTGAGAATTTTTGTCGCGTGGATGTCGGTCGACGATCGACAGCAGCAGCATGATGCCCACGCTGACGGCGATGACCAGCATGGCAAACTGGCCAAATTGCAGAACTTGATCTAACGCATCTTGCATACGGAGTGTCCAGTTGGAACGGAAAGCTTCAGCGTTAGAGAGCAAAAATTCCTAGCCGACTCGCAATTTGGGATCGCGGGTAGAGTCGTGGCCAAGGCGGTAGCTTCTATTTTAGCAACTTGGGGAAAGCGTACCAAGAGATCCGTTCCCCCCAAGTTGCCAGCTTTCTTGACGCCAAGTGTTTTTCCCGGCGTCCTTGTTATGAAGCTCTTTCTTAGTGGCCGCCTATTTGGTGGCGTGTTGCAAGCCGAGTTGCGGGGTTGAGCGTTTCGACTCGCTGCAACCGGGCGGTCCCGTCTCGCTACCCAACTAGACGCCATGCAGGGCGACGCCGCGGTCGGCTAGCGTCGCTGGAGTGCGATTGTCGTGCCGTGCGAGTGGGTGCCGGGCACGTAAAAACAGGGAAAAGTTTTGCTAGTTTGATGTGATTGCGGTAGGATCAAGGGTGTAGGGAGCAATCTTATGAAGAACATTGTTCTTGCAACTGACGGTTCCAAGAGCGCGGAAGTGGCCGCTCGTTTCCTGGCGCACTTGCCCCACCCCGATAAAGTCGACTTAACCGTGGTATCGGTGATCGAGATCCCCTCGATCGATCGAGCTTATCCGATGTCGGATTGGATGTTGAAGTCGATCGAGCATGAGCGCGCCTTTGCGGATCAGTGTTTCGTGAAGGTTCAGTCAATGTTCGAAGGCGCGAACGTCAATTTGCGTCACGAGATTCGCGAAGGAGATCGTGGCGTTGCCATCGTTCACGTCGCATCGGAGCTAGCGGCCGACTTGGTGGTGTTGGGCGCACGTGGACATTCCGTCGTTGGACGATTGTTGCTCGGCAGCACAAGCGAATTTGTCGCGACGCATGCTCATTGCAGCGTGCTGGTTGTGCGGGAACGCATCGGGGACGATCCCGATCGTCCGCTGCGAATTGCGATCGGTTACGAGGAAACGGCCTCGGCGCAGGCGGCGCTTGAGGAGTTCGTCGAGACAGGTTGGGGACGGTTCACGGACGTCGATCTGGTTTCCGTGATCCCCTTTGCTAGCCGAGTTGCGTTTCAAATCGAACGTGATCCAAAATCGGTCAAAGAATTGGCATCCGCCGCGAATCGATCGGCACTAAAACAACTGCACGTCAAAGTTCCGCAAGCAAAACCGCACTTGATCGAAAGCGATCACGTCAGTGAAGGATTGGTCACCTTCGTTGAAAATCATCAAAGCGACTTGTTGATTGTGGGCGAAACTCCCCGCAATTTTCTGGGCCGCGCCTTGATGGGGAATGTCACTCGCTATGTCGTTCGGCACGCGCCGTGCAGCGTGTGGATTACTCGGAACCGCGTTATTCGTGGTCTCGGTTTCGAGCCAGAGAAGCCTTAGCAATGAAAGGGCATAAGATGAGCAGGACAGCAGACGAGACACAATCGATGTTGAATAGCGAAAAAAAAGCTCGTGAGGATGATACGGGGGTGCCGCCGAGTGAACGAGGTAAGGAGGAGCAGATGTCGATGGATCGACGCCAGCCGAGCTTTGCCTTTGGAATTGTGGCTGCAACCTACTTCATCATTTTGATTCTGTTTCTGTTGGCAGCCGCGGTCTTCTTTATGCGTTGATTCGATTCGCTTCGTCTGGTCCGGCGAAGACAAGTTGACCCTTAGAATCTGATTTTTTGCGAGTGCCTTTACGAGGAAGACAACGATGAATGCGGAATGTCTAGTGGCGGTTTATGATTCGCTTGCGAAAGCACAAGTTGGTGTCGAAGTTCTCGAAAAATTCGATTTTGCCCCCGATGCTGTCTCGCTGGTTTGGCGAGGTCATGAAGAGGCACTCGAGAATTTGAACTGGGAACGAGGAGCCACGATTGCGCGTGACGTCGCCGCGTCGATGGGTCTGGGGGCGGTGATCAGTAGCGCCGTGGCACTGCCGTTGTCGATTGCCACGTTGATGGTGCCGGTCGTCGTGACCGGACCCCTCGTCGCACTGATCGGTGGCGCCACCGTCGGTGGATTGCTCGGAGAAACGCGGCACTGGGGGATTCATCATCATACCGCAAAAAACTACGAGAAAATGATCGCGGATGGTTCGGTGTTGGTCATCGTCACCAGCACCCCGGCGCGAATCGAAGAGGCGCTGCAAGGACTTAAAACGACTCATCCCAAACACTTCGAGCGATTCGCTTTCCAACGCTCACTGAAAGCTCCGCCAACCACCGCCTCCTAGTCGATCCCGATTGAATGTTTGGGACGGTCGAGTTTGCAAGCGGTCAATGTTCCGCACATTTGGAAGCGTTCGGAAATAACTTCGTCATTTCCAAGATGTTACCCGAATGACATGAACTTTGGATGTAGTGGACGAGGCTACGAGTCCCAGCGACTTAGTGGCACGACGGGACTCGTAGCTTCGTCCACTACAGAGAAAACACTTCCCGCGTGATTTTTAACAAATTCGAATCACGAAGTTATTTCCGAACAGTACCTTAAGTGCGTTTGACCCACGGCAAGTGCCCGCAACCCACGTTCACTTGCTCTGGACATCCCATGTTGCAATGCGATTGGTTGCGAGCGTGGCTCATAGATTCGAATGAAGCAGTCGCTCGACGACTTTAATGTCCACTGGTTTGACGATGTGTTCGTCGAAGCCTGATTCGATTGCGTTTTGCCGATCCGCATCTTGTCCGAAACCGGTTAAGGCGACCAGACGGATGTTCTGCAGCGTCTCGGTTTGGCGAATCTTCTGTGCCAATTCGTGCCCATTCATATTAGGCATCGAGATATCAGAAAAAACAATATCGGGTAGATATTCGATCGCTTTTCGATAGCCGTCTTCGCCATCGACGGCTTCGATCACAGAGTGCCCCATTTTTACCAGCATTCGCGACAACACATAACGGATTCCCCGCGCATCGTCGACGACCAGGATGCGATACTTTGGCGAATCGCCATTGGTGGCAGCCGGTTGCCCCGAATCGATTTCTTCTGGGGGCGTGTAGCCGACCAACAACGGAAGTTTAACAATAAAGCGACACCCTTGGTTGACGCCCGGGGATTCGGCGACGATGGTGCCTCCATGAAGATCGACCAACGTTTTGGCTAGTGATAGCCCGATCCCCAAACCCGATTGCCCCCGTTCTTTCGAGACGTCAACTTGTTCGAACATCTCAAAAATTTTATTCAATGAGGACTTTTCCAAGCCGATCCCGTTGTCGCGAACCGTGATCCAAGCTTCGTCGTCGATTCTCTCGACGCGGAACCAGATTTCGCCAGCCGCGGGCGTGTATTTGGCTGCGTTGTTCAGCAGGTTCACGATGACCTGGGTTAAACGAGCCGCGTCGCCGGTGACGAACAAAGGTTCCTCGGCGGTTTGCACATGCAGCTTCTGTTTGGAATCATCGATAAAGGGGGCTGCCGATTCGAGTGCGACCGCCACGACATCTCGCAGGTCGACCGTGGCCGTTCTCAGTTTGATCTTGCCACGACTGATCCGTGAAACGTCCAACAAGTCATCGATCAAGCGGACCATTTGATCGGCTTGCCGATTGACCAACGCACTGAGTTCGCGCAGTTGCTCGGGATCCTCGTCGACCGCCTGCATCATCTGCGCAGCCGATTTGATCGGAGCCAACGGGTTTCGTAACTCGTGAGCCAACGTTGCCAGGAATTGGTCTTTTCGTCGATCGGCCTCTTCGAGACTCTCGGCGATACAACGCAGATTTCGCTCGCTTTCGCGAAGCGATTCTTCGGCCAAACGCTGGGCCGTGACGTCGATCACGACGCCAGGCATGCGAACGGCTCGCCCGTTTTCATCACGGTCCACCCGGCCACGCGCGACCACGTGTCGATCGGGGCGGCCATTGACGCTGATTCGATAGCTCACTTCCAATCGATCACCGCTGTCCATCGTCTCGTTAATCGTCTTGCTAACCGCGTCGCGATCCTCGGGGTGAATCATGGCAAGATAAGCTGACAACGGACGTTCTTGGGTATCGTCGGGCGAAAAGCCAAAGATGCGGGAGAGGTTCGCATCGGCCGAAACGGATTGCGAGATCAAATCAAATTCCCACGTGCCAATCTCTGCGGCATGCAAGGTCGATTCAAGTCGCGAACGAGCGAACTTTAGTTGGATCTCGGCTGCACGTTGTTGCGTGATGTCGGTAAATAGAATGGCGACACGTCGGCTGTGCGTTCCCCCTAAGCGAAATGCGTAGACGTTAAACCAGCGAGACAATTTTTCTGCTTCGTTGACAAATCGTTTGGGAATTCCCGTTGCAGCGACTTCGCCGTAAATCTGTAGCCATGTTTCTTCGATGTCGGGAACCATTTCCCGAATCGTCCGTCCGAGCGCATTGGATAACCCCGATTGCTTTTCGAATGCTGGATTGACCTCCAAAAAACGATAATCGCAACAACGTCCTTGATCGTCATAAATCATTTCCAGGACGCAGAAGCCTTCGTCGATCGACTGGAATAGAGTGCGATAACGCTCTTCGTTGATCCGCAGTTGCTCGGTCGTTTCACGCAGCCGCTCGTGCGAATGTTGACTGGTCAGATCGGTGATCAATACGCCGATTGCCACTCCGCTCTCGGGGTCCAATGCATTGAACGTCAAAATCACGGGGATATGGGTGCCATCGGACGCGACCAGCTCGGCTTCGGTTTGTGCCGACGAGATGCGACCGGCCTCTAACAATGCCGGAAAACTATGCGGTTGTTCCAGGACGACAAAATCGGACAGCGAGGTGCCGATCAAGCGGTAGTGGGGAAAGTTCAGCAGCTCGGAAAACCGACGGTTGCAATAGGCGATATCGCCACGATCGGTCAATGTGACCGCACCTTGCTGCATCTGTTCGACCAGCAACCGGTAGGGACGGTCAGCGCCCTGGAGTGTATAGATCCGCTGGGTTCCCCCCTCGGTAACTACAAAGGCGTCGACCTCGCCTCCTCGAATCGCCTCGATCGTGTTTTCGGCTTCAAGCAGGCGTCGGCGAAGTTCGTCAATCTGTGCTTGCAACTGAGCGTCGTCCATCTGAACTTATTCCGATCCCGCGATGCCCAGTGAGCTCAAGACTCTTTCTCGATTTGATAGTTCCCCTATCAGCCGGATTTCCGGCGGCGGGCTAGTCTTTAGCAACGTCGGTGAAGCGATAATTTGATCTTGGCTTGCCAAGGAGGGATGTTGATAGATATCGATGATCTCAAGATCGTGACGGTCTGGCAAGTATTCCGAACAAATCGATGTCATTTGAGCGATCGCGCGAAGCGACCGCGGCGTCATCCCCGTTACATACAATCGCAAGATGAAACGTTGCGAACCGCCATCCGTACCTTCGTCCCATGTCGATACAGGTGGTTGCTGATCGTTCAGTCTGTTGTCCATTCGCTCACTTTACAAACGACTATCATGTCAAATTAGCGTCATGCCAATTTCATTTTATTAAGGCGGTTGCCTTATTAAGGCGGTTGCCGTGCCTGTGGAACGAGAAAACAAACCTCTTTCGCATCAAGCAGCCTTCGGCGAGGAGTTGCCCGGCGTAACGTTAAACCTTTTTGCTGGCTGTGACCTGGGCATTCGTTCCGCTACGTAAGTTCCGCTACGAAAAACGTTGCACTCGGCTCGCGACACGCCTTCAATCAAGCCGCCAGACGCTTTCGATGAAGTCGTTAGGCGTTATCGACGGTTGGTAGCGGCCGCAATTGCAGCCCGACCAAGGCTTTTTCTGTATTTCGCAAATCACCGACCAGGCGACAGAGGGGTTCGGGCAATTTTCGTACCACCGTTGGGACGGCGATAATTTGGTCCCCCGCAGCGAGTTGTGGTTTTTCCACCAGATCGATCACTTCGATGCTGTAACGGCCTTTGAGATGTTCTTCGCATAACCGCTTGAGATTGTTAAATGCGGTCATCGATTTCTGAGTTTTACCCGCCACGTAGAGCCGAAGTTCCCATCGCTCGACCGCTTCGTCGGTCGCCGGGTCAAAGTTTTGCGTGAGTGATTCGAACGATTCCATGAGGGGGGATCCCGTAGGGCGATGGCTTGGCGAAAGACGCAGGGTGTTCAGAAAGAGTGTTTAGAAAAGCGCTTTACGAATTTGGTTACCGCACATAGCAAACCATCGTCGCGACAAAATCATTCGCATTTTGATCGACTGTCCGACAGCACAATTCCATTATCAGTGATCTGGAACGAGCGGAGTTGGTGTGAATGAGCCATGCCTCGTGATTTTAGCACGTATAGCACTCGGTGGCGTTCACCTTCGGATTCGACGTCTCGCAACAGTAACCATGAATCGACGAGTGACGAGATTTCTAAGCTGGTTTGTTCAATCGCCGCATCGCCGCTGGTCAAACTTGTCATAAAGGCGGTGGGACCTTCGGTTTTCAAAAAATCGACCAACCGCGTGACCATCGAATTGGCGTCGTTGTAGGTTCCTCCGCGCTCGAGGCTGCTGATGGGGTCGACCACGACGACGCTCGGTTGGAAACGTCGGACCATCTTGTAAAACTGCACTAAATGCTGTTCGATCCCGCTAGAGGTTGCGCGAATCGAATGGATTTGCAGCAATCGATTGGAAATGAAAGGGGCCAAATCCAGGCCGATGGAACGCATGTTTCGCACGATTTGGTCGGGCGACTCCTCCATCGCAATGTACAGCACTCGTTCGTTGCGACGACAAGCTGCGTGGGTCAGATGAGCGGCCAACGATGATTTTCCACAGCCCGCCGTTCCCGAGACCAACACGCTGCTGCCTCGATAAAACCCTTTGCCATCAAGCATTTCGTCGACAGCGTCGATACCCGATGAAATCCGGTCTGCCGAAACGGTGTGGTTCAGTGCGATTGAGGACAATGGCATTACCACAATCCCCTCCTGGTCGATCAAAAACGGATACTCGTTGGTTCCATGGGACGTGCCGCGGTATTTGACGATCCTTAACTGACGCGTGGAAACCTGATCAACAATCCGATGGTCGAGGATGACGACGCAATCCGAGACGTATTCTTCGAGTCCTTGCCGTGTCAATTGACCATCGCCGCGTTCGCCGGTGATGACCGCGGTGACCCCCTTTTCCTTCAACCAGCGAAACAATCGTCGTAATTCGGAGCGAACGATGGCAAGATTCGAGAGCCCGCTAAAGAGGGTCTCGATGGTATCCAAGACAACGCGTTTCGCGCCAATCGAGTCAATCGCGTACCCCAGACGAATGAACAATCCCTCGAGATCGTATTCACCATTTTCTTCGATCTCACTGCGTTCGACACGAACGTAATCGATCGCCATCTTTTTGTTTTGAATCAATTCGGGCAGGTTGAATCCCAGCGAACTGACATTCGCAGTCAACTCGTGCTCGGTTTCCTCAAAGGAAACAAAGACTCCGGGTTCGTCGAACTCCGTCGCACCGCGAACGAGGAACTCCATGCCAAAGAGCGATTTGCCGCATCCCGCGCTGCCACACACCAACGTGGGCCGCCCCGCTGGCAAGCCGCCCCCCGAGATTTCGTCGAAGCCCTGGATTCCCGTCAATACTTTTGGGAGCGAAGTGGATTCGTCCACCATCGCGTTGTTCGACCGACCGTCACCGTCATTCATGCCGCTTTTCCGTCCGACAATTCATTTTTCAGTCTCTTGCCTCTGCGTCTCAGAAGCATCTACGAGAGGTTTCGATTCTAAAGCGGTATCCGCCGGCTAACTAGATGGCTCTCCGCATTACAACCGCACTGAGCTACTTCGTCTCGGACGCGATACTTCGATTCGGATGCTGGATTCGGATGCTGGTTCCCCAACGCCAAGCCGACGTGGCTGCGATTGACCGTTTGGCCAGTTGCGTGCGTTCGCAGCACTCCACGGTGCGCCGTGGTCGCCGACTTGGTCGTATGCGGGTGGGGTGGTTCAGCATGCCGGATCGGGGCTCCGCCGCGACTTCATTCGTTTGCAAGGGTTTCCAGGTTTAGTATTCCGCAATGATGCTGCATGTCAGCAATTAATGTGCCAGACGCGGCGATGTGCCCGAAGCGGTGGTGTGCAGCGGTGCAATTTTCTTGACTCACGTTGAATTCTCGACTCACGTTCAAAAAGTCTCACATTCGCAGTCACTCGCCGCGAAATTTTGGGGCGGCATGAGAACTGCTCCTCCATGCCATTTCACGCCGAGTCGCCGCATGCGAAGGACGCTAAACCGTTCAAACGCAGGGCGGACGCCGCTGCAGATCCAATCAAGACGAACACCATTGAACCATCACTGGACTGACACGAAACGAGCATCCCATGATTCCACTGCAAACCAAATATTTGCGACGCTATAAAGACATCGCGATGCTGTTGCACAAGTACGGCCATGGCGACCTACTGAAATCAACAGGAATCAATTTAGAGGCCGACGACACTGACGCCCTCGTCCGTAGCGACGCGGCAACGCCCGACGAATTAGCCAATGATCTCGAGCGACTCGGCCCGGCCTTTATCAAGCTCGGGCAACTGTTGTCGACGCGCGGCGACTTTTTGCCGGAGCCCTATCTCGAGGCGCTTTCGCGGCTGCAGGATGACAACGAAGCGGTGCCGTGGCCGGACGTTCGTGAATTATTAGCGAGTGAATTTCAAACGGATCCCAAGAAGATCTTCGCCGAAATCGAAGAGTGTCCCGCGGCCACGGCGTCACTGGGACAAGTTCATCACGCGACGCTTCGCGACGGACGTGAGGTGATTGTCAAAGTCCAGCGACCTGATTTGCAGCCCGATCTGGATGATGATCTGCGTGCGCTCGAAGAATTGGCAGCTTTGCTCCATTCATCGACGGAGTTTGGTGAAAAGTACCAATTGGTTAACTTGGTCGCGACGCTGAAGAAGTCGATCCTCAGCGAACTGGATTATCGGCGTGAAGCGGGAAACGCGATGCGATTGAAGAAATCGCTTGCCGACTATCGTTCGATCGCGGTTCCTGAACCGGTGATGGATCTATGTCGCCAACGCGTGCTTGTGATGGAGCGGGTTTCGGGAGTCAAAGTCACTGACGTCAGCCCAGTGGTGCTGTTGGAGCTGGACGGTCACCAGCTTGCTGACGAAATTTTTGCAGCCTACCTGCATCAAATACTCGTGGACGGCCATTTCCACGCCGATCCGCACCCAGGCAATTTGTGGCTGACTCAAGACCGCCGGATTGCGCTGCTCGATTTCGGGTTGGTCATCCATGTGGCTCCGGCGATGCAGCGGTATTTGCTGAAGTTACTGTTAGCGGTAGGAAACGGCGATTCACAAACCGCCGCTCAGATCGCTCATCATATCGGTGAAAAATCGCCTCGCTATGATCGAGATCGACTCCAACGGCGTATCGCGGAAGTCTTTTCGGCTGGTCACGGCGCATCGATAGAGGAACTGAATGCGGGCCGGATGATCATGGATATCCAAGGGGCCGCCTGCGACGCGGGAATTATTCTACCGAACGAAGTCGTGATGCTCGGTAAAACGTTGATGAATCTTGACAAAGTCGTCAAGCTGCTCGACCCCGGGTTCAATCCGACTCAAGCGATTCGCGACCACGCAAACCATGTGGTGGGCCAACATGGGTCACAGCGACTGTCGCTGAACGATGCTTACCAAGCCATCATCGAATCCGCTGAATTGATGCAGAATTTGCCGTCGCGAATGAACGAGATTAGTCGGCGTATTGCCGAAAGCGACTTTCGTGTGCAAGTCGATTCGCTCGATGAGGACAAGATCATCACGGGGATGCAAAAAATTGCCAATCGCATTACAGCGGGCTTGGTAATCGCCGCCTTGATTCTGGCAGCGTCCAGAATGATGTCGATGCAGTCAGGTTGGATGGTGTTCGGATATCCGGCGTTTGCATCGCTCTTTTTGCTGCTTTCCGTCATGCTTGGCGGCACGCTGTTATGGCAGATCCTGGTGCACGACAAGTGTAAAAATGGTTGACGGTAACTTCCGTCGATCTTGCGATCGCCCGCGGCACCAGTCGCCCGATTTCGATTGCCCGATTTCGATTGCCCGCTTCACGCTCGCCAGCCAGTCAGATGGCACCATGATCGCGAAACCGCGGCCTCATAGCGTCGCATTCCGGTCTTGCACCCCCGATAAAGTCGGACTGATTTATTTGTTGAACGCCAAGCTTTCTTCAGCAAACGCCAGCGAGCTGGATTGAAGGCTCCGTCTCTCGGTACAGGATTCGCTCCGACAGACTTTGGCGAAATTCCAAGGCTTTTCCTATGATCACCACCATTATCAGTACCCTATGCATCATCGTCATGGCTGCACTCGTGGCCGGTTCCCTGCTGAACTTGAGCAACAATCCTCATTGGTTTGTTCGCGGCTGGGATTTTCCGCGCACTCAAATCGTGGGACTTAGCTTCGTCATCACGGTTGTCTATTTCATCAGCATTGCGGTGTCTGCGAAACCGATTGGTACGACCACCGACGTTGTAATGGCGACGCTTTTCGTATTTTTGACGATCTGGCATGGGATCCGTATTTTCCCCTACACCCGAATCGCCCCACGCCAGTCGCTGGCGACTGAGCATGTTAACGATGATCGCTCGATCCGCATCGTGGTCTCGAATCTGTTGCAGGAAAATGAACAGCACGAATTGTGGTTGAGAACGATTCGCGATGTCGACCCCGATGTCATCATCGCGCTGGAGGTCAACCATCGCTGGGCGGACGCACTTGAATCCTTGTCGGCAACCTATCCGCATGTTGTCGCATGTCCGCAAGAGAACTGCTATGGCATGATTCTGGCCTCGCGCTTCGCGATCGAGTCTTCTGAAATCCGCTACTTGGTACAGTCGGACATTCCGTCGATTGACGCAGTCATCCGAATCAAATCGGGTGAGTTGATTCGGGTTGTCGGCGTCCATCCGCGACCGCCGGAACCGGTGCGGGATCAAGACTCCGTTCCACGTGATGCGGAATTGTTGCTGCATGCCGAACAATTGCGTGAAGAGACGCTACCCGTGATCGTCGGCGGCGATCTGAACGATGTCGCGTGGTCAAGAACGACGCGATTGTTCCTGCAGATCAGCAACCTACTGGACCCTCGCCGCGGTCGTGGTTTCTTCAATTCGTTTCACGCCCAGCACGTGTGGTTCCGCTTTCCGCTCGATCACATCTTTCACTCGCGACATTTTACCGTGCGAGAAATTCATCGTCTTCGCGAGGTGGGCTCGGACCATTTTCCAATCCTGATCTGGCTGCAACTCGAACCCGAGAAGAAGCACGAACAGCCCGCGATGACCGATACGCAAGAGGACCACGAAGAGGCGGAAGAATTGATTCATCGGGCGAGTGAATCGGAGGCGAACGCTTAGCCAAACACGATGCCTTGGACGATGGATTTTATTGCGACGGCACACTGATTGCGGATAGCAAATACGGCAGCCCTGAAATGCCAGGGCGCCGCAAAAATCTTGTCCACTTATCCACCGATTCACGGAACCCTAATTATGGCAACTTCCTCTTCCAGCTTGTCCCCATCTCCGCATGACACCCTGACATGGCGAGGGTTTAAAACCGCGTCACTTCCCGACGTGCCTCATTGGGTCGAGTTGCTTGGTCGCGCTGGATACATTGCTAAAGGGGTTGTCTATTTCGTCGTCGGCTATCTTGCGTTTCAATTGGCGGTCGGCGCCGGCGGCCAAATCTCGGGCGCACGAGGGGCGATTCGGGAAATTGGGCAGCAACCCTTCGGACGCGTTCTGCTTGGTTTGATTGCGATTGGTTTGTTCGGTTACACCGCATGGCGATTGGTGCAAGCGGGCAAGGACACCGAAGGCGATGGTACGGATGCGAAAGGGATCGTGAAACGGATTGGTTATGTGATCAGCGGATTGAGCTATGTTTTGCTTGGCTTTTTCGCCGCCTCGTTGGCACTCGGAATCGCGACCAGCTCGGGCCAATCGGATGCCGGGCAAAGTTTTTTGCTTGGTTCACTTTGGGGGCGGGCAATCTTAGGCGTCGTCGGGGTAGGCGTCATCGGAGCGGGGATTGCGTTCGGCTATAAAGCCTACAAGGCAAAGTTTATGGAGAAGTACGATCTGGCTGCGATGAGTGAGAAATTGCGGACCGTCGCACTGTATTCAGGACGTGCTGGGTTGGCTACGCGAGGGGTGGCTTTCCTAATCATTGGCGGCTTTCTGCTCAACTCGGCCGTTCAGGGAGCAAGCGGCGAGGAGGTGACAGGGATTGCCGACGCATTGGCTGTCATTGCAGCTCAATCCTACGGCAAGGTGTTGTTGGCTGTGACCGGCTTTGGGCTGATGTGTTACGCGGTGCACTCCATCATGCGGGGATGGTTTCGCGTTTTTAATGTGTCCAAAGTTTAGTCGTGGCACACGATTCGCGTTCCTTGTGCGGTAACCACGTGGAGGAACACCTATCACGTCTTTTCAAAATTACTTCAACCCGGAGAACAACGATGGCCACCACCGCCGTTAACGAAAACAAAGTACTGAAAATCATTCTTGCCTTCTTGTTGCCACCGCTTGCTGTGTTCATGCACTCGGGATTGGGAACGCAATTCTGGCTCAATTTGGTGCTCACCATCGTGGGCTTCTGGATCATTGGTATCATCCACGCTCTGATCGTCGTCATGTAGTCGGGGGATGGTTTTAGATTACAGCGAAACACACTCCGATAGCTGGCGACGCACCGCCCAATGAAGTACGAGAGTGGTGGGGGCAGCGGACGGACTTTCGTGATCACAGCGTTGAACAAAATCAGTTCTCAGCACTGCGATTCATTAGGGTCAGTTCGCTGCTCTTTTTATTGCCGCTGCTGCATTGGTCCATCCGCTTAAGAAACACTGCCCGGGCACGAATCGAATTCCTTCATGCAACACGAAAATAGTTTGACGCGTCGTGCTGCCGCTTATGGAGTACATTTTTTTACGGCATCCGGGATCATTCCAGCGGCACTTGCCGTTCGCGAAATCGGCTCGCCCCAGTGCGATCCACGCATTGTGTTTCTGTGGTTATTATTGGCGACGGTGATCGATGCGTTCGATGGTCCGTTGGCTCGCCAATTCCACGTCAAGCGATTTGCCCCTAATATCGATGGGCGGACGATTGACGATTTAATCGACTATCTGACTTTCGCGTTTATCCCCTTGCTGCTCATCTGGCGAATGGAGTGGTTGCCTCCGGGTACCGGATGGACGGTGATGTTGGCGATGGCAGCCAGTCTGCTCGGTTTCGCCCACGTGCATGCCAAGGATGAACAGCGAGGATTCTTTCGCGGATTTCCTTCCTACTGGAATGCGTTTGCGTTGTACGCCGGTGTTTTCAGTTCGCTGTACAGTCCGTGGTTGACCGCGATCACGATGTGGGGTTTGACCGTGTTGACGGTGATGCCCGTCTGGGTGATTTATCCCAACCTAGCACCCCAGCGGTGGCGAATTTGGATTCTGGGAGGGGCAGCGTTATGGACGCTCACTTTGATCGCGATTCTGTGGCAATATCCACGTCCTTCCATCGGACTGTTGTTGATCTCGCTTGCCTATCCCGCGTTTTACACCTACGCATCCTGGTATTGCCGCCGGTATGGTAGCGAGTCATGACGTGGTAAATCGCAGGCCATTTTTTTTTACGGCCATATCTTGCTGCCACGTCGGCCTCCGACCAAGAAGACAGCCGAATGGGATAGCCAGTTGGGCCAATACCGTGAAGCATTTAGAGGTGAAACTCGCCAAGAGTTTCGGGGGCCTACGCCAACCGAATGAAAGTCTTGGCGACTTTAGCTACACCAAAAGAGTCGTCTAGGAAACGCGGGCATCCGTGCCACGTCTCGCCACAGATCACATCGAACGCACTTTGGGTTCGCGATCCCAGACACGATACTGTTTTGCTTGCTCCACAAACTTATCAAGCTTCGCATCGCTGACGTCGACAATGCCGTCGTCGGCATCGAGTGCAACGGACGCCTTTTTAAACAACTCTGTCGCTGCTTCGGTGTACCCGATCACTTTTAAATGGGCAAACGCGTTACGGATCCAGTCCACCGCGTCGGCTTGCTGAGCCAATGCATCTGCTTTCCCCTTTGCCGGGGCGACGATGATGCAATCAAACAGCACCGAAGGGGCACCGGCCAAGAAATGCTCGGGCGTCACCTTTTCACCCTTACTCGTTTCAATCTCGCCCACAGTCGGTGCGATGATCGACAACATCGCCCCTTCGGCGTGGGCCGCCTCGCGAATCTCTTTGAGCAGGTTGTCATCGGCCCCCGTCGTGATCAGCAAACCAATCTTTTTGCCTAACAATGATTTTGGCGCCGCAGCGTATTGTGACAACGGTTTCGATGGCTCAGGATCGCCAACGGGCACACGAGGTTTGATTGCATCGCCCTGGCCCTTCATGCCAAGTGCGGTCGCCACTTGTTCGGCCAACTTTTTGTCAACGTTTTTCAGATGTCCCAGCATTCGCGTGCGGATTTTGATTTCATCGCACTTGCCGAGCTCAAAAGCAAAACCGCCAACGATGTGTCGCTGCTCGGGCTCCGTCATCGATTTCCAGAACAATCGAGCTTGCGTGTAATAATCCGCGAAACTCTCTGGACGGATACGCAACTTCTTGCCTGACTCTTCCGCTGCAAACGAAGTGAATCCGTTCTTGGGATCTTCGCGTGGTTGACCATCGTCAAGTGAGTTCGGTTCGTTCGCGACTCGCCCGGTTGGCACTTCGGTTTGCATGTGCCCATCACGTTGGAAATTAGCAAACGGACACTTCGGCTTGTTAACCGGGATTTGATGAAAATTGGGGCTTCCCAATCGCGACAACTGCGTGTCCAGATACGAAAACAATCGGCCTTGCAGCAGCGGATCGTTGCTGAAATCGATCCCGGGAACGACGTGCGAAGGACAAAACGCCACCTGTTCGGTCTCGGCAAAAAAGTTATCGACATTGCGATTGAGGACCATCTTTCCGAGTGGCGTTAGCGGGACCAGTTCTTCGGGGATCAATTTGGTGGGGTCAAGCACATCAAAGTCAAACTCGGCGGCCTGGGCTTCGCTAAATGCTTGGACCGAAAGTTCCCACTCGGGAAAATCTTTGGCCTCAATCGCATTCCATAAATCACGACGGTGGAAATCGGGATCCGCGCCGCCGATCTTCACCGCCTCGTCCCAAATCAACGAGAACGTGCCGAGTTTAGGACGCCAATGAAATTTGACGAATTTGGATTCACCCTTTTTGTTGATCATCCGAAAAGTATGAACGCCGAATCCCTCCATCATACGGAATGAACGAGGAATGGCGCGGTCGGACATGATCCACATCAACATGTGCATCGATTCGGAATTGAGCGAGACAAAATCCCAAAAAGTGTTGTGAGCGGATTGAGCCTGCGGGAAATCACGATCCGGTTCGGGTTTGACACTATGAACGAGATCGGGAAATTTGATTGCGTCTTGGATAAAGAACACGGGGATATTATTGCCCACCAGATCGTAGTTGCCTTGATCGGTGTAGAATTTGACCGAGAAACCCCGTACGTCGCGTGCGGTATCAAACGACCCGGCGCGACCGGCGACGGTCGAGAAGCGACAGAATACTGGCGTCTGCACCGATGGATCCTGCAGAAAACCGGCCTTCGTCAGACTCGCGTGCGACTTGTAGGCTTGGAAATAACCGTGGGCAGCGTAGCCGCGGGCGTGGACGACTCGTTCCGGGATCCGCTCGTGATCAAAGTGCGTGATCTTTTCACGCATGATATGGTCTTCGAGTAGCTGTGGTCCACGTTCACCCACCGTCAACGTGTTCTGATCGTCGGCAATGACGAGACCTTGATTCGTTGTCAAGCGAACACCATCGGCCGAGACGGTTTGATGCGGCTCGCCTCCGTGCCCAACATTGGTTTTGCCGCTGGATTGATTTTGTTTTGCCATGAGACAGGGAACTCTCTTGAGGTTAGAAAGTGGAGCGGATGCGGACGATCGATGTCCGATTTTGAATGACAGCGAGGATCTCTGCTGCCGGATTCCGCACGTACCAAGCAAACGCTGTTCCTCAACCGAGCATCGCATCGAAGAATCGGATCGTGGCACGCTCGTGCCATCGCTTCCCTTGGCGATCCAGGAATCCGGTGTGGCCACCCGAGGCTGCTAGCGCCGGATATAGCGGTCCCTCGGTGCTCCATTCGCGATCGGTAAACACCGTTTCATCCACCACCGGATCATCTGCTGCATGAAAAAGCAGAGTGGGAGTTCTAATTTTGTCGAGCACATAGATAGCGGAATTATCTCGATAGAACTCCTTTGCGCCCGCATAGCCAAGATGCTTGGCAGTGAACTGATCATCCAGCTCCCAAACAGACGATGCGTTTTGGATTGCTTTGCGTTCTTCGTCCGTTAATTCGGCGGATTCGCGGAGCAACTCTTCGCACTGCTTTTTCAGTAGATAACGATCGAAGATGCGGTTCAGCCCGGACTGCAAATTGATCGAGGTTGTCTCCATATCCAGCGGTGCTGAGACGACGGCGGCGGCACGAAAGGCACAGTTGCCTTCAGTTTCGGCAAGATACCGCAACAATACATTTGCACCTAATGAGAACGCGACCGCTGCGAGCCCGTTGCGAGTCCAATCGGCTTGCTGTTCGTGTAAGTAATTGACTAACAGAGAGATGTCGTCGGTGTAGCCTGGGTGGTGAAAACGGATACAATTTCGCGATGAACTGCCAGCCCCGCGATTGTTCCACAGCACCACCGGATACCCGGCCGCCAGTAATCGCTCGGCCATCGAACGCATGTACCCGCTTCGTGCATGCCCACCCATCCCGTGAAAAACGATCACGGTCGGCTTCTGCGTCGGGCGGGGCACCGGCAAATAGTAGCCACTAAGCACATCGGGTGGCGTCTGGTCGCCAGGGACATCAAAGGCGACGCAGCCCTCGTAGTGATCGACGTCCAGATCGGGACGGAGCGATTTGATGGAAAGCGTTTGTAGCCACCCGCCGCGACACCAGCGATGAGGCTCGAAGGGTTCGAGCCACTCGAAATTGCGAATCGCGAACTTGTCCGGTGGGCGTTGTGACACCGTGGTTATGACCTCCAACTGCGATACGCGCCGCTGCTGGCACGTCGAGAGGCGATTCGGGCGATGCCAACGACTGCACCAGATGCCGCGCCCCACAGCAGGGCTTCTCGCCATGCCACTTCGCGTGAGGTTGGATTTTTAGGGGGATCACGGTCCAACGTTGTTTGCCACGCCGCCTCGAGCAGATTGCGTGCTAGAAACGTGGCCCCGATCGCCGCGACAAAAGCGATTGCAGATTCAGTGCGGCCGATGCCCGGATTGCGTCCGTCGGGTTGATCGTGGCCGGTGTACTCGCCGACTCGATTACGCAAATCATCGTAACGGTCGTGAATCGATTCCATAGTGCTGGACATAACGTCTCTCTCGTTTAAGTAAATTCGAAAATATTCTTCACTTCTAGGCACTCGCCAGCTAAAAACGCTGGTGTCCAGGATCTCTGCCTGAGAACGCGCTGCTTTAGAGGCTCCCGTCTCGTCTTTTTTCACTTGCCAAACAGGAGCCTGGTGAGCTGGGCGCACGTATGCCAAGGAGTGACATGAAAATTGCCAGTGCTTAACTCAATGACGTCGCAATCAACGTGCCACGATTCGTTGAGGCAAGCAATCGCGTTTGCTGGTCACCCTGAAAACATGACAATGGCAGCGAAGCATCCAAAGACGCCCACCTGGTGTGGTCGCCAGGCGTCCAGTCTGCGTGATTTGGGTTCACGGTGGCTGAGTTCACTATGGCCGGGTTCACTGTGAATGGAACGATCGCACCTAACCAGCCGGTTTTGCAGTGAATATTGACCGAGGACGAGGTTTGCTCGCACGAAGCGGGAACATCTTTTGCTTTGTCACGCTGTTATTTCCAAGGCTTCCGAGCTTTCCGCAACAGGTTAATGCACATGGCTGGCGACTCCGGCGACAATGAATCACCGAATTGGCGAGAGGTTTTTAGAACTTGGCTGACGCAGACCGCTTCGTCTGCCGATGACGTGATGGACGCGGGAATTCGGCGATTGCGAAAGCGGTTGGGACGCAGTGGCGTCCCCAAAATCCAGCCCTATATTGGCTATGCGAGTGGTGATGCGATACGGTTACACGGCCGCGTGCTGACCAACCCGCCGCTCGATCCCGACTTTGAAAGCGACCGGTGGTGGCATAACCTTTCCAATGCCATTGGTCGATTCGCTAGCGATGAGGTGCCCAACGTGGAGGTCAAGGCAACCGCGGGCGGCAGTGCGGGTAGCAGCCGTAGTGACAATGAAGGCTACTTCCATTTTGATCTGCCACGTGAAACGGGAAGCAGCGACCAACTTTTCTGGTCCTCGGCATTGCTGCAGATTGCCGACGAGGAAGGATCGCCGACGCAATCTAGCACCACCACGTGTGATGTTATGTATGTGCCCGATCATGCAAAATTCGGCATCATCAGTGATATCGATGATACGATCTTGCATACCGGGGCGATCGATATCGCGACGATGGCCAAGCTTACCTTTCTAGGAAACGCGCGAACGCGAGCTCCCTTATGTGGTGTGGCGAAGTTGTACGAGGTGTTGCAGCACGATGGAAATACGCAGCGTGATCCGCTGAATCCCATCTTCTACGTTTCCAGCTCACCATGGAATCTGCACGATTTACTTGAAGATTTCCTCGAACTTAACGCCATCCCCAAGGGGCCCATTCTGTTGCGGGATTTGGGGTTCGATGAAAACAAATTTTTGAAAGAAGGGCACGAGCACAAGTTGGTCAAAACACGCCGGCTGTTACAACAATTTGACTCGCTACCATTCGTGCTCTTTGGAGACTCAGGCCAAGAGGACGCGAGACTCTATGCAACCGCGGCCAAGGAGTTTGGATCGCGGATAAGAGCGATCTTTATTCGCGACATCGATCCAGGACTCGCGAGTTTGCATGACGATCGAGTCGACGTTTACTTGCGTGAATCGCACGACGCCGGTGTCCCGATGTATTTGGTCAGCGACAGTATCGATGTCGCCCGAATCGCGATTGAGCACCACTTGATTCCCGAATCGGCGATGGCGGAGGTGGTCGCTGCGACCCAGCGAGATCGCCAGCGAAAGAAATAGAGTCTTGTAACCTCAGCGAGTCCTTTGGGGTGATGCCCGGAAAGCGACGACGCCCTCAGGCGTCGATCGGCAAGTTCAATGATCGACAGAATCAATCGATTGACAAGATCAATCGGCAGTCTGGGGACCGCTAGTTCGACGCGGTCCCAGGGCGTTCAATCTTTTCGACCACGCGAACCGCTTTGGGTTCCGGACGGATTCCTTCGCCGTAACGGACTGCGTAGACCTGGGTCGCCTCGGCGCCGAGCAACACGATCATGGCGCTGTAATAGACCCATACCAACAAGACAGCCAGGGAGGCTGCGGCTGCGCCAAGCTGGGCACCAGGTTCGCTATAGGAAAAGTAGATTTGCATCACAAAACGTCCGAGCAGAAATAGCGCCGTCGTGATGGCTGCCCCCACCAACACATCACGCCACTTGACGACGGCGTCGGGCATGAACTTGAAAATAGCGGCGAAGATCACCAGCACCACGATAGCTTGGACTGCGAAATTGATCACCGAAGCCACGATTCCCGACATGCCTAACATGCCTCCTAGCTGGTCACCAATTCCGGCAAGGACCGACGATACCACCAGTGAAACGAGCAAAATAAATCCGAGTCCCAAGATCATCCCGAATGACATAATCCGCTTCATCACCATGTCCATGATCCCAGTGTTTTTGGGGTCCGGTTTGACCTCCCACACCTGGTTCAGAGCGGCCTGCAGTGCCGCAACCACGCCGGTGGCACCGACGACAATCCCGGCGAAACTGAGCAGCGTTTTCCACCACTTTCCACCCGACTGTTCGTGATTTTCAATGATTGTCGAGATTTGCTCACTCGCGGCTTGGTTCCCCATCATCTGTGCGGCTTGGGATGTCAGCAAGCCTTGAGCCTTCTGCTCCGCTTGCTCGCTGTCGTACATCACGGACATACCAAAGGTCAGCACGGTCATGAGCAAATACAGCAGCGGTGGCAAGGCGAATGCGGTGTAATACGCCAATGCCGCCGCAAGCGTGCTGCAGTTGTCATTTGAGAATTCGGAAAATGTCTGTTTCAAGAAGTTCATGATACGGAAGCCCCGTGTGCGTACGATTCTGGTTAACGAAACACCGAGCGACGCAAATAGCGCGCCACAGCGGTATGTCATTTGCATCCATCGGCGCCGGCGTCCGAGCTGTATGTATCTAGGTCACCGCGGCGGATCGATGGTCGATCGGCTGCCAAATTTTCTAATAACGCGATCGCGAACGGCACGTGGTTGTCTTGATCTTTGGAGTTTTATTGACAATGGACGATACGCTAAGAAGCGACGAGAGTCATGCGTCCGTTGCATCGGAGCGGCGTCGGTATGATCGCACTGATCCACCAATCACGGCGGATCCCCTTGCATCTCCATCACGATCGTCCGGCCGCGTGTTCGGAGATTCGGTTTCGGATCAGAAATTATTGCTCGCCTTGGTCGGGCTGATTGCGGTGACGTTGGTCTGTGGGACATTGTTTGTCGCCAGCAGTTTGTTTGTGCCCATTGTTATTGCGACACTGGCCTATTTGTCGTTGCGACCGATTGCCGCTCGTATGTGCCATTGGGGATTATCACAGACCGTCGCCAGCGGGTTACTGATTCTAGGCATCTTCGTGACCTTGGGCATTGTCGCCGGAATGTTGTATTCACCGGCGCAAACATGGATCGCTTCAACGCCGGACAGTATCAGCAAAATCAAGGCGAATTTCTCCGCGATCGAAGAGCCGTTGACGGTGCTTGATCGTGCCGAAGAGGAACTCGACAAAGCGTCGCCTACTGCGAAACAGGAACCGACAGTGGAGGTTTCGGTGAAGAAGCCGCGAATCCTTGACCGTAGCGTGCTGATCAACAAAACCGGACGCTTCTTGGCCTTCATTGCTGCCGTCGCCGTGCTCACCTTTTTCATGCTGTCGTCCGGCGACGATTTGCTCAATCGGGTGCTCAATGTGATGCCAGACGAACATAGCCGTCACGAACTGCTGAACAAGATTGGCGATATCCAAGAGTCCGTTGGCAAGTATCTCGCTCAGATCACCTTCATCAATGTGGGGCTCGGTATCGTCGTGTCGCTTGTTATGTGGGCGATTGGGATGCCGACTCCGGTGTTATGGGGAGTTCTGGCAACGCTGTTCAATTTCATCCCGTATGTCGGTGCGTTGGCAGCAACCGCTTTCGTTTTCATGGCTGCGGCGAGCACGTTTGATTCATTGCTACGCCCCGTGTTAACCGCGGCCGCCTTCTGGTCGATCACCGCGATCGAAGGCCAGTTTATTACCCCCTCGATTCTGGGAAAAACATTGCGGGTTGGCCCCGTGATTGTCTTGGTCGCGGTGGCGTTTTGGGGATTCCTGTGGGGCATTCCGGGAATCTTTGTGGCTGTCCCTCTGTTGATTGTGCAGCGTAAAATTTTCGCAAGCTTCCCGCTCACCTATCCGCTCGCAGCGGTCTTGGGCGAGGATGCATGCCGGGTCGGACAAGAATGTGATCCCATTAAAGAAGACAAACCGATCGCCGAAACGGCGTAATCCAATGCAACTCCCCGCGATGAATCACGGCTTGGGATTCTGCAGCAACAACTGCGAACATTGGTCCGCTAGGATGTCACCCTGAATGACCGCACTGGGATTGGCTGCGGCGAAGAACGACTGACAACCGAGTCCCAACGTACCGTAGCCGGCTTGTTCAACCACGTCGGCGGGGGCGCCGTATACGATCTGCGGTATTTGTGTCATTCCCGCAGTCGCGGCACACATCGGGCATGGCTCAGCCGAGCTGATCAGCACGCAGTCCTGGAGCGTCGTTCGCTGAAGTTGCTCGCACGCACGATCAATCGCACAAATCTCAGCGTGCCGTGAAGGATGCCCCGTTCGTTTGACCTGGTTAAATTCGCACGTGATGGGTTCGCCTTGCAGCGTATAGATCGCGGCTGCGAAGGGGTTCTGACCCGCTCGGACTCCTTCCCATCCTTTGGCTAGAACAGCACTCATCCACTCAGTCAATTCCGCTTCAGTCGGTTCGTTCATTCGAAGGCTCGTATTTTTTCGGTGCGCTGCTTCGGGTGCAATCGTCACGCGAATCTCGGCTGGCAATCGGGACCATTTGAAAATGGGACGATTAGAAAATGGACAATGATATTCCGTGTGCATGAATCATGCCGATTGGCGATCGGATTAGCGTAGCCGAGTCTCCAATCGGTATCGCAATGGCGTCATCTCTGTCTGACGCTTGAACATTGTTGCCATATAGGCGGCAGTACCGAACCCTGTCGCCTGCGCGATACTGGCAACGGGTAAATCGGTCGAAGCAAGCAGTTCCTTGACACGCGCGATACGAAGTCGGTGTATCTCGGTGAGCGGAGGGTGTCCGAACGCGTCTCGGAATTTGACTTGCAAGCTGCGGACACTCATCGGTACCGATGCAGCGACTTTGGCCACGGTCAATTCCGTGAAGACGTTTTCACGAATGAAGCGAACCGCCTTGGACAATTCGGGGTCTTTGATCGCCAAGACTTCGGTCGATCGACGAGTCACAATCTCAATCGGGGCAATTCGTTCCTCTTCTCCACTATCGGTGCCACCGCTCATCAGATTTGCAAGTCGCTCGGCCGCGCGATAGCCCATCTGCTTTGACGGGTTCAGAACCGCGGACATCGGAGGCACGGTCGTTTGTGCGATCAAGGCATCCTCCGCTCCCGCCAACACGGCGACATCATCGGGAACCTGGATGTTCATGCACCAACATGCATCCAATAACTGACAAGATGCGGATGTGCCCCAGGCAAACACCGCGATCGGCTTCTCTAACTGTTGCAACCAACTTTCGATTCTTGCACGCTGCTTACGCCACTTTTCGCTTCCCATCGATTCATGGATGTAGTGAAATCGTTCCAGCGTTGCTACGTCCGCTCCGATCTGTTCCTGAAACGCGTCGGCGTGTTTCTCGATGTACGAGTAATGAAGAGGGCCGACGTAGGCAAATCGCTGAAAACCGCGGACTTGGAAATGCTCCCACGCGAGCCTTGCTGTGGCGTCGTAGTCAATCGCGACTCGAGGAAACGGAAACCCCTCAAGTTCAATGCCCGAGATGTTAATGACTGGAACATGACGCGATTTCAGGTCGGCGGCGATCTTTGGGTTGGAGACACGAGCGATGATCCCGTCCCCATTCCATTGGCTTGGTAGCTGCAATACGTTGTCGCGGCCGCGAGGTTCCACTTGCAGCTGCCACGGGCCATGGTGCTGAGCGTAGCTAGTGATCCCACGAATCAAATCACGCCCCCATTCGGTCGAAGTGTCCACCAGCACCGCGACACGCGGCATCTTACTTTTAGGTAATGCTAGCTGTTTTTTTGACAATTGGTTTTCTCTTTTAAGCCCGGACAGTGTGTGACTGTGCCTTTGCGGGGCGTTGTTCAAAGCAGGGATGTATGCGCGTTTGCGAAGAATAAACGCGCATATGGTTATATCCTGATGTCGGCAGATTGTTAAGATTGCTTTACCGCCAACGGGGAGTCATCACCCCGCACGCACTGTTTCTGAGGGGTTAGCCCACGAAACGGAGCCCTTTTCTGGCGTTTCTTGTCTTTTTATTGAGAGGATTTGTAATGAATTCGAAACGAACGGCCCCTTCGGGTTTTACGTTGGTCGAGCTTCTTGTCGTGATCGCGATCATCGGGGTGTTGGTGGGATTGCTTCTACCCGCGGTCCAAGCGGCCCGGGAAGCGGCCCGGCGTATGAGCTGTAGCAACAACTTCAAACAGCTTGGTCTTGGCATCCACAACTATCACAGTGCCTACAAACAACTGCCCCAGCATGGTGCGGGAACGGTCGACGAGAACATCACTCCCAACGTTCGATCGTGGCGTGCGACGAACAACGGCAACATGCTGCAGCTATCGATGTTAGTGGGGCTCACCCCGTTCATCGAGCAACAAGCCATTTGGGAGCAGATCTCCAACCCGAACGATTACAACGGTGACGGCACGATTGACTTTCCGGCGATGGGACCCTCGCACGGCAAAATCAACTATGCGCCGTGGGTTACCGAATTGCCAACATTACGCTGTCCAAGTGACCCAGGGACTGGTTTGCCGGCGCTTGGCCGAACCAATTATGCTGCCTGTTTGGGTGATTCCGGACGGCAACTGCATAACGGGCCTCGCAATAACGCACTGCTAGTGAGAACGAACCCCTCCAAACACTCACGTGCCGCGAATCGTGGAGCGTTTGTGAAATACAAGAAGACGGCGTTCCGCGACATGCTCGATGGTCTTTCGAACACCATTGTGATGGCAGAAATTGCGACCGATCTCGGTGACAAAGATACTCGCACGATTTCGAATGATGTGGGAGCAAAGGGGAACAGCGGCCAAGTATCCGCCGCCCTCGTTCACGACAATCCGTCGTATTGTTCACAGAACGGCATGATTGATCCCGAGCGTCCTCAGTTTTGGTTGGCGACTCAAGAAACCGATGGTGCAACCACGGGACGTGGTTATCGTTGGGCCAGTGCGCAACAGATCTACTCGGCGATGACGACCATTTTGCCGCCGAATAAAAATCTCTGTGCTTTCAACCGCGGATCGAACATTGCGATGCTACCACCGTCCAGCCGTCACCAAGGAGGGGTGCACGTATTGATGGGAGACGGGGCGGTGAAGTTT
>TARA_R110002073_G_scaffold32500_1_pt1 | contig 30316 bp, 26 predicted proteins | sample TARA_R110002073 | Tara Oceans TARA_R110002073 (sample SAMEA4397174) | marine metagenome | biome: Polar Biome; feature: [DCM] deep chlorophyll maximum layer (ENVO:01000326); material: water (ENVO:00002006), including particulate matter (ENVO:01000060) such as... | depth 40 m | reverse complement strand
ACCTCATTTTTAATGACATCCAGCATATTTTATCTCTAATATAATTATTACAATCTAAGTTAACGATATTATCTCATTGATAAAAACATGTAAAACTAATTGCCTGGCTGTAGGAACAGATTAGAGATATCTGGATTAATCAAAACAAGTATAATATGTAACTCCTAATAACATATTGTAAGTGATTGAATTTTAATACTTGACTATTGAAACATAAGAATATACTTTATTTTATTTGAAAAGATTATTACCTATAATTTATGTCACAATTCTATAGCTCTTTTGTTAATGTCATTGATACGCTATCTGACATTGCCTGGTCTCCTGTTACTTTAATATTTTTTATGGGTACTGGATTATTTTTAACTATCTATTTAAAATTTATTCAAGTCAGATATTTCAAAGAATCAATTAAAGTTTTAACTACCAAGCCTTTTGATGAAGACAAAACAACCGATCAAATATCTGGCTTTAGAGCACTAGCAACTGTACTTTCAGGAACTATTGGTACAGGTAATATTGCAGGAGTAGCAACAGCAATAGCAATTGGCGGACCTGGTGCTATATTTTGGATGTGGGTTACTGCTTTTTTAGGAATGGCAATTAAATTTTCATCTTGCACTCTTGCTCATAAATACAGAATAATAGAAAAATCAGGTGATATTCTTGGTGGCCCCATGGTCACAATTCAAAATGCACTCAAACAAAATATTTGGACTAAAATATTAGGCGTAATGTTTGCTTCATTTATTATGATAGCATCTTTAACTACTGGTAATATGGTTCAAGCAAATTCTATTGTCGATGGATTAGGCTATATATTTCCAGATCTAAATGGCTATAGAATCTATATTGGCATATTTTTAGCATTTACTATAGGAACGGTAATCTTAGGAGGCGTTAAAAGAATTTCTTACATTGCTGGTATCGTTATACCTTTTATAGCAATAGCTTATGTTCTTTGTGCTTTATTTATATTAGGCCTCAACTATAAAGCTGTACCACATAGCTTTTATTTAATTATCACTGATGCTTTTTCTGTAAATGCAACTTTTGGCGCAAGCTTATGGGTCATTATTAGAAGCGGAATTTCTCGAGGAATTTTTTCAAGTGAATCAGGTCTTGGCTCATCTCCTATCGTAATAGCAACATTAAAAACTGATAAATCTATCAATGCTGGATTTTTAGATATGATAGGCCCTTTATTTGACACGTTATTAATATGCACAATGACTGCTTTAGTTATTATATCTACAGGACATTATGGTAATAACATCCCAGATAACTTAATAGGCACTCCATTATCACAGCATGCTTTTGCAACAGGTCTATCAGGCGCATTTGGCAAACAAGGTGAAATATTGGGTGGCACAATAGTTGGTATAGGGTTATTCTTATTTGCTTATACAACTACAATTACATGGTGTTATTATGGAGATCGTGGCAGCTATTTTTTATTTGGTCCAAAAGCTGTTACACCGTTTAGAATTATATTTTTAATTTGCTTTGTTATAGGATCTATTATTCCTTTAAAATTGGTCTGGGAGATGGCAGATATAGCTAACATGGGAATAGCCTTGCCTAATTTGATTAGTATATTAATCTTAAGCAAGACTTTAAAGAAAATGGTTTATAACAAAAAAGAAGTAAATTAACATATTTTGTTATTGCTACACTGGCGTTTTTATATTATTTTCTAATATCCAATATGTTTTAAAACTTTATTTAAATCACCCCCAAGCTCCGCTTGAACAGAAATAGGTTTCTGATAACCTTGCAATGAAAACTTAATAGAAAATGCATGTAAAAATATTCTTACAAACCCTAAATCATCTTTAAGTTGTTTATTCCATTCTTTATTACCATATTTTTTATCACCTGCAATAGGAAAGCCTTTATTAGATAAATGAACCCTAATTTGATGAGTTCTTCCAGTAATAGGATTTAACTTCACTAAGCTTGTGTTATTTTTAACTTTAATTACTGATGCCCTAGTTACAGCTTCTTTTCCATCAACTGAATCAACTATAACTTTTCTCTCACCTTCTGATGTATGGGTACGCCTTAGCTTATCTTCTATAACTCTTATAGAATTTGACCATGTGCCCTTAACTAAAGCCATATATTCTTTCTCAAATTGATTTGCTTGCATTGAATTATGAATATCATTCAGAACTAGTCTATTTTTAGCTAATACCAAGCACCCAGACGTTTCTCTATCTAATCTATGAGCTAATTCTAAATATTGAGATGGTCCATAAATTTGCTTTAGAATATCTATAACACCATAATCATTATTAGTTCCAGAATGAACTGAAATTCCCGCAGGTTTATTAATAATTAAAACATCTCTATTTTCAAAAATAATAGATTTTTTTAACATATCTATATGATGAGGAGAAATTCTATAAGGATTTTGCGATGTTTGTTCCAAATATGGAACATATATTTCATCATTAACTCTTAGTTTGTAATCCTGCTTTATATTTTTACGGTTTACTTTAACCGCTCCTTTACGTATTAATCTATAAATTAAACTTTTTGGAACAGTCTTTAGGTTTTTAACTAAATAATTATCTAACCGTTGTCCTTGGGAGTTAAAATCAACTTTAAAAATAAAGGGCATGTTATTATTCTGGGATGTTGTTCTCATATTTACTGCTTACTTGTTAATTATTTATTGAAATATTTATTGTTAGTTTTTATTTGTAATATATATTATAATTATATATTATATTAATTAAAGAAATGAATGTAATATTTTTAGTTGGAAAGTCTTATTGTATAAAAATACAGATAAGCAAAACAAATTATACACAATTTTAATGCAGAATATCTGAAAAAGAATTAGTTATATTTAAATAAATTAAGCTGCTTATATAAAATATAAAAATAATTATAAAATTTATGCTACCCAATTTATCTCTGAAAACCTACAAAATCAATAAGTTAAACCCTGTGTTTTCATATAAAACCCTTTGGACAAGTTTCAATTACACATTAAAGTCTTTATTTAATAAAGACCTATATCTAACAAATTTTATTAATTATGTCATTTTTTATAAGCATAAATTAACCCATGCTGTTATGAGTTGAATATTTTTTTATAATTAAATTATTTTTATTTCAGATAATCCTGCACAATATATAATAAATAGAGGATTATCACATGTCTAAAATGCTTATAAATGCTAGGCATCCTGAAGAGATCAGAGTTGCTACGATTAGAAATAATAAAGGAAATTATGAATTAATTGGCCTAGATATAGAATATAAAAATATAGAACAAAAAAAATCTAATATCTACAAAGCGAAAATTAGCCGAATTGAGCCTAGCTTAGAAGCTGTTTTTGTAAGTTACGGTAGTGACAAACAAGGTTTTCTGCCATATAAAGATATAGATAGTAAATATTTTAATAAACAAGTACCTAATGAGCAAGAGTCAAAGCCAAATCTAAAAGAATTATTAGAAGAAGGCCAAGAAATCTTGATACAAGTTGATAAAGAAGAAAGAGGCTCTAAAGGTGCAGCTTTAACTACTTATATTACCTTGGCTGGATGCTATTTAGTTTTAATGCCCAATAATCCTGAGGCAGGCGGCATTTCTAAAAGAATCGAGGGCGATGCAAGAGAAGAATTAAAAGGGATAATGGATCAACTAGTTCTCCCAGAAGATATGGGTATTATTATCAGAACTGCTGGTGTCAATAAAGATATAGAAGACTTGCAGTGGGACTTAGATATCCTTCTTCATCAATGGAAAGCAATAGTTGAAGCAGCAGAAATGCATGAAGCTCCTCGTCTTATTTATCAAGAAAATAATTTAATAATCAGAGCAATAAGAGATAATTTACGTAAAGATATCACTGATATCATAGTTGATGATAACCCTACTTGGGAGCAAGCAACTGAGTTTATGAAGTCGCTTAATCCTGAGAGTGCAAATTTAGTAAAGCTATATGATAAAAAAGTACCTTTATTTTCCCATTATAAAATTGAAACACAAATTGAAGGTGCTTTTTCAAGAGATGTAAAACTTCCTTCTGGCGGCTCTTTAGTATTTGATCGAACAGAGGCTCTAACGGCTATTGATATTAACTCAGCTCAAGCAACAAAAGGCGAAGATATTGAATCTACAGCTCTACAAACTAATCTTGAAGCAGCAAAAGAAATTCCTAAGCAATTGAGAATAAGGGATATTGCAGGATTAATAGTTATTGACTTTATAGATATGTTATCAACAAATAATCAAAAAGATGTTGAAAATCAACTTAAAAGAGCAGTAAAACAGGACAAAGCCAGAGTTCAAGTTGGAAAAATATCTAATTTTGGTTTACTTGAAATGTCAAGACAACGTATTCGCCCTGCTCTAGTAGAAAGCTCACAAATAATATGTACTAAATGCCAAGGAAATGGATTTATAAGAAGCATTGAATCATTATCTTTAGCGATTCTTAGAATAATCGAAGAAAAAATAGCAACTCAAAACATTTCTCGATTACAAATTCAAGCAGCTATTGATATTTGTGCTTACCTTTCAAATGAAAAGCGCCAAGACATTATTGAATTAGAAAAAATTTATGATAAAAAATTATTATTGATTCCTAATCCTAATTTTGAATACCCAAAATATGAAATAACTGTATCATATACCAATGCAGATAAATCATCACCTCCAAATAACAAAAAAAGCTATGAGCTAATAAAGTCCGTCGAAGGCAGTTATAGCCCTTCTTTTGCTATCAAACCCCAAGAAGTGCCTATTATTACAAATACTCTTGCTTCAAGAAGAGAACAAAATCCAAGAAAATCTAATGTAGGATTATTAAATAAAATTTGGAATTATTTTAAAACTAATACTCAAAAAACTTCTACAACCAGAAACAAATTAACGAATCAAGCGTCAAATAAAACAAGAAGTAATGATAAGACGCATGTTAATAAAAAACCATATCAAAAAACACATAAGCGAAAACCTCCATATAACAAAAATAATCCACATAACAGATCTAAGCCTCATGATAAAAAAGAAACTTCTTTTAATGAAAATACTAACATTGATAATACGCAAGAATCAGTTGTAGCTAGAAATATCATTAAAGAAAATAAAAAACATGAACCAATAATAAAAAACCCTAACAAAGTAAATAAACCAAATAAACCAAAACAAATTAAAAAAAATAACTACCCACAAAAAAAAGATGACACAAAAAATATCGAATCTGTTGATAAACCTAATGTTATTGAACAAGAAAATTTAAATGTGGCGACAAAAAGTAATAAAACAGCTCCAGAAATAAATAAAACTCAAGAGCTTAAGACGGAGCATAAAGAACAAATTGTTGCCTCAAAACAACCTAAAACAAGAGTTAAAAAAACCTTATCTAACGATATGCCTGTTGTAAACAATAATCAGACTCGTAATGACAGAACATCTGGAAATACAAAACCTCAAGATGGTAATTTTATAGAGAATAAGAATACTAAAACACTTGAGTCTAGCGAATTACCCGGTGATAATATTGGAAATTTAAAAAGTAATGTTGATGCTAATAAAAATCCAGATAAAAATAAAAAGCATTTTTCTAAGCACAAAAAATATCCAAAAAAATCTTTTCATAATAATAATGAGCCTAAAAAAACAAATGATAATAATCACAAAATAAACACAACAGATTAACTTGTGTTCATATAAACTATCTAGCATTATAATTTATAATGCTAGATAGTTTATGATATTACTAAAATTTCTAATTTCCAATTTCTATGGATAAAAATAAATTAAAATTTAATATATTAAAATCTAAACAACTCTACGATGGTTTTTGTAAAGTTTTCAATATTACATTTAATCATCAAAAATTTAATGGTTCTACTAGTAATGTTAAAGAACATGAGATTTTTGTAAGAAGCCCTTGTGTTGGAGTTTTACCATATAACCCAATTACAAATGAAGTAATTTTAATAAAACAATTTAGAATTGGAGCAATAGATCCATTAAATCAATTCAAAGCCAATTTTAATCCATGGTTATTAGAAATAGTGGCAGGAATTATTGATACAAATGAATCTTTTGAGCAAACTGGAATACGTGAGTGTCAGGAAGAAGCAGGATGTAATATAACAAAATTAATTCCTATGCATGATTATTTAGTATCTCCAGGAGCTAATAACGAACGCATTAAATTATTCTGTGGTATTTTTACTGAAAAATATATTCCTGGCATATTCGGTCTAGATTTTGAAAATGAAGACATCAAAACTTACCTTATGTCACTAGATAAAGCTGAAGATTTATTAAATTCAGGGAAGATATGTAATGCTGCATCTATAGTTGCATTACAATGGATTATCATTAATAAAAAGAAAATCCTAGACTTACAGTAAAATTTAATTACAATATCTCTTTTAATTAAATTTTAATTAAACTTATTTAATTAACTATAATCTATCAAATACAACTTAAATAATATTTATATATGACTACTATCAGTGCTGACAAAATCAGAAATATTGCAATTATTGCCCATGTTGACCATGGTAAAACTACATTAGTTGATAAACTTTTAACTCAATCTGGAACATTAGATTCAAGATCTGCCGTTCCTGAAAGAGTTATGGATTCCAATGAACTGGAAAAAGAACGTGGTATCACTATTACATCAAAGAATACAGCAATCAAATGGCGTGATCACAAAATTAATATAGTAGATACTCCTGGGCATGCCGATTTTGGCGGCGAAGTTGAACGTATCTTATCTATGGTTGATTCTGTATTACTAGTAGTTGATGCAGTAGAAGGCCCTATGCCCCAAACAAGATTTGTTACTCAAAAAGCTTTTAACTTTAATTTAAAGCCAATAGTAGTAATTAATAAAATCGACAGAGATGGTGCAAGACCTGAATGGGCTATTGAGCAAATATTTGACTTATTTGATAGCCTAGGTGCATCAGATGAACAGCTGGACTTTCCTATTGCTTATGCATCAGCTATTCAAGGATTTGCCACTCTAGAAGAAGGCGCTAAAAGTGATAATATGAATCCTCTACTAGATTTAATTATTGACAAAGTGGCTCCTCCAAAAGTAGTCAAAGATGGACCGTTTCAAATGCAAATTAGCTCCCTTGATTATTCTTCTTTTTTAGGTGTTATTGGTGTTGGCCGTATATTCAGAGGCTCCATGAAAACTAATGACCAAGTAACAATTATTGATAAAGATGGCGATCTTAGAAATGGTAAAATTAATACAATTTTAGGATATCATGGTTTAGACAGAACACCTGTTGATACAGCAGAAGCTGGAGACATTGTTGCTATTACTGGCATAGAAAACTTATTTATTTCTGATACAATATGCGCAAAAGGTCACCCAGAAGCTCTTGCTCCATTAACAGTAGATGAACCTATTATTAAAATGACCTTCCAAGTCAATAACTCCCCTTTTGCTGGTAAAGAAGGAAAGTTTGTTACTAGTAGGAATATAAAAGAAAGATTAGAAAAAGAAATCATTCATAATGTTGCACTAAGAGTTGAAGAAACTGATGATGCTGATAAATTTGTTGTTTCAGGTAGAGGAGAGCTACATTTAGGCATTCTTATCGAAACAATGCGTCGTGAAGGCTATGAACTTGCTGTATCACAGCCTAAAGTTATCTTAAGAAAAGATGGTGATAAAACTTATGAGCCTTATGAGCTACTTTCTTTAGATATTGAAGAACAGCATCAAGGCACATTGATGACCTATTTAGGTGAAAAAAAAGGCGCTATGAAGGGCATGGAGCCTGATGGCAAAGGAAGAGTAAGATTAGAATATCTTATTCCTGCAAGAAGTTTAATAGGCTTTCATAGCTACTTTCAAACAACTACATCTGGAACTGGTATTTCTACTCATGTATTTGAACATTATGGAGATTACAACTCTGATATAAAATTTGGCAGAAAAAATGGAGTATTAATATCTAAAGATAAAGGCGTTGCAACTGGGTATGCTATATTCCAAGCACAACCTCGTGGTAAATTCTTCATAGGACCGCAAACTGAAATATATCCTGGAATGATAGTAGGAATTCATAACAGAGATAATGATTTAGTAATTAACATTATAAAAGGTAAAAAATTAACTAATGTTAGAGCATCAGGAACAGATGAACATATTGTTTTGGTGCCACCTGTTAGATTAACATTAGAATATGCTTTAGATTTTATTAATGAAGATGAACTAGTCGAAATAACACCTAAGAACATTAGGCTTCGTAAGAAAGAGCTTGTGAAATAGTCAAGTAAGAGAGAGGCGCGGCGGCGCGCAACCACCCTCTCCCACAATCATTGTAGGAGAGGGTTTATTTTTAACTTATAAGAACCTTAGCAAATTTTCTTTTACCAACTTGATAAATATTATTACTATTTTTTTCAATAGTTAGATTTTTATCAGACACTTTTTCACTATTAATTTTAACAGCACCCTGTTTAATCATTCTAATAGCATCAGACGTACTGGATACTAATCCAGCTTGTTGTAATAAATTAGGTATGGCTATATTATTTTGGTCTTGGTTTAAATTTAAGGTTATTTCCGGGATATCATCTGGAATTTCTTTTTTCTTGAATCTTGCTATAAATTCTTCTTCTGCTTTATCAGCGTCATTTAAGCTATGATATCTAGTAACTAATTCTTTAGCTAAAATAATTTTTACTTCTTTTGGATTTAAACCATCTTTAGTTTTTTGTTTAAAAACATCTATTTCAATATTGCTTTTAAAACTTAACAATTCATAATAACGCCACATAAGCTCATCACTTATAGACATAATTTTACTAAACATAGAAAATCTATCTTCTGATATACCTATATAATTACCATAAGATTTAGACATTTTTTTAATTCCATCTAAACCTTCTAATAATGGCAAAGTCATAATGCTTTGAAGCTTTAAACTATCTTGCTTATTATTATCCAAGTCTAAATTATAATAATTTTTTTGTAACTCACGCCCCATAAGTAAATTAAACTTTTGATCAGTACCACCTAACTCTACATCTGCTTTAAGCTCAACAGAGTCATAGCCTTGTAATAAAGGATATAAAAACTCATGAATAGATATAGGTTGCTTTTTTGTAAATCTTTTATGAAAATCATCTCGCTCTAGCATTCTAGCTACTGTATACTTACTAGATAGCTTAATCATATCTATAGGACTTAGTTTCTTAAGCCATGTAGAATTAAAAACAACTTTGGTTTTATCTGGATCTAAAATTTTAAAAACTTGCTCTTTGTAAGTTTGAGTATTTTTTTTGATATCTTCTTCTGTTAAAGGTTTACGGGTAATATTTCTGCCTGTTGGATCACCTATGAAAGCGGTAAAATCACCAATTAAAAATAATACTTCATGGCCTAAATCTTGAAATATTTTTAATTTATTTAGTAATACAGTATGCCCCAAATGTAAATCAGGAGCAGTAGGATCAAATCCTGCTTTAATTCTTAATGGAACACCTGAATTTAATTTTTCCTCAAAATCAGTTTTTAATATAATTTCTTCGCAACCACGCTCTAATAAAGCTAATTTATCATTCATACTGTGTATTAACTCACTCACAAAAATATTAATTTTCAGTCATTAAAAACATGACAATTTTAACATATTAATATATTATCCTAAAGAGTAACATCTAGCCCATTGTAAATTATAATAATAAAATTAGAAAAGTGATAAACAGTACTAACAAACTAGATTTTAATTGTAAAAATTATGCATCAAAAAATAATATAATTAAGTCTACAAAAGCTTACTTAAAAAACAAGCTTAACCATAAAAAAATATTTTTTATATTTTTAGTAATCATTATAATAGAAATATGTGCCTTATTTATATTTAATGATTCGCTTGATAAAAACTCCACTAAAAATAGCATTAAATCTTTAGAGCAACTTATTTCTGAGCATGAAATTAATTTAGCTAAACAAGAAGCTCCTCAAAATATCACTTTTAACGAACCTGAAAAAATTCAAACAATAGACACATCTTCTAAATCAAAAATTGAACAAGAAGATATAGTAAATAAATCAGCTAAAGTTAAATCAGGTGACAATTTATATGATCTTTTTGCTGCATTAAATTTACCAATAAATGATTTATACCAAATACTTAAAATACAAAATCTAAATAAATATTTAACTAATTTAAAACCTGGTCAAGAAATTAAATTTACTTTAAATAATAATAAACTAGAAAGCCTTACATTTGATATAAATAACTTAAAACAATTAGTGCTAACTAAAAAAGATAATAATTATACTTATAAATATATTACTAAAGAACTTGAATCAAGAGTGAAGACTCAAAAAGTAACCATTAAATCATCACTTTACGAATCTATTATTGAAGCCAAATTACCTCTAAATTTTTTAATTAAAATTGCTGACATCTTTTCTTGGGATATAGATTTTACAACTGATATTAGAAACAATGATACTATCACTCTTGTTTTTGAAGAAATGTACTTAAATAATAAGAAATATAGCTACGGAGACATTCTGGCCATAAGATTTAAAAATAATAAAAATACTTATGAAGCCATAAAGTACACTAATTCAAAAATTAATGCTTATTATACTCCAGAAGGATATAACCTAAAAAAAGCATTTATTAGAACACCTGTGAAATATACTAGAATAAGCTCTTATTTTTCTGTTGCAAGAAATCACCCTATTCTCCATAAGATTAGATCCCATAAAGGTGTTGATTATGCAGCTCCATATGGCACGCCAATAAAAGCTGCAGGCGATGGTAAAATTCAATTTATTGGCCGTAAGGGTGGATATGGAAAGACTATAATATTACAACACGGTAATAACTATACAACTCTATATGGTCATCTAGCAAAATATAAACAAGGTTTAAAAAACAGTAAAAATGTAAAGCAAGGAGATATAATCGGCTATGTCGGCTCCACAGGACTTGCAACAGGCCCTCATTTACACTTTGAATTTAGAGTCAATGGCATTCATAAAGATCCATTAACAGTAAAACTTCCAAGAGCTAATCCAATTGCCAATAAAATAAAGACAAACTTTTTAGCATATTCTAATGAAATATTAACTAAACTAGACAATGTAGATAATATTTTAGAAAACAATAAAACTTTATTAGCTAGTAACAGCATACAAAATGAACAAAAATCTTAATAATAATTATTATATAGGTCTAATTTCTGGCACTAGCATGGATGCCATTGACTGCGTTTTAGTAGAAATTAATAGCTCTAATAATGTTAATCTAATAGATGTTTTAAGTTATGATATTCCAGAAGATATTTATAATAATTTATACAAATTAATTAATAACAACCCTGAAAATAATCATAACTATAATAAATTTGATTTAATTAATTTAATTTACCAAACAGATACTAAATTAGGTGAAGTTTTTGCTAATGCTGTTTTAAAGTTAATTCATAAAGCAAAAATTAACCCTGAACAAATTAAAGCCATAGGCAGTCATGGCCAGACTATATACCATAAACCTGAAAAACCAAATAGTTTTACAGTACAAATAGGTAACCCCAATACTATTGCTGCAAAAACTAATATTACAACTATTGCTAATTTTAGAAATATAGACTTAGCATATGGTGGTCAAGGTGCGCCTTTAGTGCCTATTTTTCATCAAGAAGTTTTCATGCATAAAGTAAAAAACAGAGTTATCGTAAATATTGGTGGTCTTGCTAATATTACTTATTTAAATCCTACTGAAAATATTGTTTTAGGCTTTGATACAGGTCCAGGCAATACTTTACTAGATTTATGGTTTAAGAAAAACAACCTTAATAATTTAAATAATTATGACCTAAATGGTGATTTTGCGAAATCTGGAAATTTAATTGAAGATTTATTAAATATTTTTCTTGATGATCCTTATTTTAAAATTAAACCACCTAAGAGTACTGGTAGAGAATATTTTAATTTAAACTGGCTTGAGAAAAAACTTAAGTTATTTAATGATTGTACAGCACAAGATATTCAAAGAACTTTATTAGAGCTTAGCGTTACAAGTATTACTAATCATATTACAAAATACTGTCCTAATACTCATGAAGTCTATTTTTGTGGCGGAGGCGTACATAATAAATTTTTAATGCAAAAACTTAGCGAATCACTAGATAAAAAATTTCATGGAACGACTGATAAGTTAAATATTCCTGCTGATTGGGTTGAAGCTATGACTTTTGCATATCTTGCTTATAAAAACATCAATCAACAGCCATTAGATCTTAGAAAAATTACAGGTTCAACTGTTAATAAATGCATTTTAGGGGCTGTTTATTATAGTTAATCTTATATGATCCCCAAATAATTAAATATAAAGATAATTCAAATTAATAAAAGATTAGTGTATAATAAGTGAATTTCATAACTTTGAATAGGTCTTATTTTAATGCTAACTCAAGTTAACTGCAAATATCTTGTTACTTTAAATAAATCTTTTGATATCTTCAAAAATTATTCTCTGATAATTAAAAACGATCTTATTTTTGATATTTTACCGCAAGATCAAGTTGTTAAAATCTACAATAATATAGATAAAACTATAAATTTTGACAAACATGCTGTAATGCCTGGATTAATTAACGCACACACTCACCTACCAGCAACTTTAATGCGTGGTTATGCTGATGATTTACCATTAGAAACATGGCTTAAAAAACGCATCTGGCCTATTGAAAATAAAATTATGTCTCATGAGTTTATCTATGATGCATCATTATACTCTATTGGTGAAATGCTACTTAACGGAATTACTTGTTTTAATGATATGTTCTTTTTCTCAAAAGACATAGCAAAAGCCGCAGATGATGCGAAAATCAGAGCAAATATAGGAACTCATATTTTTGACTACCCAACATCTTGGGCTAAAACTGCTGATGACTATATAACACAAGGCATAGAAGTACATCAAGAATATAAGAATCATAAATTAATCTTTGCTTCTTTAAATCCACATGCTCCATATTCAGTATCTGATGACACTTTTATCAAAATTAAAAAACAAGCTGAAAAATATAATTTAAAAATTTGCTGTCATTTACATGAAACTAAAAAAGAAATCCAACAGTCATTGGAAGAATATAGAATGCGACCTGTAGAAAGACTTGATAGATTAGAAATATTAAATTCTGATTTTCAAGCCGTACATATGACGCAATTTAATGAGAAAGAAATAGAATTATTTCAACAAAAAGATATTAAAGTAATTCATTGTCCTGAATCTAATTTAAAATTAGCTAGCGGTATTTGTCCTACTAACAAATTATTGAAAGCAGGTCTTACTGTTGGAATTGGAACAGATGGAGCTGCAAGTAATAATGATTTAGATATTTTAGGCGAAATAAGAACAGCAGCGCTACTTGCTAAAATTCACAATCAAAATCCAACAGCCTTACCTGCTATTGAAGCTATCAAAATGGCAACTATTAATAACGCCAAGGTCATGGGTCTTGAAGACAAAATAGGCAGTCTTGAGAAAAATAAACAAGCTGATTTTATTGCTATTGACATGGATCATCTCAATACTCAACCTTTATATGATATTAACTCTCAATTGGTATATTCAACCAATAGCTTTCAAGTAACAGATGTTTTTGTTGCAGGTAATCAGTTAGTTAAAAATCGTGAGCTTAAATATTTATCTAAAGATAAATTATTTGATATTGCTCATAAATGGAAAACAGAAATTCAAAAAATATAATTTAATTAATTAGTCAATTAGAACCAATATTAAAATCTAAATTTTTCTTTAAAATTTGCTCCTGATTAACTTTTAATTTTAATTTTTCAGTATGACAAACTAAAGATGCAATAAAAATATCACTGATAACATGAGTTGCTGTTTGAATCATATCGTTAATTCTATCTATTCCTAATATTAAAGATAAAGCCCCAAGCGGTAAATTTACTGAAGCTAATACAGCTCCCATAACTATAATACCACACCCTGGTAAACCACTTACTCCCATTGATGATAAACTTGCCGTTATAATAAGTGAAACATATTGCATTGCAGAAAGATTAATACCAAATATATTAGCTGTAAATATAGCTGATAGCACTAAATAAATAACAAGAGCAGTTAGATTAAAACTACAGCCTAAAGGTATTAAAAATCTAGCAATTTCTGGTGTTACTTTTAAATTATTTTCAGCACACTTAATAGATTCTGGTACTGTTATACTGCTGCTTGTCGTGCTAATTGCAAGCAATATTGCTGAAGTAATGCTTTTAATAAAAACAATAGGAGACTTCTTCATAAATACAGTTACTATTAATAAATATATAATCACTAGGACAACTGATGCTAATAAATAAGCAATAATTAATGAAACTAAAGGATATAACGCGTTTAATCCCAATGAGCCAAATGTGCATGCGATAAAAGCAAAAACACCATATGGAGCACATGACATTACAATATCAGCAAGTTTATAAGAAACATGTGATAAAGACTTAAAGAAAACAGCAAAAGATTTCCCTTGTTCTCCACTTTTATTAATTGCTACTCCAAATAATATAGCAAAAATAGTTATCTGAATTATATTTTCATTTACAATTGCAGCAAAAGGATTGGCTGGCACTAAATTTGTAAAAAATTCCACGAAAGAAGGCGTGCTTTGTAACAGTACGGTCGCTGCACCTATATCTTTATAGTTAAGCCCCAACCCTGGCATAATTAAATTACCAACAATTATGGCTATAATAGAGCCACATATTAATGAAACAACATAAAAAACAAAAGCTTTTACTGATATAGCTTTCATTTTTTTAGTATTTTCCATTGATGTTATTGCTGATACAACTGATGTAAAAATAACTGGTATAATGAGCAAATGCAAAGCATTCATAAATAAATCCCCTACAGGTTGCACTATAGATATTTTAGGCCCAATGAGTATTCCTGAAATTATACCCATAAATAAGGCGATTATAATTTTTTGCCAGTTATCCAGAGCTAACCATTTGCTAATAATCTTTTTAAGCATTTCCTTATAACCTAATTTTATGATGATTAATAAACATGTTAACACTGTTTTAATTTTTTAGTATAATAAGTAATTACAAATTAAAAAACTACGTTAATCAACAATATTACAAATGAATAATAAAAATCCAGAAAATCTTGATCAAGAAGAAATTAATAAGTTTGATAAACTTGCCCACAGTTGGTGGGACCCTAATGGACCATTAAAAACTTTACATCAAATTAATCCTTTAAGAGCTAATTTCATTACTGACAATATAGATATCAATAATAAAAATATTTTAGATATTGGTTGTGGCGCTGGGCTTTTAAGTGTAAAACTTGCTGAATTAGGAGCTAATGTTACTGGAATTGATCTTGCTAAAAAAGCCATAATGGCTGCAAAGATGCATGTGTTAGATCAATATAAAGATAAGAACATTAATATATCTTTTGAAAATATTGCATTAGATAAATTATCTGAAAGACAAAATAACAGTAATCCAAAAAACAAATACCAAATTATAACTTGCATGGAAATGCTTGAACATGTGCCCTATCCTGAAAAAATAATAGAAAATGCATGCGAACTGTTAGATGACAATGGTATAATATTTCTTTCAACTCTAAATAGAAACTTTAAATCTTATTTAAAATCAATTGTTGGAGCTGAGTATTTATTAAAAATATTACCCATGAATACCCATGAATATAATAAATTCATTAAACCAAGCGAACTATCAGCAATGCTTCGAGCTAATGATTTAACCATAGAAAAGCAAATAGGTATTGAATATAATATTCTCAAAGATGAATTTTATTTAACAAATAATATAGATGTAAATTATATTGTATATGCAAGAAAAAACACTTAAACATAACTTTAAAGCCGTTCTATTTGATTTAGACGGTACTTTAATTGACACTATACATGATATTAAAAAAGCACTTAATAATGTTTTTGAGAAATATAATATACCTTCAATAAACACCGAAGAGGTTAGAAAATTTATATCTTATGGATCAAAAAAAATATTAGAAACTCATTTATATAATCATCCTGATATAGATACTTCTAATTTAGATATTAATAAAATAATAAATGAAGTAATTGAATATTATTCTAATCATATGGATGATCACAGCGAAATATTTAAAAACACTGAAAATGTCATCAATTTTTTAGATACAAATAATATCAAATGGGGTATTGTTACTAATAAATATGAAAAACTAACTAAAGAACTTATAGCAAAATATAATATATTTAAAAATTGTTCTTGTGTAGTTGGGCAAGATACTGCGGCTAATCCAAAACCTCATCCTGATCCGGTATTATATGCTTTAGAACAACTTGATATGAAAGCACAAGATTGTGTTTTTTTAGGAGACTCAATTAATGATATAACCGCTGGTAAATATGCAGGAACGTTTACTGCTGTTGCTTTATATGGTTATATAGGCAATCCTGAGGAAGCATCTGCATGGAATGCTGACTTTTACATGAAAGATATAAGTGAAATAATTAAATTATTTGATATATAAATATAATCATGACTAATATAAATAAGAATATATTAATAAAAAACTCTTTTAATTATTGCTCTAATATTACTAAAAATCATTATGAAAATTTTCCTGTTGCATCAAAATTATTACCTAAAAAATTAAGATCTCCAATTATAGCCATATATACTTATGCAAGATATGCTGATGATATTGTAGATTCTAATATTTTAAACCAAAAACAAAAATCTAAATTAATTAATGAACTAGAACGCATTATAGAAAATATAGATAAAGTATCTTATTTAGAATTGAAAAAACTTACTGACAAAAATTTGTCATTAAGTTTTTTAAGCCATCTAAAAGATTCTATTAACAAGCATAATATTTCTATTAACTTATTACTACATTTACTTATAGCATTTAAACAAGATATTATTAAAAATAAATATAGTGATTTCCAAGAACTTCTTTATTATTGTAAATATTCTGCAAACCCTATTGGTAGGTTATTATTAAACTTAAATAATGTAACAGATAAAAAATCATTAATTGCAAGCGACAACATCTGCTCTGCTTTGCAAATTATTAATTTTATGCAAGATATTAAAAGCGATTATATAGAAAGAAAACGATGTTATATACCAGTTGATATTTTAGAAAAATATAATTTAAATCTATCTGATATAATATCTAATCAATCGAGCTTAAACTGGATTAAAGCAAGAGAAGAAATTTTAGAACAAGCTTACAAACTAATAATAAAAAACAAACAAAATTTATTAAAGAATTTATCCGGAAGATTTAAATTAGAAATAAAAGCTATTATTGAAGCAGCTCTTTATTTAATAAATAAATTTAAAAATAATAATTTTACTCAAGATAATATATTTCAAAGACCATACTTATCAAAATTAGATTTTATAAAAATTTTTATTAGAGCCTTATTTCATAAATAAATTCGTTAATTTTACGCTAATTTTCTAGCTTCAGCTTCATGTACGGCTTGATCTTTTTTATCTAAATCAGGCAAATTTCTATCTTCTATTGATGAAACTTTCCCTTGATAATCTTGAATATAAATTAATTCTTCTTTACTTAAAAGTTCAGAAAATTTATCGCAAATTATATCTAATAAATTGATGTCTGATGATATATTAAGTAAAAAACCATTTACTTTTAACACTTTTTTTGCTGCAGTAAAATAACTTGCAAAATAATCAATAAGAATTTTAAACTGCTTATTAATTTCTACAATAGCATCTCCATTCGTTACTGTTTGTGGTGATATATCTGTATAGCTAACATAATATTGATATTGATCAATCAAATTTTGAATAAATAAAAATAAATACTCTAAATCTTGCACGCTATAGTTATTAAATATATTTTCTTTAAATTTTTCTCCTAATATACTTAAATGTTCACATTTATTTTTAACATTTAGAACCTCTCCATCACTTGCATATTTACCTAACCCCCTAAATTTATTACCTATATTTAGCATTGTATATAATAATAAATCGTTATTTTCTGTTTGGCTGTTTTGTAAATAAAGCATAAGTTTAGCTATAGACGTCCTCTTTTCATATCTTATTAACAATTGTTGAATGATCTTATCTAATTTGCCAATAAATTTCAACTCAGTTAAATTTTCATCAGATATTTGAATCATATTGTTAGCAATATTTGGTGAATACATTAATTGAAAATAAACAACTCCTAAAGCCCACATATCATTACTTCTAGATGGAAAAAATGAGCTATTAGGCAAAGAATAAAAAAAACGAGAGTTTATACCACGATAATTTAAATTATATAATCTCATTGATAAGGTTGCTACATTATGCGATCTAAAATTATAATTTTTAGATATAAATTTACCTTCAACCATTTCTGGTGACTCATATCCTATAGTTGCTAATGCTTTATTATAAAGTTTATTTGAAATTCCAAAATCATTTAACTTTGTATAGTATTTTTTAGCTGCTTTATTATAATAAACAATAATATTATCTGGTTTAATATCTTGATGTATAATCTTGGCATTATGTAATATATATAATTGATTTACTATACTATTAAAAATATCTTGTTTATCTTGAATAGTTAAAGAATTGTATAAATTTGAATCGTTAAAATAATCAAATAAAGGCGTTCCCATTTTGCCATAAAAAGCTAGTTTTTTTATATCTTTATTTTCATAAGCAAAATAATATAACTTAACTCCAGCACTAGTTTCATGCGTTATATCCGCCTCTATATAATTACAACCTGTTTCATCATCATAATTTCTCATTACTAAAGATGCCAATTGATTATCAATGTCACCTAATATTTCATTTTTAGGTAAATTTAAAATAAATGCTTTGCTAAAACTTTTATACGTGCCTCCTTTAACCTTAGATCTACAAACCTTATCACCTCCAGCAATAGATCTTTTTGCTTCAAAAGCAATAACATAAGAACCTATATTATCTTGATATATTTGTATAGTTCTTGGTAGGTCATAAATTTTTTTTTGTAATCTAAATTTACCTTTTGATAGTAAAGTCATTACAACATTATCAGTTATTTTTAATATACTTATTAACTTTAAATATAATTTATTAAACTCGTCTTCAGAAATAATGGCCTTAAACTCCATTGTAGATAAAGCATAACCATGTTTTTGCTGATATTCTAAAGCTAAAATAGCATTATTCAAATTTAATAAATTTCTTTCAACTGTATTTTCTGGCATAATTTAAATTAAATTCTAATCGTTCTATATAATAAATAAAGTGCAAAACTGCCAAATATTATTCCTGGACCTAAGACCCCTATTATTAAAGGCCATTTATAAGCTTGAACCATTACAATAAAAGTTCTTGATACTAAAAAATATATAAGCCCTAATATAATAGCTAAAAAAGCTTTTAAACCAAAATTTAATGATCTTTGTTTACCAAATACAAAAGGGAAACCTAATAAAATCATTATTAAAACAATAAATGGTTGTGATATTTTTTGGTACAAAGCAAGCTTTAAGCTTTTGTTATTCAAGTGATTTTCTTTACGAAATTTAATAAATTTAATTAAATCACGCATACCTAAATATTCTGGTGATACAGAAACAACTTCGAGAAACTCTGGCTGTAAAAAATTATCCCAAATACTTTTATCTACGTATTCTTTTTTATAATGAGCTGAGCCTATCTTGGTGATAGTCACATTTTCAGCATACCAAGTTTTCTTTTTGTAATGCAATTTGTCTGCTTTTATAATTTTTTGTATTTTATTATTTACTATAAAATATCTAGTAACGCCTCTTATTGTACCATCTAATAATATTTCGTTAATATGAATAAAATCTGTATTTAATTTTAGCCAAACTCCTTCTTTGCTAGTTGCAGCAAAACTTCCTGATCTTGCAACAGCTCTATTTAATTCAGCTAATTGCCTTGCTTTTGGAGCAACAAACTCTTCTATTGTCATATTTATAGCTGTGAAAAACATACCTACAATAATAACAATTGTTAACAAATTAAAAACAGATAAACCATTAGCTTGCAAAATGATAAGCTCGCTACGATATGATAAAACACCCAGTCCAAAAACTACTCCTAACAACATAGTTATTGGAAATATTTGTACTAAATGAGCAGGCGAGCATAAAATAGCATATAAAAACGCATTTAATAAATTAAAATTACCAACACCAACATTATTTTGTACAGCTAAGAAATTAAAAAAAATATCTAACGCTGCAATAAAAAGCATACTGACGCAAGTCATTAAAAATATATATTTTGCTATATAGAAATGAACTACTTTAAAAAGCCTCATAATTTTTTACGCCAAAGCCATATGGCTGCTGTTAAAAATAAAAGATGAACCCACCAAAGACCAATCCACAAAGGAATATATCCTGCTTCAACCCAATCAATAGAGCTTGCCAGCAAATTATAATAGGATATAAATATTAATATAGCCGGTATTATTTTAGTAAATTTACCTTGTCTTGGACTCACTCTACTTAAGGGAATAGCTAAAATAGCTAATATTAATGGCGCCAATACAAAACTTATACGCCACTGTAATTCTAATTTATCTTCTAGTAATTGTGAATTAAATAATAATTTGGTAGGCTTTTCTTTTTTATCTAATTTGTTAGATATATTAATTTTGGGTAGCATAAACCCATGTTTTTTAAACTCAATAACATTTAAGCTCTTTTTGTCAGATATTCCATGATATCTCATGCCATCATGTAAAACCAAAATACGTTCATTATTATCACCTTTAACAAAACTTGCTTTTTGGCTTAATATTAAAGAGTCAGCATTATCTTCAGCAAGAAATATATTTTCTAACTCTTTATCATCATTAACTTTATTAGATATGTAAATTACATATTTACCATTAGCAAAAGATAAAAACTCACCAACTGGCAAATGTTGTAATTTTGCAATTGCTTGATATTTGTTTTTAAAAAAATCTTTATAATACATGACTTTAGGATTGACATATAGATTAACTACAGCAGCAATCAACGCAAAGCTTAAGATAGGCCATTTTATATAATTTAATATATCTAAAGGTCCAATTCCATTGCTGTTTAATATGACCATTTCTGAATCAGCATAAAGCCTACTTAGAACTAAAATTATACCTAAAAACAAAGCTATAGGCAGCAACACCCCCAGTAAAGTTGGCATGCTAAGAAATAAAATATCAAGAATACCTTCTTTAACTATTTTGCCATGTACCGCTTTTGATAATAAGGAAATGTATTGATTCGATGTGACAATGAATAATAATATTATTATAATACTAATAGAAGTCTTTTTTACTTGTTTACTTAAATACTTTTGTACAATCAAAACTGAGCCCTTTAAAATTATGTCTTATAACTTCACAACTAATATAGATTCAAAATATAACTTATTAATTATTCCTGTTTATAATAATCAAAAAAAACTATCTAAATTATATCCAATTTTTGATACAGATAGCGACAATAATGATTTATTTGCTTTTATAAATAATATTTTGCAAGATAAAGACTTTTCTTTAAAATACTTGCAGCATTCTTTATTATATAATCCTAAAGATTTTAAGCAAAAAATTTTATTAATTGGCGCTGGTGATAAAAGTAAACTTGATTGCTATAAGTTTTATAATCTTATTAAAAACTCTATAAGTATTCTTAAATCACATAATTATTTATCAAATAATACAAGTATTATTAATTTTTTTGCATTACTAGATTTAAATTCTGATGAAAATAATAATTATTTATATAAAACTAAACAAATTATTTTAGCTAGCAACGACGCCAATTATGAAATAAAAATTAATAAAAATTATAATAACATCTTTAATACTGATAAAATTAAATATAACTTAGATATATTTATTCCTGAAGATCAAATATCTCAAGAAATAAAAGAAAATTATAAGTTATTAGAAGCAATTAATAATTCTGTCGATATTACTAAAAATCTAGCAAACCTTCCTCCAAACATTTGCACTCCAAACTTTATAGCCGAGCAAGCACAAATTATTGCAAGTTATTATAATAAAATATCAATAGAAATAATAGAACAAAAAGAATTAGAAGAACAAGGATTTGGAGCTTTCACTTGTATTAGTAAATCTAGTAAAAACCATGGAAAAATAATAATTATAAAATATAGCTCTATTAATAATAATACTCCTCCACATGCTTTAATAGGCAAAGGAATTACTTTTGATACAGGTGGCTATAGTTTAAAACCAAGACAAGCAATGCTTGGAATGAAATATGATATGTGTGGCGCAGCGTCTGTTTTAGGCACCATGATGGGCATTGCTAAATTAGATTTAGATTTAAATGTCGTTGGGATTTTAGCCTGTGCTGAAAACATGGTTAGTAAATCAGCAACAAGACCTGATGATATTATTACAAGTTTATCTGGTAAAACTATAGAAATAACTAACACAGATGCTGAAGGTAGACTTGTTTTATGTGATGCAATCACATACGCAACCACATTAGAGCCAAAAGCTATAATAGACATCGCAACATTAACAGGCGCTGCAGTAGTTGCTCTTGGAGATAATTATACTGCTGTTATGGGTAATAATAAAAATCTTACAGGTAATTTAAATAAAGCTGCTACAGAAATATATGATCCAATATGGGAACTACCTCTTGCTTATGAATATTTGTCAGATTTAGACTCAAAATTTGCAGATATCAAAAATGCTTCATCAAGGGCGAATGCCGGTAGCATTATTGGAGGATTATTTTTATCAGAATTTACTAAAGAATATCCTTGGATTCATCTAGATATAGCTGGCTCCTCTACTATTACAAATAACCAAGAAGAGGCAACTGGACGCCCTGTTCCTGCGCTCTTACAGTATTTTTGTAATTTAAATTCAGCAGAAAATAAATAACATATTAATTATTGTTGGAACAGCTAATAATGCGCGACATACTCTAATTTTGATTTATTACATAAAATTAAATAATAAACATTTAAAATAATTTCTATTTCTTAGCTTTTTTTGTTAGAATAGCTGTTTATTATTTAATTTTTCCTTAATTTTACATAACCTATTATTTATTATGCTAAATTTTCTTAAAAATCTTTTTTCAAAATCATCATCCAGTAAATTACCTCAAAATAATGAAGTATATATTGGAAATATTGACTATAGAGTTTCATATCATGAATTAAAAACTTTTTTTAGCAATTGCGGTGAAATAGAATCGCTAAAGTTAATTAAAGATGCTCAAACTGGTAGATCTAAAGGCTTTGGATTTGTCAAATTTAACACTGTAAAAGAAGCTAGAAAAGCTGTAAAACTTAATGGTTTACAACTTAAAAGCAGAAAAATACTAGTCACTTTTGCTAAAAAAAGAGAGCAATAGACAAGCTTTTTTATTTATTATAAAAGGCCATTCTATTCTTTAATGTTCTGTGCTGCGTAGTGCTTAATTTTATTAAGCATTGCGTAAAGACCATTTTTTCTAGTTGGACTTAAATGTTTATCTAAACCGATTAAATTAATAAAGTCAGGTTCGAGTTCTGATATTTCTTTTGGGGTTTTATTATTATATATAAACAGTAATAAATAAATTAATCCTGAAACAATAGCAGAATCACTAATAGCTAAAAATTTTAATTTATCTTCTTGGTTATTATAATCTGCTTTAATCCAGACATTAGACTGACAACCTTCTACTTTATATTCTGATGTTTTATATTCATCTGGGAAATCTTGAATTTTTTTACCAAGATCTATAATGTACTGATATTTATCAAGCCAATTATCAAAAAAAGCGAAAGTTTGCACTAAATCTTCTTGGCTTATATTTGAGTTACTCATGATGCTAGATGCTCCAAAAATTTAATCTCTTGATCAGAAAAACCTGCTTGTTTTCTATATTCATATGAAAAAGGCGCTTTTAAATAAGAAGTTTTTAAGTACTTTTTTATCAGTTCTTTAAAAGTATCAATAGGCTCTTTATTTCTTTGTTTACATAAATAATGATACCATCTGTTACCTATTTGTACATGCCCTATTTCTTCTTCTAATATAATTGTTAAAATTTCAACAACTCTTTGATTTTTTATTTGCTCAAATTTTTTAATTATCGCTGGAGTTACATCTAATCCTCTAGCCTCCATAACTCTTGGCACTATTCCCATTCTTATTAAAACATCATCTCTTGTTTCACAAGCTAAAGACCAAAGCTGATTATGAGCCGCAAAATCACCATAGCAATAACCTAACTCTTTAAGATAATTATTAAGTAACTCAAAATGCTTTACTTCTTCTATAGCAACTTGTAGCCAGTCTTTTATATATTCTTCTGGCATATCTTGAAATCTATATGCTGCATCACAAGCTAAATTTATTGCATTAAATTCTATGTGTGCAATGGCATGGATAAATGTAGCAATGCCTTCTTGAGTATGAAATTTTCTTGGTTTAAGTAATTTAGGTGAAACAAGCTCTGGTTTATTAGGCCTACCTATCTCATCAAACTTTTCAATTTTATGTAATTTATCAAAACTTAATGCATTGATATTATATAATTTATATATATCTTTTACTTTCTGTAATTTTTGATGCAATTCTTTTTCTGCTAAAGCAGATTCTAATAGTAAAAACAAGTTATTAGATTTCATTTTTTATTAATTCAATAGTACATTATTAAGCGTAATATGATATTATTATTTACGGAAAAAATCATGTTAAATTATAAAAAAATATGAATTACAGCAAATTTATTTTAGTTTTATTTACATTATTATTTAACTTTTGTTTATATTCTAAAGAAACAAAAGTTAATCAGGCGTTAAACTGCCAAAACAAAGAAATTTTTGGTCGAATTGAAAAAGGATTTATTAAAAGTGTTGACGCCAAATTTACTATCAAAATGGATACTGGCGCTAAAATAGCATCGTTAGATGTAAAAAAATTAGTATACTTTACTAAAAATAATGAGAAATGGGTTAGATTTACAATAACTTCCAGAGCTAAAAGAAAAAAATTACATAAAATTTTAATAAAAACAGATGTTAATTTTGAGCGTCCTATTTTAGATATTATTACCATCAAAAAACACTTTAAAAATCAGAAAGTTGATCAACGACCTGTTGTAAACCTAGATATTCAGGTTGGTAATGTAACAAAAACTATTGCTGTAAACCTTGTCAGTCGCAAAAACTTCTTATATCCTATGTTATTTGGAAGAACAGCAATTAATGAGTTTAAAGCTGTTATTGATCCTCAAAAAAAGTTTGTCCAAAAACTAAATATTAATTCTGATACCTCTAAATAGTTCTTGAAATAAATAAGAGTAATTTTTTTGAATAGTAAGAATCACCTAAATTTTATAATAGCATCTTTGCTAATAATTGGTTTTTTTATATTTTTATATAAAATTTTAGTGTTAAACTTTCCTTTATCTAAAAATAAAACAACTAATATATGGAAAATAGAAGCTGAAATTTCTATAACCCCAGATATCAGTAACCCCATTAAAATAAATTTATTACTCCCTGAAAACCAAAAAAATTTTAAAATAATAGATGAAAAATTTATATCCCCTAATTATGGTCAAATAATTAATGAGGATAAAATAGCTCATTATAATAGTAGAATCAATATATGGACAAAAAGACGCTCAAAAAATATAGAAACTTTATTTTATAATTTTTCAGTTATACCGCAAAAAAATGAACACTATAATAAAGCTTCACCTGAATTGTCTTTATTTACTAAATATAAATTCCAGGCAAATGAATTAACAGCAGCTAAAAGTATTTTAAAAAAAGCTAGAGAGGAATCTGCAGATAGCCCTAGTTTTGCAGCAAATGTTGTGAATATTTTACAAAACCATCATGATTACAATTCGACTTTTTTATTAAGTAAAAACTATACTGATAATAATATTGCAAAAATCACGAGCAGAATTTTAAGTCTTGCTAATATAAAGTCTCGCATAATAGATGGAATTCAATTAAAACAAAATACAAGCTTTACCTCTAATCTTTCAACCAATATCCCTCTTGAAAGTATGTTGCAAATATGGAACGGTAATGAATGGGTAACTTTAGACATAAAAAACAAAAAATTAGGCCTCCCTAAAGATTTTTTTATTTGGTCATATGATAATAAATTTATCATGACAACAGAAGGTACAAAAAATGCAAGTATTTTATTTTCATTTAAAAAAGCCGAGATAAATCCTTTGTCTATAAATAACAAAAGTTCTTTTTTAGACAAATTTTCTTTATTAAATTTACCAATTAAAACTCAAAAACAATTTTCTGTATTAATAACTCTGCCACTAGGAATTTTAATAATTTTAATATTAAGAAGTATTATTGGACTTTCTACTATTGGTACTTTCATGCCTGTTTTAATAGCTCTAGCATTCAGAGAAACAGGGCTTATGCTTGGACTAACATCTTTTATTATTATTATAAGCTTTGGATTAATTTTAAGATTTTATTTAGAAAACCTGAAGCTTTTAGCTATACCACGACTAGGATCTATTTTAGCTATTGTTATTTTAATCATTTTATTTATATCTATAATATTTAATGAGCTTCATATTGCAAATCCTGCTGCTTTATCTTTATTTCCTTTGGTAATAATAACAATGACAATTGAAAGAATGGCTGTTTTATGGGAAGAGCGTGGGGCATCTGCATCAATATACCAGTGCATTGGTAGTCTTATTGCTGCTAGTATTACTTATTTAATAATAAACCAGCATTATTTAAAACATTTATTTTTTGTTTTTCCTGAATTATTATTTGTTACTATTGCTTTAATTTTATTAATTGGAAAATATCGTGGATTTAGATTAAGTGAAGTTATTTTATTCAATCAATTAATAAAAACTTAAACCTATATTTATGTTAAAAAAATTTCGAGCTTTTAAAAATAATAAATTAGGAATATTGAATTTAAATACTCGTAATGGAAATTTTATTAATACAAATAATTCCCGTAAAGATTACCCTAGTGTTGATAATAAATTAATAACTAAAGATCTTGCAATCAAAAACAACATTCCAGTTCCTGAAGCATACGCTGTAATAAAATCTAATAAAGATTTAAGAAATATAAAAAAAATATTAAAAAAATATAATGAGTTTGTTGTAAAACCTGCAAATGGAAGTGGTGGTAATGGCATTCTAATAATTACAGGCAAATATGAAAATTATTATCAAAAGAATAATAAAGAGTTAATTACTGAAGATGATTTAATGTATCATATTTCTAATATATTAAGTGGTATGTATAGCTTGGGGAATCATCAAGATCAAGCTTTGATAGAATACAAAGTAAACCCAAGTCAAATATTTGCTGAAATATCAACAATGGGCGTGCCAGACATAAGAATTATTGTTTACAAAAAAGTACCGGCCATGGCAATGTTAAGATTACCTACAAATTTATCAAACGGCAAAGCTAATTTACATCAAGGAGCTCTAGGCATTGGAATTAATTTTAAAAATGGTACTTTAACAGGAGGAGTTTTTAAAAAAAAATTAATATCATATCATCCTGATACCTTACAAGATTTTAAAAATTTTGAAATTCCTAATTGGTATAAAATTTTATTACTTGCTCAAAAATGTGGTAATTTAACTAATTTAGGATACATAGGCGTAGACATAGTTATTGATAAAGACAAAGGACCTCTTATATTAGAATTGAATGCAAGACCTGGTTTAAGCATTCAATTAGCTAATAATTCTGGGCTCTTACAAGCATTAAACCTAATAGATAACTTTATTATAGAAAATAAAAATAATAACATTACTAACTTAAGCTCACTTAATTGGTGCATTAATAATTTATGATTCATAACTCTTAAATAATTAATATTTTATTTTAAACCAAATATTAATTATAATATTTAGTATATTTAACTTAAGGATGATAAATGATGGCAGACTCAGATGATTCAAGAAAAGTATTAATCCCTATTTATAATCCTCTTCCTATTGCTCTATCACATGGAGAAGGAGCTTGGGTCTTTGATTATGATGGTAATAAATATCTAGATACATTCTCTGGTATTGCTGTATCTGTTTTGGGACATAATCATCCTAATATAATCAAAGCAATCACTGAACAAGCTAAAAAAATCATTCACACATCAAATGTTGTAGAAGTTCCTGAGCAAATAGCACTTGCTAATTTTTTAAACAAAATAACAGGCATGGATCAAAGTTTTTTTTGCAATAGTGGTGCTGAGGCAAATGAGACTGCTATAAAAATAGCTAAATTATATGGTAAAAAAAACAATATTAAAAATCCTAAAATTATAATTGCTGACAAAGATTTTCATGGGAGAACCTTAGGGGTAGTATCAGCATCTGGTAATGAAAAAGTGCAAGCTGGATTTGAACCATTAATACCTAATTTTTTAAAGGTTCCTTTTGGTAATATTGAAGCTATAAATAAGTTATCTCAACAGCATGATGATATCGTAGCAATATACATTGAACCAATTCAAGGAGAAGGCGGTATTAACATTCCTCATTCTCAATACTTAAATCAACTAAGAGAAATTTGTGATCAAAATAATTGGTTGTTAATGTTAGATGAAGTTCAAACAGGTATAGCAAGAACAGGTAATTGGTTTGCATATAGCCATAATAATATTAAACCTGATGTATTGGCCCTTGCTAAATCTTTAGGTGGTGGAATTCCTATTGGCGCATGCATGACATCAGGAAAAGCCAATGGTATCATGCAAGTTGGTAATCACGGATCAACTTATGGTGGAAACCCATTATGCTGCCACACCTCACTCGCCGTACTAGAAACTATTGAAAAAAATAATTTATGTGAAAATGCCAAAAATATAGGTGAATATTTAATTAAAGGCCTTAAAGAAAAATTAAAGGATCTAAAATCTGTTATTGATATAAGAGGTATAGGATTAATGATTGGAGTGGAATTAAATACCCCATGTCGAGATATTATGTTAATAGCTCTTAAACATGGGTTATTACTAAATGTAACCTCTAACAATGTAATCAGACTTGTGCCACCTATAATTATTAACCAAAAAGAAGCTGATATCATTATTTCTAAACTTTCAAAAATAATTGAAGAATATGCTCAATTAAATTAAAGGCTTTTAGTAATAATATCCCCATTAGGAGCTATGCTAGTCTCATTACTTGATGCAAGTAAATTACTTGCATCTAATCTGAGATCATCTATTGTTCTTGCTGCTATTCTACTTTCAATTACTGTTCCTGCAGGCCAAATGCACGGGGCGGTACCTTGCTGTCCTCTTTCAACAACTAAAATTCCATTATCTAAAACTTGAAATACCTTAATAATTTCAACATCAAATCCTGCAGCTAATGTTAAAAAATAAAAACCAGCTTTATCAAGACCTTCTCTTAATTGCATAGATTTAATATCTGAAACTTTTATAGTATCATAATAAACATCTAAAGTTGTCTCAATTACTGTTTTCCAAATATTACCATTAACGATATTGACATTATTTTCGTCTTTTTGTTGATTATTTTGAGTTCCAAACAACATAAATATAAATCGCCTTATTAATTAATAAATTTATTTTATAGATAATATTAATAATTAATTACAAATATATTAATAATTATACAATTAATGTCGGCTATTTTTTTTAATATTTTAATTAAATACTATTTGGCCATTGCATCATCTAAAACAACTTTTGAATTATATTTATCACAATCAGAAGGATTTGATTCTAAACATAAACCTACATCTACTCCTTTTTTATTATCTGCACTTTGTAAATAATCTATGACCATAGTAGTCGAATTATCTATATCAACACAAAGATACCCTTGGTTTTCCTTTGTTGCATTATCTTGAATATAAACTTTCTTGTATTTACAGTTATGCTCTGTCATTTTTGCAGTATCACTATGATCTACTACAGCAAATGACATAGCACTAGTAAAGCAACATATTGATGTAAATATAATTTTTTTAAACATAATTGAATTCTCACTAATAAATGAATTAACGCTTTATTTGGACAATTATGGTTAAATTAAGTTTTATGTTGAAATTGTCAACAGCCACTAGAGAAAATACAGGGCAACCTCATTAAAATCCTTTTGTGCAAACTAAAGTTTGCCATTTCCTTTAAAAAAGGAAATGATTTATTCGCTATCGCTCATAGTCCTTTAATATTAACGTTATTCAAATCCTCTATATAATATAGTAATGTTCATACTGATATAAATCTTTCATTACTAAGTCTATATTAGCTCTAATT
>TARA_R110002073_G_scaffold38749_4_pt1 | contig 30345 bp, 40 predicted proteins | sample TARA_R110002073 | Tara Oceans TARA_R110002073 (sample SAMEA4397174) | marine metagenome | biome: Polar Biome; feature: [DCM] deep chlorophyll maximum layer (ENVO:01000326); material: water (ENVO:00002006), including particulate matter (ENVO:01000060) such as... | depth 40 m | reverse complement strand
ACCTCGCTGACCTTTGAACAGGTCGCGGATTTCTGCGGACTGCATCCGCTGGAAGTCAAAGGCATTGCTGATGGCGATGTGGCCCAGGGGGTTCGCGGTGCCGATCCGATTGGCAATGGTCAGCTGACCCGTGCCGAGATCGAAAAGGCAGAAGGCGATTCCAAATACCGCATGACAGCGGTGAAGCCAAAATACGCCGATCTTCACCAGCCCAATCGCAAGCGCGGCCCGCGCTACACGCCGCTGTCGCGTCGCCAGACACGCCCGGACGCGATCGCCTGGCTGGTTCGCAATCACCCGGAACTGACCGATGGTCAGATTTCCAAGCTGATTGGCACGACCAAGACGACGATCGAGGCGGTTCGCGAGCGCACGCATTGGAATGCCAACAACATCAAGCCAACCGATCCCGTGTCACTGGGCCTGTGTTCTCAGATCGATCTGGACGCTGCCGTGACGAAATCGTCCGGCCGCCGCGCCAAGATGGAAAAAGACCGCGCGGATGCCGGTGAGGATGCGCTGGTTCCCACGCAGGAATCCACGCAGCCGGACCCCGAGGCCGAAACGGCCAAGCGTCTCGACGACATCGATCTTGAAACGCTGTTCGGAAATCAGTCCGGGTCGACGACGTAGTTCAGGGCCAGTCGGCCGCCATCGGCATAGATGCATTCGCCCGTGACATAGCTGGCGTCGCCTGACGCCAGAAAGGCAACCACGGCCGCAATCTCGTCCGGGTCGCCAATCCGGCCCGCTGGCGTGCGCGACAGGATTCGCTTCATCGCGTCCTTGTTGTCCATCACGGACTTGAGCACGTCGGTATTGACGCTTCCCGGACCGACGGCATTGACCCGGATCCCATGTGGCGCAAGCGCCAGGGCCATGGATTTGGTCATCTGGTTGATCGCGCCCTTGCTGGCGCAATACGCCAACTGGTCCGGGATGGCGACGACAGCATTGATCGAGGACATGTTGATAATCGCATAGCGTCGCCGCGCGTCTTCCATGCGTTCACTGTCAGCATCAATCTGTTCGACCATCTGCCGGGCTGCCGCACGCGCTACCAGGAAATGACCGCGCAAATTGACCGCCATCACCCGGTCAAAATCCTCTTCCGACAGGTCAAGAATCGTCCCCTTTGAGACAATGCCGGCATTGTTGACGAGCACGTCCAGTCGGCCAAAGGCCGACCGGGTCTCGGCCAGCAGATTGGCAACCGCAAGACGGTCGGAGACATCGCAATCGACGAATAGAGCGCGTTCGCGGTCGGCACCCAGCTCTTCGGCCAGATCGTGTCCGCTGGCCTCGTCGCGGTCAGCGATGACAACTTTCAGTCCATCGGCGGACAGGCGCCGGGCGCAGGCCTTGCCAATGCCATTGGCTCCGCCGGTGATGATGGCAACACGATCCTGAACTGGCAATTTGGGTCCCGCCTTTTAGATGTCGGAGTGGGAAAGGTCAGCGATCCGGATGTGTCCGGTTGTAGTCGCCTGTAATTTCGTCGCTGTCCGGCGACAATTCATGGGCCTGCGCAAACAGCGGATAGGCCTCTTCGGTCCGGCCCACATCTTCGAGGGCAGATGCCAGCGAATGGACGATGGCCCCGATTTCCGGCTCGGCTTCGACAGCCCGTTCGCACAGCGGCAGGGCAGACTCGGCGCGGTCGTCCACGATCAGTGACCAGCACAGCGCATTCAGCGCAAATCCGCTTTCCGGGTCGAGTTCGACGGCGCGGCGCGCATCATCAATGGCGGCATCATGGATGCCCAGTTCCAGAAGCGCCCCGGATCGGCTGATCCAGCCACCGGGCCATTCCGGCTCCAGGCGCGTGACCGTGTCGAACGCCGCGACCGCCTCGGCGGGCCGGTTGGTCTCCATATAGATGCTGCCGAGATTGATATGCGTCAGCATGTCATCGGGCAGGTCCTGGGAGGCGGCTTCTAGGTCCGAAAGTGCGCCCTGGGTCTGTCCGGTGCGAAAACGCGCAATGCCGCGGTTTCGGCGTACCCAGGGGCTGGTCAGGGATGCGCCCTGTGTTTCAGCGACGGCATAGGCGAGATCGAATTCCCGCAATGCCTCTTCATACCGGTCCAGATAGAGATAGGCCCCGCCCAGCTGGGAGTGAATGATGGCCTCTTCTGCCGGATCAAGCTCCCGCGATTCCAGGCAGGCTTCCAGCGAGCTTACCGCCGTATCGGGATCGTCAGCCGCCAGCGCAGCCTCGCCCGCATCACAGGGATTGGCGGCCAGCTGCTCGCCTGTCGGAGCTTTCTGGCCACAAGCCGTCAGCGCAACGAAAACGGACAGGGCGGTCACAAACAGGGCACTTCGCATGCATGAACTCCTAGCGGTCCCCCAGATTAATAGCAAACGGGGCAGCCCTTATATAGGACTGCCCCGGTCGGATGGCAGGATCAAAATGCTGTTACAGCAAATTCGCGATGGCTAATGCTGTCGTCGTAGCCCTTCGATCTGTTCCTTGAGCTTGAGCTTTTCCTTTTTGAGCGTCTGTAGGTGAAGCGAATCCGAAGTGGGGCGCTTGGCTTCCTGATCAATCATTTCGTCGAGATGGTGATGACGGGAGTCCAATTCGCGGATACGGGCTTCAACAGGCATGTGTGTCGCTCCTTGCTGTGAATTATGCTCGAGGGGTGATTGAAACATTCTTCCGGGGTAGATGTCACATCACGATTGGCAACAAGGTATTCAAATGGTCGACAAACCGCGCATGATCGTCGGCATCAGTGGTGCCTCGGGCTCCATCTATGGCATCCGGGTCTTGCAGGCTCTGCGTGACCTGGGCGTGCAATCCCACCTGGTTGCCTCCAAGGCCGCCGAGATGACGCTGGGATATGAGACTGCGTTAACCGCAGGCGCGCTCAAGGAAATGGCGGATTACGCCTACAAACCATCCGATATCGGCGCGCCGCCCGCCTCGGGGTCGTTCAAGTCACTGGGCATGCTGGTCGCGCCCTGTTCCGTGCGCACCATGTCAGAGATCGCCACCGGCGTTACGTCCGGCCTGATCAGCCGTGCGGCAGATGTCACGCTGAAAGAGCGCCGGCGTCTCGTCCTCATGGTCCGCGAAACGCCTTTCCACCTGGGCCATTTGCGGACCATGACGCAACTGGCCGAAATGGGCGCGATCATCATGCCGCCACTGCCCGCCTTCTATGCCCGGCTCGAAAGCCTCGATGACATGGTGGATCAATCGGTTGGGCGCGCATTGGACCTGTTTGGCCTTGAATGGGCCCCGACGCGGCGATGGGGCGAGGATATCGAAGGCGGACGACGCCCATCGGCGTCGCAGCGAAAGTGACCGCCTTCTGGGAGTTTTCCGTAACCCGCTACGCCTGGCCGGGTGTCGAAACGGCCGCGCTGGACCTCCAGGACCGGCAGGGCTTCGACGTCAACATCGCCTTGTGGTGCGTGTGGCTGGCGGCGCAGGGCCGCGCGCCCGGTCCTGCCCTGGAAAAGGCTGTTGAGATCGCACACGCCTGGACGGGCCGCATCACCGGCCCGGTGCGGAAATTACGCCTCCGATTCAAGGGCGAAGCCGATGCAGGGCCGGTCTACAAGGCGATGCTGGCCGCCGAGTTGGAAGCCGAACGGCTGCTGCAGGAACGCCTTGCCAAACTTTTGCCCGAAACCGGCGTCACGGAAGCCGCGCCGAGACCTGCGGCGCAGGATGGGCTGATGGCCTATGCAACCCTGATCAACAAGGCAGGCGACTTCGACGCATTTCTTTCTGCCGTTTTCCCGGCAGGCAAAACAGTGTAAACAGGGACAATCCCCCGGCGGCTCTTCGGCATGAAGACGCACGCATCGGGGTGAAGAACGAAACCGGACAAGATGGACGACACGGCCCTCGATCAGGATGACCTGAAAGCACAGATTAGCGATCTGCGTTTGCGTCACCGTGCACTGGACCAGGAAATTCTGGCGTTGAGCGATACCGGCGTCGCCGATCAGCTCAAGCTTGCGCGCCTGAAAAAGGAAAAGCTCTTCCTGAAAGACCGGATGGCGGCCCTGGAAGACATTTTCACACCCGACATCATTGCCTGAGCAAGGCTAGCCGGCTGCGCGTTTCGTGGATTGCTTGCGCGCATACATGGCGGCATCGGCTTCGGCCATCGCCAGATCGGGAGTCATTCCCGCGGCGAGCGGTTGAACACCCCAGGCCGCGTGGATCGTCAGCTCGCGGCCATCATGCTCGAACGGTGTCTCGGCGATCAAATTGACGAGTTCCTCGGCCTTTTGCTCGGCCGCCGGCAGCGAGCTCAGCGTCAGGACAATGCCGAATTCGTCGCCGCCCAGACGTCCGATCGCATCGGTTTCGCGCAAATGCGCCGTCAGCATGGAGCCCACATGCTGCAGGGCGGCATCGCCCGCCGCATGTCCAAAATCGTCATTGATGGCTTTGAAGCCATTGAGGTCGAGATAGACCAGCGCCGATGGCGCATTGTGGCGTTCGGCCAGCGCAACCGCCTTGGAGACTTCGCGAACAAAGGCACGGCGATTGAGGATGGGGAGGAGCACATCGCGATCCGCCAGCGACTCCAGTTCCATGACCTTGGACCGCAGGCGTTCTGTTTCCTGGCGCAGCTGGTCGACCTCGCCCATCAGGGTCAACAAGGCGCGTTGCACATTCGGCGTCAGCTCGTTTTCCGGGACGCCCATGATGGACGCCGCATCCCGTGGAGCGCTGATCGAGCCCGTACCGGTCGCTGCCGTACCAGCCGTGCGTTTGGTCTCGCTGGTCGCGCTGGAGGCGCGTGTATTGTCGAGCGGACGAATGCGCATGGCGGACGGCCTTTCGTGCAAAGGATAATCAAGGCGAACTCTCGCCGCCTGCGGTTAAGAAATAGTCAAGGTTAATCGCTTGACGGACGCGTGCGGGTGCCTATGGTCCCGCGCTTCCTTTTCAAGGTGAGAATGGAGGCTTTCCAGTGAGCCGACCTGCTATCGCAATTGTCATGGGTTCGCGGTCCGACTGGCCGACGATGAAACGCGCCGCCGACATGCTCGACCAGCTGGGCATCGACTATGACGCGAAGGTCGTTTCCGCTCACCGCACGCCGGACCGGATGGCGGAATTCGCCAAGGGTGCGACAGGCGCTGGAATCAAGGTGATCATCGCCGGTGCGGGCGGTGCAGCACACCTTCCCGGAATGATCGCGTCGATGACGGCCCTGCCGGTTCTGGGCGTGCCTGTCGAATCCAAAGCCCTGTCCGGTCTCGACAGCCTGCTCTCCATCGCGCAAATGCCTGGCGGTGTGCCTGTTGGAACCCTCGCAATTGGTGAAGCCGGTGCCAAGAATGCCGGCCTGCTGGCCGCCTCCATTCTTGCGCTGGGCGATGACGGCATTGCGACACGCTTGGACGCCTGGCGCGCAGCGCAAAGCCAAAGCGTTCCCCATTCCGTAGCGGACTGATCCATGACCACCACAGCGCCACTCGCGCCGGGCTCCATTATCGGCATTCTCGGCGGCGGACAGCTCGGCCGCATGCTGGCCACCGCCGGCGCAGAGCTGGGCTTTGATGTGCATGTCTTCGATCCGGCCATCAGCGCCCCGGCGGCCCGGGTCGCGGCCCGCGGATATGCCGCACCCTGGGATGATCTGGGCGCGGTCGCGTCCTTTGCGGCGCGCTGCGACGCCGTCACCTATGAATTTGAGAATGTACCGGTCAATGCCGTCAAAGCGGCCGCGACCGAAGCGCCGGTCCGTCCCGGTATCCGGTCGCTGTCACTGACGCAGGACCGGATCGAGGAGAAAACCTTCATCCGCGCCGCCGGGGCTGGGACCGCGGATTTTGCGGCGGTCGACACGCTGGACGATCTTCGGACCGCCATCAAAGAGGTCGGCACACCCGCCATCCTGAAAACCCGCCGCTTTGGCTATGACGGCAAGGGCCAGGCCGTCATTCGGACAGCAGACGACGCAGACGCCGCGTGGGAGGCTGTCGGTGGGGCACCCTCCATTCTGGAATCCATGGTCGAGTTTCGCCGTGAGCTGTCAGTTGTGGCCGCGCGCGCACTGGACGGATCCATGGCGATCTATCCGCTGGGTGAAAACGACCATGAAGGCGGCATATTGCGTGTCACGCAGGCTCCGGCAGCGGTGGGTGCCGCGACACAGGCCGAAGCCGAGCGCATCGCCCGTATCCTGGGTGACGGCATGGAGCATGTCGGTGTCTTTGCAGTGGAGTTGTTTGATCTCGGCGGTGGCCAGCTGCTGGTCAACGAGATCGCCCCGCGCGTCCACAATACCGGGCACTGGACGATGGATGCCTGCGCCTGCGGGCAGTTTGAACAGCATATCCGCGCCGTCGCCGGTTGGCCGCTGGTCAGCACCACACCGCATTCCTCGGCCATCATGACCAATCTGATCGGCCATGACGTGGATGACTGGGCCAATATTGCTTCAATGGACGATGCGCGCCTGCATCTCTATGGCAAGCACGAGACCCGCGAGGGCCGCAAGATGGGCCATGTCACGGTGTTAGGCGCGCCGGTCAAACCCGTAGCGTAGCTTCGCCAGCATTTCGGCGGGATCAGGCAGGCCCGAGGTCAGCTTGCGGGTCTGCGCCTTGAATTTCTCAAACTGCATGACGTTTTCAATGCGCCGGTCGAGGAAAGCTTTCGCCTCGGCCTTGTCGATACTCTGGTCGCCCAGCCAGGCCGCCAGGCTCGACCCATAGACCGCCGACAGGGTCAGCCGCTTGGTGTAGAAATTCACGTCCGTGGACGGATCGCCGAGCGCGCGCCAGATCATGTCGCTGGTCGCCCAGATCAGTTCTGCGCCCATCGTCCCGGCATCGGGCAGCAGCAGGCGGGCGCGGGCCTTGCGGGCGGCCTCGTCATCATGACCGATCGTGTCGAGCCGCGTCTGTACGGCGAAGGTGACGCGCTCGCGGATCTTCATCGATTTGAGATCGGCCGCCTCAATGGCCGTCCGGGCCTCGGCGTCGCTGCGGGCCGACCAGTGCGCAATCAGGTCCAGCACGCCGCGCGGCGCGGCGAGCGCGACCTCGCCGTCGCTGAGACCACAATCCTTCGCCGCGAGCGACAGGCTGTGCGTGTTCCAGCCGTCAAAAGCGGCATGGGTCAACATCGCGTCGAGAAGGCAATCAAGGGGCTTGGTGGAACGCTGGGTGTCTGTCATGGGTTATCTCTACCGTGAAGGCGGGCGGATTGTCATGTCCCACGCGGCGAAGCGCCGCGTTCAGGGTGTGGACAGGGGCGCATTGCTCTGGTAAAGCCCGCGCCTCTTAGCGAACTGGCGGCTGCGTTCCCGATTCTGGACGTGACCCCAAATGTGAAACATATCAAGGGAGAGCGGACCATCGTCGAGATCGTCGTGCGCGATAACAATGTGGAGCAAGCGCTCCGCGCGCTGAAAAAGAAAATGCAGCGGGAAGGTACTTTCCGCGAAATGAAGCGTCGCAATCATTATGAGAAGCCGTCGGAAAAACGCGCGCGCCAAAAGGCCGAAGCGATCCGTCGGGCTCGCAAGCTGGCGCGCAAGCGCGCTCAGCGCGAAGGTCTCATTCCGATGAAGGCCCGCCCTGCACGCTAGACGTCCGTTCGCTGGACAGACAGTTTAAAAAACCCCCGCCGGTTGAACCGGCGGGGGTTTTTGTTTTGAAAAAAAGGGTCACCGCGCGTTAGCGGGTTTTCCTCGTGATCTTAGCGATCCATTTGAGAGATGTAGCCAGAATCAACACAATCGGGATGTAGACCACAAATAAGATAGTCCACATCGTCGAATGAGCGGGCTGAAGCCAAATCATTGCTCCGAAAAATCCACCTAGAATGATGATCGTGAACAGGATTGCCCGCGTCCAGCGGCGACGAATTTTCACACTATGTTTTGAACTCATCGCCCAGCTCCGAACGACGGCGCTTGCGATCTTCTGCGTTTCGTCGAGTCTCGTAGCGTCACAACAGGGCTCCGCTCGGCGGAGGTCCCTGTTGTCCATGGATGCCGGGCACCTCCGCCGGGCGGAGGGCCCGGCATGACACACGACATGAGGATCGTATCGCGACCACACACCTCATCCTGAGGTGCCGCCGTCAGGCGGCCTCGAAGGAGGCCTCCAAAAAAACGCCGACCCTCCTCTAAGCCTCTGCTTTTTTCTTCTTCCCGAATTTCAGGAATTTGCGGGCAGAGTCGGCATTGGCCCGGCCCAGCGCGCCCTGGCGGAAGACGAAGCCTGCCAGACCGATAATGGCAAACGCCGTCCCGATCATCAGCAAGGTCGTCACGATCAGCTCGATCGTGGGCGGATCTGTCGGCAGGCGCGCCATCATCAGGAAGGGCGTCCACAGCGGGACCCAGGACGCGTACTGGATGAAGGCCGAGTCCGGTGCGTCAAAGGACGACACGATGATGAAGAGCGGGACCATCATCACAAGGAAGATCGGGCTCATCAGGCTTTGCGCTTCCTGCAGCGTGTCGCACAGCGATCCGATCGCCAGGAAAACCGACCCGAACATCAGATAGCCAATGACGAAATAGCCCAGTGCCGGAAGCAGAAGGCCCGGATCGAGGATCGCGCCGATGATCTCGGCAGCCGGGAAATCGTTGGAGCTGGCGACAGCCTGAACCCCAACCAGTCCACCCAGGCTGAGACTGCCCCAGAACACAAGGAGCGTCGCCGAAACGGCCGCCACGCCGGCCAGCTTTCCAATCAGGATTTCATGGAAGCGGGCCGAGGCGAGCAGGACTTCGAGGATCTTGTTGCCCTTTTCCTCGATCATCGCCGTCAGCAGCATGTTGACGACCGAGAACACGACGATCCAGAGCGCAAACGCCATGGCGATACCCACGAAGAAGGGAATGCGCTCGGCATCGCGAACTTCGGCATCTCCGCCACTGCGTTCAGGGTTGAGCTCACGGGCATCCGGGTCAATCGCATTGACCTCGGCCAGCACCACTTGGGAAATGCCTTCCGCTTCCAGACGCTGCGATCGCAGCAGCGCCCGCACGGCACTTTCGACCCGGTTGCGCAGTGCGTTGTCGGTCAGGTGGGCAGACCAGTAGTCGATCTGGACGCCATATTCGCCCCCGGAGCGGAAGATGATGGCGGCATAGAGCGGTTGCGGTCCGTCCGGCGTGTCGATGGTTTGTTCGCCCAGCAGATAGGGGCGCAGGCCCTCCGCGTCGGGCGCGGGCGGGGCGACCTGAATGAAACGGTCATCGCGATCGGCCAGGGCATCAGTGCCCGGAACGCCGAGCGCTGCCATGGCTTCCGGCAGGCCATTGGTGCCAGGTTCGGCGTTGAGAGCCGCCTCAGCTTGCGCAAGCCGGTCTTCCCGGCCCAGCTGCGACGCGATCTCCCGAACGGCCTCCAGCGCGTCCTCACGCTGTCCTTCAGCGAACTGGCGCTCGATGGCCGCAATGTAATCCTGCCCCGTTTCGTCGACGAAGCTGTAATAGCGCGTCGGCTGGGAATTCTCGACCAGCGCCGGAAGGCCGCCACCAATCAACATGAACATCGGGACGGACAGCAAGGACAGCCAGAAACCCCAGGTCGCGACATAGGAAAGATATTCGCGCCGGGCGATGAGATAGATGGACCGCATCACACAGCCTCCTTCGACGACGTCTCGACAAGATGGACAAAGGCGTCATGCAAATGCGCCCGAACCGGTTCGAACCGGACCAGGCGAACATCCGCATCGACGCAGGCCTTGAGAAGCGTTTGGGCATCTGATCCGGGTTTCAGAATGATTTGCCAACTGCGGGCACCATCGGCGCTCACGCCCTGGTCTGTCACCTCGCCATGCGCGGACAGGAGCGCCGTCAAATCGTCGCCGCCTGCGGTTTCCAGTCCGACGCTGCGGGGCACTTCGCCGAGCGCTTCATTGACCGTCCCGTCAAACACCTTGCGGCCCTTGGCGATCAGAACGATGCGGTCGCACAGACGCTCGGCATGTTCCATGACATGGGTGGAAAACAGTACTGTCTTGCCGGTTTGCGCCTCGGCACGGACCATCTGCTCAAGAACTTTCTGGTTCACCGGGTCGAGGCCCGAAAAGGGCTCATCCAGAATGATGAATTCCGGATCATGCACGAGGGCAGCGATGATCTGGACTTTTTGCGCCATGCCCTTGGAAAATTCCTTGATCTTCTTGCCGCCCATACCGCCAAGACCGAATTGTTCCAGCCGGGTGCGGGCGCGCTTGCGCGCTTCACCCGGGGCAATCCCCTTCATGCGCGCGAAAAAGACGATGGCGTCCTCGGCCTTCATCTTCTTGTAGATGCCCCGCTCCTCGGGAAGGAAACCCACCCGGTCCAGCGTGCGGGCATTGGGCGCCTTGCCAAACATCCGGGCGCGGCCCTCATCTGGGCGCAGAATTCCAAGCGCCATGCGCAGGCTGGTAGTCTTGCCCGCCCCGTTCGGTCCCAGAAATCCGGTAATCGTTCCGCGCTCGACCGTCAGGTCGAGATCCTTCACGGCAGCCACGCCGCCATAGCGTTTCGTGACGCCATCAAGCGTCAGGATGGTCTCGGTCATCGTTCAAATTTCCCCAATCATTGAGGGCTGTGTAACCCGGTCCGTGAATCGCGACCAGCGGGACGGTGCAGGGTATTGTCCCGCTTGGGCAATCATCCGGGCTGACAAGCCGGGTTCGGCGTGGGAGGGTCGGACGATGAGAATGGATGATGACACTGCCAGGGCGCGCCTGCTCGCGCTGAAAGCCGAACTGACGGCCCTGTCGGAGAGTGGACGCGAAGACCGCAAGCCGGTTGAGCTCGATCAGCAATCCGTGGGTCGGCTCTCGCGTCTGGATTCCATGCAGGTACAGGCGATGGCCAAGGCCGCAGATTCCCGGCGCGTGGCGGAGATCCGCCGCATCGACGCAGCGCTGGCGCGCATTGACGCTGGCGAATTCGGCTGGTGTGTCGAATGTGGGGAATCCATAGCCGACAAGCGACTGGAGACAGACCCGGCCGCGCCGCGCTGCGCGGAGTGCACGCCTTGACCTTTTTCTGTTGCCGCGCTGGATAGGCGCATCATGATGATCTCTCCCGATTTCGACGTCTCCGCTGCGACGGATGTTCTGCGCTACAAGGGCAGGGGAAGCCTGCCCGGACTACTGGCCGCTGACAGTCTCGCGGCGGTGCAGGCCGCCATTCCGGCCATTCCGCGCTGGACCCTCGTGACCACGCTGGGGGGCAAGCATATCAATCTCGACGCCGCCGCCATGGATGCCATGCCGCCCGCACAGCGAGCCGAGTTCGACCGGCGCGTCACCGCAGACGCTGTGGCGGGATTCCAGTACCTCTACGAGACGTTCGCAATTTACGACAAATGGCATGCCGGCGTGCTGCGCGGCGAGTCACCGGCATTGGCCGACCTGTTTGAATGGCTCAACAGCGAAGCCTTCCTCGCACCCATGCGCGACATACTTGATGCCCCGGACATTGCCTTCTGCGATGGTCAGCTGACCCGTTACCGGGCTGGTCACTTCCTCACCACCCACGACGATGGGGTCGCGGGCAAGAACCGCGTCGCGGCTTATGTCCTCAGCCTTTCAGAGACCTGGCAGGCGGACTGGGGCGGCAACCTGGAATTCTATTCACGCGATGGCAGCGTTGAAGACGCCTTCACACCAACCGCCAATACGCTGTCCCTGTTCAAGGTGCCGCATCCGCATGCTGTGACCAGGGTGGCCGACACTGTCGCGGCCCATCGGCTGTCGATCACGGGTTGGTTGCGCCACGGAGCCGATCCGGGGCCGTGACGAGGCCGCTGTCAGGCGAGGCGGGCTGAGCCGATATAGTCAAAGCCGACAATTTTCGGTGTTTTGGGCATATAGGCCGCATCGAGATGATCGATCCGAAACCCGCCCCCTTCGATCAGCCGGTCAATCGGTCGGGCCAGATGGCAGCCTCCGGCGCAGCGCTTCCACACCGGCTCGATCCGGGTCTGCCATTTCAGCACGCCGGCATCCGGTGCCGCGCCATGTTCACAAAACAGGAGACGCCCGCCGGGTTTCAGGACGCGGCGCATCTCGTCAAATGCGCCCGCCACGTCCGGCAGGGAACACAGCGTATAGGTCAGCACGATCGTATCGGCAGAGCGGCTGTCCAGCGGCATGTCCTCGGCCACGGCATCCAGAAGCGTCACATCCAGGGCCTGCGCAGCGATGGCACGGCCCCCCTTGCGCCGCAGCCCGGCAGACGGTTCGATCCCGATTACCGTCTTGACCCGACCCGGGTCGTAGAGCGCCAGGTTCGGCGCGGCCCCCATGCCGATCTCGACAACAACGCCCTCGGCATTAGGAACGATCTTGGCGCGTTGTTTCATGATCGGCGAGGTGCTGCAGGCACCGCCGATCAGATTGGGCAGGATGGTGTTCGACCAGAAAGACATACCGCGATCTTATGCGCGTCAGCGCCGCTTATGCCAACCAGCCCTATTCCACCCCGGGAAAGCTCGACACATATTCGATCTTGATGTCCGGGAAACTGGTGACAAAGCGGATGGTGAAATCGGGAAAACTTTCGACGAACTCCCATTCGCCGCAGCTGTCGGGAAAGCTCTCGACGATCCTGACATTCAGGTCCGGAAAACTCGTGACGACCTGTACGTCGATATCGGCAAAGCTCTCAACGACCTGAACCTCGCCATACAGAGGAATTCCGTTCCAGGTGCAGGCCTCGCTGACCGGATTGTCCAGTGCAGCGGCAATCAGAATGGCGTGAATGATCATGGTGCACTCCTCCCATCAGGCAGGATGGCGGACCTGAGTTGAACGGGGGATGAGCGGCCCATCCCTAGACCAGTGCGCGAATGGCCAGAATGATCAGGAAAACGAGCAGGCCGAGCCCGATAAAGATCGCCGGAACAATCAGCAGACTGATCTCATCCTGCCCGCCATTCTGGAATGTCAGATGGCCGGACAGCCAGGACTCCGTTCCGCACACCGGACAGGGATCGTTATAGCCGCCCAGACAGTCCGGGCAGGGATGGATCTTGTCGTTCGGGTGGTCGCGCGGCTGCCGGCCGGATCCGTTACACGTCTTGCACGGTGCCTGGCCGGTCCCGTTGCAGGCGTGGCAGGTCACGCCGGCACGCTCTTAATCCATCGACTTGACGATCTGCTCGGTCATTTTCTTGGCATCACCGAGCAGCATCATCGTGTTGTCGCGGAAGAAGAGCGGGTTTTCGACACCGGCATAGCCGGAGCCCAGCGAGCGCTTGATGAAGAAGACGGTGCCTGCCTTCCACACCTGCAGAACCGGCATGCCGAAAATCGGAGAGGAAGGGTCATCCTCGGCGGCCGGATTGGTCACGTCATTGGCACCAATGACAAAGGCGACATCGGCGTTGGAAAATTCCGAATTGATGTCTTCCAGCTCGAACACCTCGTCATAGGGGACGTTGGCTTCGGCCAGCAGGACATTCATGTGGCCGGGCATCCGGCCAGCGACGGGGTGGATGGCATAGGCGACTTCGACACCTTCGGCCTTCATCACATCCGCCATTTCCTTCAGCGCGTGCTGCGCCTGCGCCACCGCCATGCCATAGCCCGGCACGATAATGACCTTGCGCGCATTCTTCAGGATGAAGGCGGCATCCTCGGCCGAGCCCTGTTTGACATTGCCCTGCGGGCCGTCGGCCGCCGGCCCGGCGCTTTCGCCGCCAAACCCGCCCAGGATGACCGAGATGAAGGACCGGTTCATCCCCTTGCACATGATGTAGGACAGGATCGCACCCGACGAGCCCACCAGCGCACCGGTGACCAGCAGCGCGGTGTTTTCCAGCGTGAAGCCCAGCGCAGCCGCAGCCCAGCCGGAATACGAATTGAGCATCGACACGACGACCGGCATGTCCGCGCCGCCAATCGGGATGATCAACGTGACGCCGAGCACGAAGGCAATCATCGCCAGCACCCAGAAGGCCGCCTTGGCATCACCGCCCGACGCAACGAGGAAGACGATCATCACTGCGATCACGCCGCCGAGCGCCAGATTGATCCAGTGCTGGCCCTTGAACACGATGGGTGCGCCGGACACCAGGCCCTGCAGCTTGGCAAAGGCGATGACGGAACCGGAGAAGGTAATCGCGCCAATGCCGGCACCGAGTGACAATTCGATCAGGCTGATGGATTTCAGATTGCCCAGCGCGTCGGCGATGTGAAATGCGTCTGGCCGGTAAAGCGCTGCCGCCGCCACGAGGACAGCGGCCATGCCGACCAGGCTGTGGAAGGCCGCCACCAGCTGCGGCATGGCGGTCATCGGAATGCGCCGGGCGATATAGGCTCCGCCGCCACCACCAATGGCGACCGCCAGCACGATCCAGACAAACGCCATGAAGCTCAGATTGACGGCCAGCAGGGTTGTTCCCACTGCGATCGCCATCCCGGCCATGCCGAGATAATTGCCCTGACGCGCGGTCTCCGGATTGGACAGGCCACGCAGCGCGAGGATGAAAAGAACGCCGGAAACGAGATAGAGAAGGGCGGCGAGATTGGCGTCCATGATCTATTCCCCCGCCTTGGCCGCAGGTGCCGCGGGGCGTTCTTTTTTCTTGTACATGGCCAGCATGCGCTGGGTGACGAGGAAGCCGCCAAAGATGTTCACGCTGGCCAGTACGATGGCGAGCAGGCCCGACGCCTGGGCAATGCCGAACCCGCCTTCCCCATCCAGCAGCGCCGGGGCCGCTGCAGCGAGCAGTGCCCCGACAATAATCACCGAGGAAATCGCATTGGTGACCGCCATCAGCGGCGTGTGCAGGGCCGGCGTGACCGACCACACGACATAATAGCCGACGAAGATCGCCATCACGAAAATGGCCAGTCTCAAGACGATGGGATCAAGCGCTTCCATGAGGCGAAACTCCGGGTGGTGACATCAGGGGCAGGCGTGTTCAGTCGTCTAGAAGAGCGACAGGCAACCGCTGAGAGCGACGCTGGCGACGGCGAGAAGGGCAAGGGTGGCAAGGCGTTTCATGGGCAGGCTCCTATTTGAGGGTATCGTGAACGATTTTGCCATCGCGCGTCAGCGCCATGGCGGTGATGATTTCATCGTCCCAATGGGGCGCAAGCGCGCCGTCTTCGGAAACAAGCAGCGGAAGCAGGTTGAGCAAATTCTTCGCGTAGAGCGCGGACGCATCGGCTGCAAGACGACCGGGAAGGTTGGAGTAACCGGCGATCTTCACGCCGCCATGATCGACAATCTCGTCGGCCTTGGTCAGCTCGCAATTGCCGCCCATCGGCGCGGCCAGGTCGATGATGACCGAACCGGGCTTCATCGCCTCGACCATTTTCGTCGTGATCAGGCGCGGGGCCGGGCGTCCGGGGATCAGCGCGGTCGTGACCACGACATCCTGCTTGGCAATATGGGCGGCGACCAGTTCGGCCTGCTTGGCCTGGTAGTCCTTGCTCATTTCCTTGGCATAGCCGCCAGCGGTTTCGGCCGCCTTGAATTCTTCGTCCTCGACCGCGATGAATTTGGCCCCGAGTGAGGCGACCTGTTCCTTTGCCGCAGGCCGCACATCTGTCGCCGACACCATCGCGCCGAGGCGGCGCGCCGTGGCGATGGCCTGCAGTCCGGCGACACCCGCGCCCATGACGAAGGCCTTGGCCGGGGCGATTGTCCCGGCCGCTGTCATCATCATCGGGAACGCCTTGCCGAAAATCGCCGAGGCTTCGATCACGGCGCGATAGCCGGCGAGATTGGACTGGCTGGAGAGCGCGTCCATCGACTGCGCGCGCGTGATTCGTGGGGTAAATTCCATCGCCAGGGCATTGATGCCGGCCTCGGCAAAGGCCTTGGCCTGTGCTTTGTCGCCGTGCGGCTCCAGCTGACCGACGAGCAAAATACCGTTTGGCAGCTTGGCGAGCGTGGCAGCATCCGGCGCGCGAACCGCGAACACGGCATCCGCCCCTTTCAGGGCGGCGGCGAGTGTGCCGGTTGTGGCACCCGCCGCCTCATAGGCCGCATCGGTAATGCTGGCAGACGAACCCGCACCTTTCTCGATGGCGACGCCATGCCCTGCGGCAATGAGTTTCTTGACGGTATCGGGAGTCGCGGCAACCCGGGTTTCCCCGCCGCGACGTTCTTTCAGAATGGCGATTTTCATAAGGTGTGATTTCGTCCATGGCCGTCGATTGACGCTACCATGCGCGAATTCGCCACGCGGGAAAAGGGGGCTGTTTGTTCAGCGGCCTCTGGCGAGGAATTTAGCCGAGCATCGCGCCGAAAAGCCCGGCGATCAGGCCAGTGATTCCGATCAGGATCGAGGCCCCGACGAGGAAAAGATACCAGGCCATCTTCATCTGCAGGGCGAGGCCCATCACCACGCCGGCCACGAAGGTGATCATCAGGGCGACCATCCAGCCCATCCCGACGGCAAAGATCAGGGTGAGCAGCAGAACGCCGAGCGCCGTGTGTCCGCCAAACCAGATCGACGTCCGGATGAAACCCGAAAACGTCTGGCTCTGGTCCGTGATTTCCATTTCGCCGCGCGTGTAATCGCTTGCCATTGATGTCCCCATGGTCTGCAGGCCCTGTGTTCACCGCGCAGATACCACGCGATTCCCGCCGCGCCAAGCGCGAGGGCCGCTGCGGCCTGTCGAAGGCGCATCATGACAGGTGTCACGCGCAATCCATGACAGCTGTGTCTGCCGCGTCGCCGCGCGATAGGCGACTCCTCCTGCCAGCAAACAACGGCGGGAGTTCACACAATGACAATTACCAAACACGACCTTCTCAGACTGCGTCGGCAGTATTTCGTCGATGCGCAGGGTGGGATCGCCCTGCCGGTTGCGGGCGCAATCTACTGGAGCGTGCTGGCGGCCGCCGGCCTGAATATGGAGGCTGAACAATGGGGGCTGACCGCGGCCATTCTGTCGGGATTCATTTTCCCGGTTGGATTTCTCCTGCAATGGCCGCTGCGATCGAATTTCATGAAAGCCAAATCCCCGGTCTCGGGTGTTGCCTGGGCGGCGATCATTGCGATCAATTTTCTCTGGCCGGTTCATTTTGTCATAATTTCGGTCGTTCCGGCCGCAGCACCGCTTTCGTTGGCCATCGGTATGACCCTGCACTGGCCGAGTATCGGTTGGTCCTATGCCAGCCGTGTCTGCTACCTGCATTCTGCGGCACGTATCGCGGTTGTGACTCTGCTCTGGTATGGATTTCCGGATCTGCGGCTGACAGGTCTGCCGCTGGCTGTCGCCGCACTCTATCTGGCGGCCGCTGCGGGCATGGCCCTGGAGGTCAGATGGACTCGCGCCTGGCTGGCTCGAACGCAAGGGGCATGACGTGACAATAACCGACGGCGATCAGCGAGCGAGGGTCGACTGGCGCAGCATCCTGTCGCCCTCTGCGCCGTGGATCTATCTCGTCTATCTGGGATTTCTGTTTGTCGGCTGGCTCTACCGGACACCCACGCCGCTCGAACTGGCCCTGTCTGGCCTCGCCCTGATCGTCTTTGTCGCGGTCTACATCGTGGCGATGCGCCGCCGCGACTGGGTTGTCATACCCGCCGTTCTGTTTGCGCTATTGCTGGGTATAGCCGTTCTGACACGAAATCCGGGCGGGGCCGTCTTTCTCGTCTATGCCGCAACCATGCTGGCCAGAGCCGAGGATCGGCGCATTCGCAATGGGGGGCTGGCGGCGCTGTTCCCGGTCTTCATCGTGATCGGGCTGGCACTGGGCTATTCGCCCTTGGCGATCGCGCTCATCATCGGTGTGACCGTCATGTCGGTGATGGGGTCCATCTATGGCCTCAGGAGAGAACAGCGCGATGTCGAACTTGACCAGCGCCGGGCTGCGGCCGTCCTGCAGGCCGCTGAAGCCGAGCGTCAGCGCATTGGACGCGACCTGCATGATCTGCTGGGTCAGACATTGACGATGATCACACTCAAGGCTGAACTCGCTGGCCGATTGATGCAGCGCCAACCTGACAGGGCTCGCGCCGAGCTGGCCGAGATCGAAACGGTCTCGCGCAAGGCATTGAGAGAAATGCGGGAAGCCGTGACCGGGTTGCGCGGTCGGACGCTGCGGGATGGCGTGGCCGAAGCCGTCGCGATGCTGGAAGCCGCCAGCCTGTCGGTGAGGACTGAATGGGTTGAGATCGACCTGCCGCCTGCATCAGAGGCGGCCATGGTCATGGCCCTGCGCGAAGGCACAACGAATATATTGCGTCATGCAAATGCAGAGTCGGCAGACATCTCCCTGGGCAGAGATGTCAGCGCCGTATTCCTCAGCATTGCCGATGATGGCGTCGGCGGTGCCGATGCGTCTGGCGGTGGGCTGACGGGGCTGTCAGACCGGCTTCAGGCGCTTGGCGGAACATTGACAGTCTGCACAGGCGAGGGTGGACAGGGCACGCGCCTCACCATTCGCTTGCCCATCAATGCGGGAGATTTCAATGCTTAGGATCGTCCTGGCGGAGGATCAAAGCCTGCTGCGCGGTGCGCTGGCCTCCCTGCTCGCCCTTGAAACCGATTTTGAAATCTTGGCGCAGGCCGCCGATGGCCGTGCGGCGTGGGACGCGGTCCGGCGCGATCACCCCGATATTCTGGTGACGGATATCGAAATGCCGTCAATGACCGGTATTGAGCTGGCCGAAGCAATCCGCCGCGAGGGCCTGCCGACGCGTGTTCTGATCGTCACCACTTACGCGCGGCCCGGCTATCTTCGCCGGGCCATGGACGCCGGTGTCGGTGGCTATCTGCTGAAAGATGCGCCGGCAACTGATCTTGCTGCCGCGATCCGAAAGGTCGCAAACGGCCAGTGTGTGATTGCGCCGGAGCTGGCCGTGGATGCCTGGGGGCAGGCTGATCCCTTGACGGACACCGAGCGCCGGTTGTTGCGCCTGGCCGAATCCGGACTGGACAGCGGGGCCATTGCGCAGGCGAGCGGTCTGGCACGCGGCACGGTTCGCAATTATCTGCACGCCGCAATTGGAAAGCTGGGGGCCAGCAACCGGATCGAAGCCGCGCGGACCGCACGTGAAAAGGGCTGGCTTTAGCCGACCTTCCCCCAGCCGCTTGCAAACAGCGTCTCGAGCGCGGCCACGACGGCGAGCGGCTGGTCCAGGATCAGATGGTGTTTGGCTTCCGGGATGGCGGCAAAGGGAGCTGCCGGAAAGGCCAGCTTCATGAATTCCCAGATCTCGTCGGTGACGAGGCTGGTGTCAGCGCCGCGGAAGAAGGCGACCGGGCAGGCCATCTTCGCCAGCATCTCGGCCGGGTCGCGGCGCGAATAGGCCAGCTTTGCCCAAAGATTGGGATCGAATTTCCAAGTCCAGCCACCATCCTGCTCTTTCAGGCTTTCCCGCGCGATATGGTCGAGGAGGAACAGGTTGTCGCAAGGCTGGTGTGGCAATAGCCGGAAACGCCCGATGGCATAGTCCAGGGAGTCATAGATTTTGCCGCCGCGCTGAGGCGGGGCAGAACTACGTTGCTTCTCAGGCTCGCGAATGGGTGAATCGAGAATCACCGCCCCGGCGATATCGGCCCCAAATTCGACGCTGCAGGTCAGGGCGACAAACCCGCCAAAGGAGTGACCGACCACGAAGGGTTTGCCGGCCTTGAACGCACCGCCTGCCTCGCCTGCGGCGCGCACTTCGCGCGCATAAAGATCCATGCGGTATTCGTCGCGCCAATCGGAATCACCCATGCCGGACAGGTCCAGAGCAACGACCCGGCGGTCCGCAGACAGATAGGGTGCCAGGGCATCCCACCACTGCTTGTGGGCGACGCCGCCGTGAACAAGGATAAGGCCGGGGTCACCGATCTTGCCCCAGGCCTTCCAGGAGATCGCGGCCCCCTCGACATCCACTTTGCCGCTGTCGCTGGTCGCCTTGAGCGCACGGTCGAACCAGGCCGGCGCGTCGGGGCGTATGCCGTTCAGATGAGCAAGGGGAGCCACCGGATCATCGTCCGGCGTTTTCGGGTCATGGCGTTTGTAGGTCGGCTTTGTCATGCAGCAAGCGCTAGGCCGGGAGGCAGGCGACGTCAATCATCGTTTTTGCAGGTGCGAAATGCGTGAAGCGACTCCTAACGTCTATGCTTAACGTCGTCCTACCAGCGCCTTAGCGTGAATTTTACCCAAGTGTCCCATAACGGTCCGCGGATGGAAGCACCCCGTTCCTGAATTGAACGGTGAGGTCAAAAGGCCCGGTGCGATAGACGACCGAAAAGGCGTGGGTGATGGCTAAGACTGTGCTGATCGTTGATGACGATCCAACTCAACGCCGCCTTCTTCAGGCGGTAATCGAAAAGCAGGGATATTCACCGGAGACCGCGGAAAGTGGCGAACAGGCGCTCGACCGTATTGGTCGCGGCGGGGTGGATGTCATGCTGCTGGACCTGGTGATGCCGGGCATGGACGGGATGGAAGTGCTGGAAAACCTGCAGGCGCAGGGCAGCGATCTTCCGGTGATCGTCCTGACGGCCCATGGCGGAATTGAAACCGTTGTCAGCGCGATGCGCGCAGGCGCGGCGGATTTCTTCATCAAGCCGGCCAGTCCGGAGCGCATTTCGGTCTCGATCCGCAATGCCTTCAAGGTTCAAACGCTGACGACCGAGGTGCGCCGCCTCAAAAAGTCGGCAGACGGAGGCCTGGGCTTTTCCGACATGATCGCCGGAGCGCCTGCCATGAAACAGGTGGTTCGCCTCGGCGAGCGCGCGGCAGCATCCAATATTCCAATCCTGATCACCGGTGAATCCGGTGTCGGTAAGGAATTGGTCGCCCGCGCCATTCAGTCGGCCTCGGATCGCGCCGGAAAACCCTTTGTCGCCGTCAACTGCGGGGCCATTCCGGAAAACCTGGTGGAATCGACCCTCTTCGGTCACGAAAAGGGCTCCTTCACCGGTGCGACCGGCAAGCATATGGGCAAGTTCCAGGAAGCCGATGGCGGCACGCTTTTCCTCGACGAGATCGGCGAATTGCCGCTCGACATGCAGGTCAAGCTGCTGCGCGCACTGCAGGAAGGCGAAGTCGACCCGGTCGGCGGCAAGCGCCCGGTCAAGGTCAATGTCCGCATTATCTCCGCGACCAATCGCGATCTGACCGAACAGGTCAAGGAAGGCGTGTTCCGCGAGGACCTCTTCTACCGTCTCAACGTCTTTCCGGTCGAAGTGCCGCCGCTGCGTGCCCGCCGCGAGGACGTGCCTGCGCTGGTTCGCCACTTCATCGCACGCTTCAATGCGTCGGAGAACAAGTCGGTGCTCGACGCATCGTCAGAAACCATGGACATGCTGACGGCCTTTGACTGGCCGGGCAATGTCCGCCAGCTGGAAAACACGGTCTTCCGGGCGGTTGTGCTGTGCGATGGCGACTATCTGGGTCCGCAGGATTTCCCGCAGATTTCCGGTGTGTCACACGATTATTCGCGGCTGGAATCCCCGCCCCCCTTTGCCAATGATGCCGATGTCGCCATGCCGATGACCTCGGTCGAAACGGCCGCCGGTCCGGTGGACATCATGGATGCAGGACATTTGCGGACGCTGGAATCCATCGAGCGCGACCTCATCGAGTTTGCGATCGAGAACTATGCTGGCCGGATGTCGGAAGTGGCCCGCCGCCTCGGCGTGGGGCGCTCAACCCTCTACCGCAAGGTCCGCGAATACGACCTGGATGTGGATGAGGCCCGCTCGGCTTAAGGCCTGCGTCCAAGCAAAAAAGATCAGCCCGCTCCGGTTCGGCCCGGGGCGGGCTTTTTCTTGGGCCAAACCAGCTCAAAGCGCTCGAACACGGCGTCGAGGTCGTCTGAATAGGCAAAGCCCTCCCTGTCCGCCTCGCGCTGCCAGAACTTGCGGTGTTCGGTGATCCAGTAGTCGAAAGACTGGTCGCCTTCGCCTTCATCCCAGGCAAATTGCGCGTCGGCCTCACCGATCGGTTTGACCTCGACCTGCGTGCTGCGGATCACGGCCCGCGGCCTGGCCGAGCCGTCCAGCGCAATCCAGTAATCACCCGGTTTGGGCAGGCCGTCCGGATCGTCCTCAAACCAGCGCGCCAATGTGCAGGTTGCCTGTTTGGTCCCGGCCAGAACCAGAGCGCACAACGCGTCCTGCATGGCCGCGTCATCGCCAAAGGCCTCCGCCCCGCGAGGCGTGGCTTCGATTCCGGTCTCGGCCTGAAAGCGGGACCAGAAGGCGCTCTGTGCGGGCGTGAGCGAAATCACTGGTCCAAAGACTGGGCCGCGATCACAAACCCCATCCTGCCGCTGGCCGGATCCCGGATGATCAGCTCGACGGATCGTTGCAGCGGCGCGCCGAATGCACTGCGTGAACCTGAACCTGGCAGGAGCAAGGCTTGGACCGGGCCGTTTGTGCCAATAGGACAGTCGGTGAACCTCAGGGTTCCGATCGTTGGAAATCGGTTGGCTGTGAACTGCGAAAACTGCCCGGAAAAGGCGCAGTCCGTGCCATTTACATCGAGCGTGCCGCTGATTGCACCATTGGCCAACAGTGTAAACGCGCTCGCATCGTCGCGCCCTTCAGCATTGCTCGCAGCGACGAGATTGCGGAAGACGGCATACTCTCCCGCATACTCAGCCATATCGAAATTCTGGAGGGTCTCGTCCACAAACTGGGATCTGACGCCATAGTGGGTCGGCAGAGGGGCTTCGAAACGAGGGGTGCTGGTCAGGGAAATCTGGCCCTCGATAAAACTGCCCAGTGCCGCACTGCCAGAAAAAGTGGCGCTGAGGGGTTTCTCGTCCCGTGGCCCATTGCTGGTGATGGACGGAAAATTGACGCTGACTCCCGTCAGGTCGACAGACGAACATATCCGCGCATCCCCACAATCGCCCTGGAGGGAAAGCTGACCTGAACCGAAGTGGTAAGGTGACCAGGCGAAATCGCCATTGTCGTGCCACCAGTACATCCACAGCGTACCGTCCGGAAGAGCGGCCATAAGCCCTGTGCTGATCTCCGTGGCCGGATTTGCAGACGAAACCACGCCGTCGGAGCTACGCGTCACGATACGGTAGAGCCCGGCAAAATCCTCGGATGTGGCAGTGGTGGAATCCTGCCATGGCAGCGTCAGCGCTGCGGAGGACAGGCCATACCAGTCGTCACTGGCATTCAGGAAGTAGACCCCAACGCGCACATCGGAGGGGTTGAATCGCGCGCCATAGCCGACGAGGTCGCGAACTCGAACGGTAAACGTTACCGGTTGGTCTCCAATCACGGTCGTGAGCTCAGGAGCAAAATACGTTTCACACTGGCCAGTCGTGGAATTGGAGCGGCAGATATCCAGCGTCACGGGAGGGCCTCCATCGACGCTGCCTGTTCCGTCGAAATCATGGACGGTGAATTGAGGCCGGACACGAACGGTCGTGTCATTTGTGCCGGCATTGGTTCCATCGCCCGGGCCGATATTCACGGCGGCCACCGATGCGCGTGTCACGCCGCCCTCTGCGTCGACACGGATAACCTGATCCCCGGACAGGGTCGCCATCGCAACGAGAATGTCGGGCACCGGATTTTCGAAAAGGCCAACAATCGGTGCTGACAAGCGTGGAATCGATTGGGTCGTGGTGTTGTCACAGACAAGCGGGAATGTGAGGTTCGTTCGACGGGGCAAGGGCCCCGAGGGTTCGCGCGTGACGGCATATCCCATATATCGGGTCGCGCCCGCCGGAATATCGAATCGTGCGTTCGCCGCACCGTTTCCGGTCAGCTGGCCGTTTTCGATCTGGACTTCGAAAAAACTGTACTGCGACGAAGAAACCGTTCCGCAATTGATCGCGTCTTCATCACCGTTGTTGATGAGCGCGTAGAGAAAGGTCACTGTACCGGTCTCGCCGAGCGTACGGGAGATCGGCTCAACAGCCATGACGACATTGGGGTCAGCATCGGCTGCTGCCTGACTCCAGAAAGCTGCCAATCCGGCAAGCGCAACACGTAATTTCATCAGGTCCCCTCCGCAATCAGGAGCGAGCATGCCAAATATCGAATGACGATCAAATAAAAGAGTCACTCATCCTTGCCGCCTTTTACGACGCGAAAGGCCGGGCGTTTGGCCGCGGAAGGCGTCCCTGTCCCGGCTTCGGTTTGATCGTCCGATGTCACCAGCTTGGGCTTGGAGGGGGTAGGCGGGACCGCCTTCGGCGCAACGGGCTTGATCGGGGTCACGCGCGGCCTCGGGTCGGCTTTTGGTGCAGCGCTCGCATCATCCACAGCGGCGATAATATCGTCATTGATGTCGCGCACGCGCGGGCCGGTAGAGCCGGATTTGTTCTTGAACGAGGATTGCTTGAACCCGCTGCCCGGCTTGGGCTTGAAGCCCTTGCCGCGCGACATCGGTTTGCGCGCCTTGCCGCGGGCCTTCTTGTCGATTTCACGCAATTTGACCCCCTGGCGGGCGGACAGGGGTTCGCTCAAAGCGCCTTTTTCCGGATCATTGAACGCCGAGCCGAAGGTTTCCAGCCGGCCCTCGACCGATTCGACGAACTCCGCTTCCCAGTCAGAGAGTTTCACATCCTCGCCGCCTTCGGCCGCCTTGGCCTTGGCGCGCGCGATCTTGCGCAGCACACGCTTGGTCTTCTTGTCGTCGACCTCTCGCGGCAAGCGGTCTCCTATTCTCCGATCGCGCCCAGATAGAGTTCCAGAAGCGCTTCGGTCTCCTGGCGCTCATTCCGGTCGATTTTGCGCAGGGCGATCACCTTGCGCAGGATTTTGGTATCATACCCCATCGACTTGGCCTCGGCATAGACTTCCTTGAGGTCTTCCATGACCTGCTTCTTGTCTTCCTCGAGGCGTTCGATGCGCGCCACAAAGGCTTTCAGCTGTTCACGTGCGGCACCGCCCAGCGAGTGCGAGGTATCCGAAACATTGGCGGAAGCGGCGTCGTCCATGAAAACTGTCCCTGTCGGCAGTGGCCCGCACAGGCGGGCGTTTGAAATCCGGCGCGCAAGTTAGGCCCGCCAGCCCCCGGACTCAAGGCGAGACGGCGGCGCTTTCCACCACTGTCTACAGTGCAGGACGGGACGGGCAGTTTTACTCGGCGCGTGCCGCGACATCGGCGATCGCGGCAGCGACCTGCTCCGGGGCCCAGTGGTGCAGCATGTGCCCCCACGCATCATCGGTGACCAGGCGGGCATTCGGCATGACATCCGATACCGGTCGGGAATGACGATGCGTGTAGACGACCGTGTCACCCGGTCCGGCCAGCAAGGTCACCGGATGGGCAATCTCGCCATACCGATCATCCTGATCAGCCAGCCAGCGATTGACCGGGGCCATATCGGCGGCATTGGCGCGGATGACGGACGGATTGAAAAGCCGGTTGATGCGCACCGCCGCTTCATAACCATCGGGGACGGGCTGCGGCGCGAAAGTCGATTCCAGCCCGCTGCCGATCTGTGTCGGACCGGCCAGCGGAATGACGATGTGGGTAAACAGCGCGCCCAGCAAGGGAATCCGCACCGCCTTGTTGTACCACGCCGCCTCGCCGACACCGGACATCAGCGCAGGCGCAATAAGCACCAGGCCCGACACCTGTCCAGGATGGTCCATGGCGAGCCGGGTGGACACTGCCCCACCCCAGGAATGCCCCACGACAATGGGCGTCCCCAGATCGAGCTGGTCAATCAGGCGGGCGATCAGCCGCGCTTCGGCTTGCGGTGTCCAGGTGCCGTCCGGGCGCTCGCTCCAGCCCAGTCCGGGCCGGTCAATATAGATGGCACGATAGCCGTCCAGATGGCCGGAGAGGGCAAATCGCATATCCTCTCCATTCGAGGACGCGCCGTGGATCAGCAGGACCGGCGGGCCTTCGCCTTCTTCGACATAGCGCAGGCGCGCGCCGTCGATCTCGATCCACGACCCCGGCGGGGCGTCGATCTCAACAGCCTTCGCAGGGGCGGGCGCGAGCGTCAGGGCGGCGATCCCGGCTGAAGCAGCAATCAGCGTCATCAATTTCACCATGGATCTAAAGCGGCCTTCCAGCGAGCGCCGCGCGAATGCGTGCGGCTGCACGGCGCGCGAGTTCGAACTGGGGATAGATCGCCAGCGCCTCATCATAGGCTTCAAGCGCCGATTCGGGCCGTTCGGCCCGTTCCAGCGTCCGTCCCAGAAGGAGGTAGGCGTCAAAGCGGCGCGGCTCAACGGTCAGCGTTTCGTTGAGGGCTTCAAGCGCATAGGCCCAGTCCTCGCGGCCCGCGGCAATTTGCGCGGCGCGCAGCCAGCCTTCGGAAAAGTCCGGCTCGATTTCCGTGACATGGTCAAACATCCGCGCCGCCAGCACGAGGTCGCCCTCCATGGCGGCGGCTTCACCGCGGTCCATCAGCAGGGATATCGTATCGCTGCCGGAGTCGGCCCACAGCGCCGTGATCTCGTCAACCAGGGGCACGGCCTCCTCGGCCGTGGCCGACGACAAGGCCTCCAGGCGCTCATCGAGTCGGTCTGCGGGCGTTTGCAGGGGGGCTGCCTGAAGCAGCAGGGCAATCAGCAGGGTCTTCATCATGAGACCAAGATAAGGCAACGCCCCCGCGCGTCCAGCGTGAGGGCGTGAATCTCAATGAGATTTAACCTGAACGGCTGAAAACTAACCGGCACGCGCCTTGAAGCGCGGATCAACCTTGTTGATCACGAATACGCGGCCACGGCGGCGCACAACCTTGCACGCGCGATGGCGGTTCTTCAGCGATTTGAGTGAGCTGCGTACCTTCATCGGACCGGTCCTTGAATCGATCTAAAATTCCATTGGCCTCGCCGACTGCAGCAAGGGAGCGGGGGATTTAGGCAATGGGAGGGTATGTGTCAACTGCAAGGCGGAGTCGCTGTGCAGGCAAATTCATCGTGCCTTGCCAAGCGATGAAGCGCCTGTGATGACAGAATCCGGGAAGGAATGCCAATGACCGGATGCGAGAGCCAAACGTCGCCCGAATTGTCTGCCTTTCAGGCGCTGCGGCGCACTATCCGCGGACGCTGTCCGCGCTGCGGGCAGGGCCGGATTTTTGATGGCTATATCAAGCAGGCAGCGACCTGCAGCGTTTGCGGCGAGCCCGTTGGCGAGATTCGCGCCGATGACGGGCCATCCTGGTTGACCATCCTGATGACCGGCCCGCTGGTCATGCCAGTCGTGTTTCTGCTCCTAACCGCTACCCGGTTGCCCAGTTGGGCGGCCATGGGGTTGGCCTTTGTGTTTGGCACGATCATCGTGTTGCTCCTCCTGCCGCGGGTCAAAGGGGCCTTCATTGGTGTATTGTGGCTTTCGCGCCGCTAAATGGACGCCCCAACACAGCCTTACCAACCGGTTAGTTGTGGGTTCATGTCCAACCTCCTAGTTTCCGCCGCACCATGAAAACGCTTTGTATTCTTCTCGCTGCGTTCGCAGCTGTTTCCGCGGCTGACGCCCAGGACCTGATCGAGGTCGACCTCGAACTCGTACTCGCCGTCGATATCTCCTATTCGGTCGATGAAGAGGAGGCGCGCCGACAACGCGAAGGCTATGTCACGGCCCTGGCTCATCCCGATGTGATCAGTGCCATTCAGGGGGGTCCGCTGGGGCGCGTCGCCGTCACCTATGTCGAGTGGGCCGATGCCGGTTTCCAGCGCGCGGCCGCCGACTGGACCGTGATCGCAACCGAGCAGGACGCCATGGCCTTTGCCGCGGCCGTGGCGGACGCGCCTTTGGAACGCGGCCACTACACGGCGATCGGGGCGGCCATCGCCAATGCCGTCGAGCGTATCGAAACCAACCAGTACACCGGCTATCGCCGCATCATCGATATCTCCGGTGACGGGCCGCAAAACCAGGGCATGGCCTTGAACGACGCGCGCGCACTGGCGGATGAGGCCCGGATTATCGTCAATGGCCTGCCGGTGATGTCGGATCGACCGGGGCGCTGGATTCGCCCGGTCGAAGTCAATCTCGACACTTATTTCAATGACAATGTGATCACCGGTCCGGGGGCATTCGTACACCCGGCCCGAACGGCAGAAGAGTTTCGCGCGGCGATTCTGCGCAAGATGACGCTGGAGATTGCCGGGGCAGCACCCGGCCGACTCGAACTGACGGGTCTGGCACCGTGATCGCGCGCTGTCTCGCAGCTTCCGCCTTTCTGGCCGCAACTGCGCCGACCCTGGCCCAGTCCGACGCCCCGTGGCTCGAACGGGCCCCGCAATACACGGAAGACGGGCGTCTGATCGTGGATCTGGAACTGGTCTTCGCGGTCGATGTGTCCTCATCCATTGACGAGGCCGAAGCGCTGCAACAGCGCCAGGGCCATGTTGCCGCGCTCGCCGACCCGGACGTGATTTCGGCGATTCAGGCGGGCGGCGAGGGGCGTGTCGCTGTCATGTATCTGGAGTGGGCCGATGCCGATTTTCAGCGCATTGTCGCACCGTGGACCGTCATCGAAACCGAGGAAGATGCGCGCGCCTTTGCAGGTCTCCTGGCCGCCGCCCCCTTCGTCTCCGGGCGACGCACGGCCATCGGAGCGGCCATTGCCAACAGTGTCGAGCTGATCGAATCCAACAATTATGAAGGCACACGCCGTGTCATCGATATTTCAGGCGACGGGCCCCAGAATGCAGGGCCGAGTCTGACCGAGGCCCGCGCGTCCGCGGACGCTGATCGCATTACGGTCAACGGGATTCCGATGCAGGGCGGTCGGCAGCATCCCTTCCGCCCGCCTGTCAATATTGATGTCGCGCGCTATTTCGAGAACCACGTCATTACCGGGCCGGGTGCCTTTGTGATGGCCAGCGAGAGCCATGAAGAATTCGTGGAAGCTTTGCGCAGAAAGCTTATCATTGAGATTGCCGGGTTTTTTCCGGTGCAAAATGCGAGTGATGGATAATGCGGTTTCTCCTGTCCTGTTTGACGACCCTCCTCCTGACAACTTCTGTGGAGGCGCAGGACGGGCCCTTTGTCGACTGGCTCAATGATTTCCGCCCGCGCCTCGTGCAGTCGGGCGCATCACCGCAGACAGTGAATGCCATGCTCGACGGACTTGAGCCGGAAATGGCGATCATCGAACGCGATCGCGACCAGCCGGAATTCGTGCGCCCCCTGTGGGAGTATCTGGACATTGCCGCGTCTGACCAGCGGACCGCCAATGGCATGGACGCGTTCAGCGAGAACCGTGACACGCTCGAGATCATCGAAGCGCGCCATGCCGTCGACGCCGAAATCCTCGTCGCCATCTGGGGGCTGGAAAGCTCCTATGGCGCAATCACCGGCAATAATGATGTCGTGCAGGCCCTGGCCACGCTGGCCTGGGAAGGGCGTCGCCGGTCCTGGGCCGAAGCCCAGCTGATCGCGATTGCACGAATGCTGGATCGCGGCTTTGCCTATCGCGAAGACCTGACCGGCTCGTGGGCCGGTGCGATGGGACAGACACAATTCATTCCAGAGACCTATTTGTCTCGTGCGGTCGATTTTGACGGCGATGGCCGCCGCGACATCTGGCACAATAATGGTGATGCGTTGGCCTCATCGGCCAATCTTCTGGCCCGCGCGGGCTGGAGCCTCGACGCGCCGATCGCGCTCGAAGTGACCCTGCCAGACGGCTACGACCTGACCAACTGGAATCCCAACCAGTCCCGCCTTGTCGCCGAGTGGACGGCCGAAGGTATTCGCCGGGCCGATGGCCGCGACTGGACCAATGATGACCAGGTGCGTAGTGCCAAGCTGATCCTGCCGGCAGGCCTGCGGGGTCCCGGATTTCTGACTTTTGGAAATTTTGAAGCCATCAAGCGCTACAACAATTCGACCAGCTACGCACTGGGCGTGTGGCTGCTTTCGCGGCGGGTCAATGGCGGCGGGGAAATCATCCAGGGCTGGCCAACCGATGATCCGCCTATTACCCGCAGCCAGACTCGCGAGCTGCAGGAAGCCCTCGTCGCCATGGGGTATGATCCAGGTGGTGTCGACGGGATTTTCGGACCCAATTCGCGACGCGCCCTGATGGCCTTCCAGCGCTCGCGCGGGATGAACGCCGATGGCTATGCCGGCCGGCTGACCTATGACGCGGTGATGGCTGCGGAGTAGGCGTGTGCTCTTGAGTTTGTATTCATATTATTCAATATTGAATACAAACTGGAGCGCGGAATGACCAAGCAGACGACAATGACTGTCCGGATTGGCGGGGCCTTGAGCGAGTTTGTGGCGGCCAATGTCGGTGAGTCCGGCACTTACGAAAACGTCAGTGAATACGTTCGTGACCTCATCCGCCGCGACAAGGAACGCGCCGAAGCTGCGGCCTTTGACCGGCTGAAAGCTGAGCTGAAGCAGGCCTTCGCCGCGCCGGATTCGGCCTATTCGACGCTCACTGCGGACGATATCTACGCCCGGAATGCGGCACCGAACGGCGAATGACGGCGATCCGGGTTCAGCATACGGCCGCTCGCCAGATTGATGA
>TARA_R110002073_G_scaffold336577_2_pt1 | contig 30684 bp, 27 predicted proteins | sample TARA_R110002073 | Tara Oceans TARA_R110002073 (sample SAMEA4397174) | marine metagenome | biome: Polar Biome; feature: [DCM] deep chlorophyll maximum layer (ENVO:01000326); material: water (ENVO:00002006), including particulate matter (ENVO:01000060) such as... | depth 40 m | reverse complement strand
CAGCAATCTGACGGCGTGTCGATGACGTGGTTCGTTGAACGCTTACGAAACTTTGGCCACGCGGGCCCTCTTTCCAAAGCACAGCTCAACACCTCAACTTCACTGCGCCAGCAAGTGACCTCCTAGGCCAATTCCCGTAACCCAATCAGTCACATCCGTGCCTAACAGCACCTAAATTGGCTGGAATATTGCCTCTGCCCTGGCCCTCTCGTTGCACAACGTTGAACAATGCTTGATTCTCCCAATCGTATTCGCAACCTAGGATTTGCCGTAGGTGGCGTCGTGTTGCTTGTCATTATCCTCACGCGTCAAACCTGCCACTCTTCGGATCGCCACGACAGGCTCGGCCCGATGAATGGAAATGACGTTGGCGACGCTCAATAGTTCGTCACAGCGAAGGTGCTGACGGATGCTTGCTCAAGGCAAGCTCTACAGTTCGTTGCTAGTTTATGGTCGCCTGCGCTCGGGTGAAACAGCTGCTCCTATTTCCTCCTTCCACATGGTTGTTCCAAGTAGTGTCACGGTTTTTTCCGCTTCTGAGACTTTGTTTCTAGCTCAACTCCATACCGCCGCATGAGTCGATAGAAACTCTCGCGCTCAACTCCAGCTTGCTCAGCAGCTGCACTGACATCACCTTCGTGGCGGCCAAGAACACCTTCGAGATACCGGCGCGAAAGGTCTTCTCGTCCGCGTTCTTGTGCTTTCGCCCAGGTTAGCTTGGCTAGGTCCCCAAGAGAATCCGCGTAGTCAACTCCCACAATCTCGGGTGGGAGATTGCCAATCTCAATTCGTTCAGTGGTGCAAACCACACATGCTCTCTCGATTGCGGCCCGAAGCTGCCTAACATTCCCAGCCCAGGAATACTGTTCCAGTGCGTCGAGAGCAGCGTCGCTAAACCCTACGATTCGCTTCGACTCAGGTGCAAACTCTCTTAGAAAGTATGTAGCGAGCAACTCCACATCACCTTTCCGGTCGCGAAGTGGAGGAATTCGAACTGTGGCGACGTTCAAGCGATACCAAAGATCTTCACGGAATTGCCCCTCCAAAATCATTGCCTCAATGTTCCTATGAGTCGCAGCAATCACCCGAACATCAACAGAACGCTCCGCCGATTCTCCCAACCTTCGAATCGCCTTTTCTTCCAACGCACGTGTCAGCTTTGCTTGCAAGGACGGCCGCATTTCTCCAATTTCGTCGAGAAACAGAGCCCCTCCACTGGCTTCTTCAAAGAGCCCCTTAGAATCTCGCCCAGCGCCGGTGAAGGCGCCCTTGGAATGCCCAAAAAGCTCACTCTCAAGTAGATCCGCCGGAATCGCTGCACAGTTCACGGCGACGAATCGTTGGCTTGCCCGGGGAGAGAGCCTATGCACAGCTCGGGCGATTCGTTCTTTACCGGTTCCAGTCTCGCCGAGAAGCAAGACGGTGGCGTCACTCGCTGCAACTTGCTTTATTAGTACACCAAGCTCTGCCATCGAAGATGAACACGAGATGACCCCCGGAAGAATCTGGTCGTTCTTCGCACGCGACGCACTTGGTGACCGCCCCATTGCCCGGAGGACCACCGCGCGGGCTTCCTCTGGCTCAAATGGCTTGGTGAGATAATCCGCGGCGCCAAGCCTAAGCGCCTCCACTGCTGTGTCCACTGACGCATAGGCCGTCATTAGTATGAATTGCGTGGTTGGCGAGCGCTTCTTGCACTCCTTCAAGACATCTACGCCATCCATATCGGGCATGCGCAAATCGCACAACATCACGTCAACCGAATGCTGCTCGAGCAGTTCAAGCCCCTTTGCGCCGCGATCTGCGGTGAGCACCTTCGCGTCTTCTCCCAACACCTTTAACATCAGGCGAAGCATATTCTTCTTGTCATCCACCACTAGAATCACAGGTTTGTCGCTATCAACGGTCATGCGTTATCTACTCTTTCCTCAGCCTCGACGGGAAGAACGACTGTGAAAACGGATCCGCCTCCGGTCCGATCTTCGACTGAAATCGTCCCGCCATGCGCGTGAATAAGCCCCTGGCTTACAGCGAGCCCCAATCCCGAACCGCCTGCACGCTTCGTGAAGAACGGTTCAAAGACTCGGTCCTTGTCGTCGGCACTGATGCCGGGGCCTCGATCAGACACGGACAAGATATAGTCCCCTCTGCCATTCGCTTGTCCCACGACTACAATGGGCAGGTCTTCATTTGATACCTGTGCGGCATTTGCAAGAAGGTTCAGAAGAACCTGCCTAAGACGCGATGGGTCCGCGCAAACAAAGCCCTGGTCCGCGTGGACCTGAATGTTATGTTCGCGACCTTCCGGAGTCTCAGAAAATCTCTTAGCACTCTCGTTCAAGAACGTCTCCATGGCCACGCTCTCGATTTTCAACTGCGGGGACTTAGCGTATGTCACGAGGTCCTCTGCAATGCGCTGGCAAGCCGCTGCTTCTTCATCTAAGATCCGCAATTCCTCGGTAATAGACTCATGGGTGGATTCTGGTGTCATTGTTTTCAAATAGCCGCGAATAATCTGTATAGGGTTGTTGATCTCGTGGGCAACACCGGCAGCTAGTTGTCCTATCGCCGCCATGCGCTCGTTTGCAATCAATCTTTGTTCTCGAGCCTCCAACTCCTCTGCCATCGTATCGAACGCGGCTGCAAGCTCACCGAGCTCTCCATCCCCGACGTTCCCGACGCGACTCAAAAAATTGCCCGAACCGAAGTCGAGAGCAGCACGTGCCAACACCCCCAACGGGCGAACAACAGAACGTCGAAGTCTCGCGGTGTAATAGACAGCCAAGAGAAACACAGCGGAAATGCAAAGTAACCCGACCGCTAGCCCTAGTGCCGTTGCGTGAGTCGCGGACTTGTGAGCCTTCTCCATTCGAGCATCCACAGAGTTTGCGATGCTGTCTGCCGCCCCTGTCGCTCGCCTCGCGATCCCATCCAGCTTCTTATGAAGTGCCACAACCTGCTCGGCATTGCCTTGAATCGCCGCTGTTTGTAACTCATTCTTAAAGAGACGATCGAGTTCCAGACTTCCTTCGGCAACCAAGTCAAGTGCAGCAGATTGGCTCGGCAGACGTGGCCGTAGCACTTCGACCTTCTGTGCAACGATGGCAAGCCAGTCTTCGTCGTGATGCAGGTGCTCATCGTTTCTCTCGATGAGCCAGTGTGCTTGATGAATGTACTGCTCCCTGATGGAGGTAGCCAGCGCCAGCGCATTCTTGCTTGCTGTGTCGTCTTCACTCATATCATCAACAAGGCCCGAAACGTCTCCCAAGAGCCGAATGAGCATCCCGCACATGATCACCGCCACGAGAGAAACGAGTCCAAAGCCCATAGCGATACGTCGTGCTATGACCTGAGAAGGACTTGGGCTTCGCTCTGATGTAAATGTGTCTTTCACTCCGTGTCCTCTTCTCGCAGCACACAACGTGCCAGTATTTCCTCTCAAGAAATCTAAGTAACCTCGCCGCTCTAGGCTGCAGGAGCAGGACTGTCTGACCTCGAGTTCAAGTTGTAACCCATTTGGTTACTAGATCAACATGAGATTCGGTGACTAGAGCCTGAGCTTCGAACGACGAAGCCCTCATGCTTACCGGCAACAAGACGCTCCCAATGGTCCGAAACTTGTAATAGGCAGCAAAGCGACGCATTGATCGTTGCTTAAACTCAATGAGCATTCGCGACACTCTACAAGCACTGTTGGTGACACTACTGTGGGCGCTCTGTTACCCACTTATTAGTCTTGCCATTGCAGACGCACCGCCACTTTCCATTGGCGCTTGGAGAGCTCTGATCGCTGGATGCGCGCTCCTCACATTGGCGAAATGGCAAAAGCGCAAGAGGCCAAGCCTAGCGGTATTTCGGGCGATTGCCCTCGCAGGATTTGGCTTGGCGACCCTGGGGTTCGCCGGCATGTTCCTGGCTGGTGGGCGAGTCTCACCAGGGATTGCAACCGTCCTATCGAATATACAACCATTGCTTGCGGTGCTCATCGGATTGGTTGTCTTGGCTGAATCAATAACTCGTTCGCGTGGGTTCGTTCTGATGCTGGGCTTCATAGGAATCGTCGCAACAGCTCTTCCATCGCTATTGGCGTCAGACGGCCAAAGTTCATTCTATGGAGTCGCGTTTGTAGGCTTGGGCGCACTCGGAGTCGCGATTGGGAACATTGTGCTGAAGCACATGGCCAACCAGATCGATCCCATCGTTGCGGCCGGATGGGCGCTTATATTGGGTGCAGTACCATTGTGGGGCTTGACGATCGCTATGAACGAAGCATTGCCGTACCGAGTGACTCCAACACTGATTGCTACGGTTTTTGTCTTGGCCATCTTTGGGACGGCTTTAGCTCTCGTGCTTTGGCTCGACCTCTTGCGACGCTATGATTTAGTTCGAGTAAACGTGTTTAGCTTCATGACCACGGTCTTTGCGCTCCTCATCGGCGCGGTGTTTTTCGAAGAAAGGTGGAGTGCATCTGAATGGATCGGTATCGTTATCACCATGATGGCGGTCGTTGGGATGGTGATTCTCCCTAAACCCGTTGTCGAAAACCCGCAATGCCAGCGCTGAACGTGGAGTACTCGACCTTGCGCCCCAAGTTCGCGAGCTTGATCACGAGTCGTTTGGCGCCGCGAATGCAAACCGACTTGGCTCAAGCCATCTGCAGAGCGTCCGATTCAATGGGTTGCGCCACGGTTGCAGGCACACGATACGCCCATGAATCTCGAACAACAGAAACGCCCCAATCCGATGTTGCGTACGATTCAAATCGCTGCGCTCTTTAGTCTCTTTCTTCTTGGCTGTGAGGAGAAGGGTGCTCTCCTCGAGGGAACGACCAGCCATATCATCGTAGGCAGTACGTACGCGCACCCGAACTCTACTTGGTGAGCATTAACGATTCGGTCGGCGACCTGGGTATCTACTCGGCCCATCGCGCGCATTCACCTTTGAAATGCTTCGGGATGCCAGTGAGACGGCGTTCGCGAAGATCGAAACCAACGTTATGGAGCAGAAAGACCTCTTCGTAGTCGAGGTAGGGACAGGGAGGCGAAAGAGGCTCAGCCTTGAAGTGCCAATCGGGGTCTATCCCTACATAGGCGTTTCTCATTCATACGGATTCTTCAATCTTCGAGCCGTCTCAGCGAGGTGTGCTGGGTCCAGGCGTCCCTCCGACGAGCTGACAGGCCCAATCGATATCGAATAGCCACTTGCCGTCTTCTTGGCGCGGTGTCAATCGATGGACTACGACATTTTCTGAACTGAAGTTGATGCGAACGTCGACGCTTCGATTCGGACCCATTTCGTCGGCGTGGAGCGAGGTCACAGGTTCGCCGCGAAGTTTGTAGAAATCCCGGAGCGCCGACATCATTGGCTCGTCCTCGGGCATTGCACCGTAGTGCCCCCATGGTTTGCCATCACAGGATGGCAGCGGAGATTTCTCCGTCGATAGCTTGAGCGTGGTGCCAATAGGTTTGGGCTCGCTGGAAGATCCCACGGCATCTCCTGATTGGGGCGTACCCCCGCAGGCGGCCCATAGTGCGCAGGCGCCGGCAAACGCGGCGATTTGGTGGAGGTGTGCCATCAACATTGTCATTTCACGGACGAAACGCGCGCCGGAAGCGGAAAGGCGCATTCTTTTTTGCGAGGCCAACCGCTGGATCAGTAATAGTCTACTCCGAGAAGCAGTGCCGACGTGAATCCGCTGGTTTCGCCGATGGGCAATTTGACCCTGCTGTAATTGAACCGGGCTTGTATGCCAAAGGAGTACTTCTTATATCGGTGAAGTTCGTAGCCCACGCTTGAAACCAAGCCAATCCCTAAATGGTAATCGGTCTCTCCCGGTTCTTCACCTTCAACGTCATAAAACACCGGCGCATCGGTTCCGATACCAACTCCCCCCAACACCGAGATTTTGGGGGACAAAAAGTACTGTACCGAAGCAAAAACACCACCGAAGTCTCTCGACCTACTACGGCCTGACAAATCGTATTCGTAAATAGATACGGCTCCGTTCAGCAATACGGCCAGTTTAGAATTGAACAAGTAGCCAATCTTCCAATTGAGAGCAAGGTTCGTGTTGTTCTGAGTTTCTGCTGGAAACTTCAGATTGGAATTTGCAACACCTGCTGCAAATCCAAGAAAAACTCCTCTTCGATTCGAAGTTTCGCTCTCTTGCGCAAAGGCAGGAACGCTCAACAAACAACAAATTGTGACCACCACCAATACCTTCATCGTTCTCATCCTATTCGTTCTTTCGTGATTACATCGTTGCCAAGAGGGACTGGATATTGACGGCGTACTCCATGCATTCGTCGCGAGGTACAGGACGTGTGGCAACCGCTTCGAGCCACATATCCCGCGTCTTGCGGTAGTTGTTGCCCTTGAGCCACGCGTCTTCGTGAACGATGTCTCGGAGCTTCACGACATCGCCCTCAAAGAGCTAGCAAGATCTTAACGAGAGAGGTTGTCTTCGATAGTAATCTCTCCGGCCACATCCAATTCGGAGGCGATGCGCCACGCTTCGTGTTCGGGCAAGAGACCATTCGCCGATATGTCCAAATCGCCACCAACCTCGCTAAGGCACCCAAAGTCCAAACTCTCGAGAGTGGGGTTGCTAAGAACTTCTAGGGTACCTTCAACCGTACATAGGCTGGGCAAGCGAACTGCACGGATACCGAGCAAACGCAGGGTCAAGTCGCCGCCAACAGATCGCAGGTTTGAAAGGGCATCAAGATCCTCTAGTGAGTCATCGAGAGATATCGACATAAACTTCCCGACCGTTTCTAGATTTTCAAGACCATGCAAACTCGTCATGTTTCGATTTCGAAAGATGCTGACATAGCCATCAACTGCTCGAAGCGAATCCAGCCCGGATAGGTCCATTTGATCGGAGTCGGACACGTGAATCGAACCGCGAAACCGAGTACAGCCTTCCATCAGGTCAAAGGTTCCCTGCAGGTCTTCGGGTGCACCACAAACGACTTCATCAGCGTCTGCCCCTCCACCGGTGCAACCACCCAAGAGAGATGTGGCGATTACCGAAAGGCGAAGTATTGAGAATTTCATTGAAAATGTCATGAGGTCTCCTTTGGTTACTGCATATTGGCGTACACCTTCCGCCACTCAGAGGCATCGTAGATCAAGTGTGATTCTTGGATGAGATCATTTTCGAGGCGGAACCACTCTGTCGCGGGATTGACCTCCACGCCAGGTATCTGCGTCTTAAAAATGTAGGAGACGGCAACCCAGTCGTCGATCGCCGCTAGGTTTACGATTTCGACCTCCGTGAGAACTTCCCCAATGCTCTTGGCCAAGGGGATGAACTCCGCCTTAGAGTTGAGTTCCACCATGGGATTTTTGAACTTGTAATCCTCTGCGAGAACGTCAAGGGACTCTTGGAACCGCGCCTTATCATTAAATCCATTTAGAAATTTTCTAACCGTTTCTTCGTTCTTCATCTCGGAATTCCTTGTGATGTCTTTGGATCGTGAATCATCTACGACCACCGTTTGAGGGGACTCGACTGGAGACTGTTTATTGCAAGCGATTTGCGTGCACAGTGCAGTGAGAAGAAATAGTAGAGGCGACTTCTTATTCATGTCTTCTTTGTTCTTTCCTGCAGTGGAAGAAGGAGTTGGCAGTGCCTAAAGTGCTTTGTGAAACACCATTTAATCGGGCAAGAGAGCAGCTCTAGCTGCGTAACGCTGGTTCGCGGCTGGCATCAGTTCGCATCGTCTAGATGGCGTTGAATATGGTCTGTACAGCGCAGCACTCGCTCGACCCACTGTTCACTTGCGGACACAATCAACACGCTATCAGCTCTCCTCGGAAGCGCCTGACCGCGCGTGCTCTTCTTCTCGAAATTGTCTGATGGACGGGATGAATGAATGAGCCCTGGCTGTGCCCGGCGAAGCTCACGAGGCCTTCGCGGCACAACCTTGGGCTCAAGCTCTTTCTTTAAGTTGGGCGAGCATGCCGTTTAGGTATTGAGTTTCAAGCGCAAACAACTCGGCTACCGGGCCACGCGACTTCATCCGCCCAAAGTGCGCCATGAGGTTTGGGTAGTCGCTTGTTTTGGGTACCTGTTGGGAATGTTCGAGATTGGCGAGCTGTGCATAAACAGCAATATCAGCCAACGTAAGTCGCTCGTCCGCAAAGAAGTTCTTTCCGATGATTTGCGTTTCCAGATAGCCAAGGGGAACCGGTAATTTGTTGGCGATCGTGTCCTGCACGGTTGCCGTATCAATTCGTTTGCCGAACAACTGCGTTATGAACGTCGGCCGAAACACCCCTTCGCTAATCTCCTTAAAAAGAGCCGTATCGGCATACTCTTCTATCCAAAGAACATAGCCTCGGGTCTTTGGGTCTTTGGGCAGAAGTTCTTTGCCTATCCCGGGATATGCAACGTCCAAATAGGCACTAATGGCGGAGCTATCATTGAGGGTGTAGTCGCCGTCCTGCAAAACTGGAATCAGCTTTAACGGGCTCATCGCTTCAAAGTTAGGCGGAGGGCTGTAGGGGTTTAACTCCTGGCTCTCAAACGCAATGTTCTTCTCAAGCGCTACGAGCGTTACTTTGCGCGTAAAGGGCGAAAGCGCAGATCCGTGAATCGTGATGCTCATTTCTAGTTCCTTGTTTAGCCGATATTGACAGTGTCTATATTGACGTATAAATAGACGGTGTCAATATGCGCTATGGGCAAATCAAAGTCTTTTCACCACGGGGATCTTAAACGCGCCCTCTTCGATGTGGCCGTCTCGTTGCTGGATCGAGACGGGATTACCGGGGTGACGAATCGTGCTGTGGCGCGCGAGGCAGGTGTGTCGCACAGCGCACCCGTCAATCACTACAAAGACAGACGCGCGCTATTAACCGCGATTGCTAGAGACCAATTTGAAGTCATTCTCAAAGACATCGAATCTGCTCTTCTAGAAGTGCCTAACAATCAGAAGGATAGAATTGAGGTCTTCGCAAATACGCTGCTTGAGTTTGGCTTCAAATACCCTCATCGATATCAACTTCTCTGGCGCGGTGATCTTGTTGATCACGAAGACCCGCAGTTGCTTGCCGTCATGGACAGAATTTACGACCAACTCTGTGACGAAATCGAACGTGCGATACCGAAGGCGAAGGTCGATAGAGACACAATTGCCGTTGCATTGTGGTCAATGCTGCACGGTTACATCGACATGCGCCTAACAGGAATGTTCTCACCTCACGACGACACAAGAACGGGAAAGCCCCGTCACCATGCCATGCTCGATCTCTTTCTGACGGTTCTGAGATGAGCTACGCCTCCTTCGAGACCCAGAAAATCTCCTAGCATTCGATAGTCCCACCCAGGCCGTACGGGGGCTCGTGCTCAGAATCAAGTTTTCGCTCTGCCGATTGTCTTCGGTTTTTTGCAAATGGGTCGGGTTTCGTGAACGTCGCTGCCAAGAACTGGTCGAGGTGCCTTTGCTTTCCGCCGCTCAGTTTCTCCAATACCTCGTTCATCCATGATGGCTAGAACTCGTCTCCGACGACTGCGGAAAAGAAATATCGAACTGAATTGTGACCAATCCAGTCCCTGCCTCGTCCTCTCGTTACTAGCGGCGGACTTACCTCAGCAAGGATTCAATAACTCATGAACCGTTTTCACTCTTTCTTCTTAACCTCTCTTCTCATCGCTTGCGGTGGCTCGTCCCACAGCACTTCCGAGCCCACAGGTGACTATGCCGAAGAAGAGGCAACGGCCAATGCATCGTCAACTGTGCCAGGCGCCAAGGCAGGCCCTCCCGAGGTTGCAGTGTCGGTTGGACCGATCGCTGTCGATGCGAGCTATGCAAGCCCTCAAGCACTTTTCCCTAGTTCACTTCCGGTATCGCGAGTCACCTCCCGCCCGCTAGAGGAGCAGCGTGAGCGCTACGTATCCGCTACCGGATCTCGAAAAGTGGCAGAGGGCGAGGCCCTGGCGATCTTGCTCTTTGCTCGGGTTGCCGACCGCGCTGAAGCGAGAGAAGTTCTTAGGCAACTCGCAAGCGGCAAGAAGGTTTCTGAGTCAACTCGTTCCAAGCTTGCAGTTGCCGAGCTCATTTTGGGGGATCCGAAAGCAAGTGCAACGCAACTCGATCTGCTAATTGCTGAGATGGGCCAAGGCAAAGAAGCTGCGCCGTACCGAGCGCAGCGAGCATTCATTGCGCTTCTTGCGAGTGACAACGCTGGCGCCAATGCACTAATTGCCAAGGACCTTAACGTCAAAAGTAAGAAAACTCCGGAAGCGAGCTACATCGAAGCATGGTTGCAACTTCGCAAGGGAGACACGAAAGGTTCTTACAAGTCGATCGCAGCTGCAGCAGAGGACTGGGACGAGTTGGGCAGCTTGGATAAGCTTCGCTCAGAACTAATGCGAATTGGGGCGCTTGCAGGAGTTCCGCCCAAGGAGATTATGAGCGCTCTGCGAGCGACCACACGTTATGATCGCGCCAATCTTGTCGGCCTAGCGGCAGACCTTACACGTACCTATGCCGAGGTTGGTCGCTTAAAACTTGCTGTAGCCACCACAGAACTCAGTCTTGGAGCATCAAGCAGTGAGAGTCTTGCACGCTTGCATCTAGAAGCGTCGCGGGTGACACGCGCCTTGGGGGATCCACGTTCCACTTCAGAACATCTCCTTGCTGCGGCACTTGAATCGAAACGAGCTGCAGACGATTTAGACACAGCAGTAGGCGTCGCAATTGGCGAGGAGACCAAAACCAGTCTTGCGCTCTTTGATCAAATCGCCAAGAGTGCCGGTGATCCAAACTACGTAAAGGCAGCCAACGATCTGCGCGCATCTGAGACTCCGAGTACTCCCGAGTTTACTGGCGCCCACGACCCTCAGGCTGTTCAACAGTTGGTTGAACAGCGCATGAGCGAAGTGCGAGGTTGTTACGAGAAATTCTTACAGGTGAACCCGCAGCTCTATGGCGATTTGACGATCACGGCAACCGTTGTGCCCGGAACCGTCAAGGTCGTCACCAGCCCTGCCGGTGGCGCCGAGGGCCTTGCTGGAGTTGCCTCCTGTGCGGCCAAGCGCGCCAACGCCTGGTCACTACCGGTACGAGCAGATCAAGGGACCACCGTTATCACTCTTAATGTGAAATTGGCACCTACGAGGTAGTAGTTGGGAACATCACCAGGGAAGACAACTTCGCCAAAGGAGGATACCTCCGGAGATGCACAGTAAATGGCTACGTGATCCTTTTCCATACGACTGGTGGGTCGGAATTACGTCATAGAGTTTACATCGGCCTCCTGGGCGTCGGTAAAGTCGGCAACGAGCTTCTCTGGGTACGAAGCGACGCATGAAAGATGACGACGATGACACCAACGACCGAACTTGCTTGCTCTTGTAATGCGGTTCAATTGCAAGTGCGGGGAGCCCCCATCATTTGCGCCGAATGCCATTGCACGAGTTGCCGCACAGCCTCAAAGCGATTGAAGGAGTTGGACTCTGTGCCCTCTTTCGTGGACCGCAATGGGGGCACACCTTTCATTCTTTATAGGAAAGATCGCATTGCCGCGTTGCAAGGCACCGAGCACCTCAGCGAGTTCCGTCTTACGCCCAAATCCAAGACCCGGCGCGTGATCGCGACGTGCTGCAACACGCCCGTCTTTCTTGAGTTTCAGGGTGGTCACTGGCTAAGCCTATACGGCTGTCTATGGCCTGAAGGCAGCGCACCACCACCCGACCTTCGAACCATGACAAGCGACCTTCCTGCAGACTCTTCACTGCCCGACGATATTCTTAACTGCAAACGTCAGTCGGGGCGGTTCATGCTCAAGCTTCTCGGCGCCTGGATAGCCATGGGGTTTCGAGTTCCGAAGATTACCTACGTCGAACGGGCACTGGATCTGCCAGCGGAGGTCCCGTTGTCGTCATGAAGGAAGCAAGACTCAGACGATCGCCTTTTCGATTTTTAGCAGGGACGACAAACTTCGCGTTGTCCCCACCCCCACCCATGAAGCATTGATTGCGCGCATCATGCGGGACTTTGATAGTGGGTTCGACGAGGAAAGCCAAAGTGCACGATCGCCGAGGTAAAAATTGTCGCCCTTTTCTACTTTGCTTGCCAGACGCTCCAGCACGTCGGTCGCAGGCTGTGATCGCATGATGCGGATCGCGACTTCCTGCGCCTGGGATGGTGACTCCAGCTGTATCGGATTGCGTTCCAAAATCTGACGGAAGTTAGGTACCGATCGACAGAGGACGGGGATGCGCTTGCCAACAATAACTTCCGCCGCGCGTTCTAGGCGCTGCTCCACTACGGCTTCATCATCTCGCGCCCAACCAACTAGGTTGCCCGTCGACATCACGGTCCGCGCTCGACGGAAGTCCGCATGCTCCGCAATCTTGATCAGATCAGCCGACTTGATTCGTCTCGTCGGAGAGATAACCACCGAGTAAAAGAGAGCGACCCATTGCTCAGACTCGCTGTCCTTTGGTTGGCCAATCTTGGCGGTTTCGGACCGCGAAGCATCTGCAATCTTGGCCTTCATGAAGTCTGGACGCTAGTGTAAGACACACGGCCGAAGATTGGCGCCCTTGAGAGCGCACGGCCGCGCTGCCCTTTTCTACGAAGGGCCAGCGTCTTCATCTGCCGAGTCCTGGTTTGGCAGGTGGGCCAGCATTGCCAGTACCAACTTGTCAGGCGCGCGCTCGGCGTAGGAGTCGGCTTCGTCTTGATCGCCTTGGGCGTAGCTAGCGACAGCTAGGATGGCCCATATCTTTTCTAGGGTGGCCTCGGAAACGTGGCTATCGGTGCGCAGCTGGTGACAGACTCGCGCTGCCTCATCTGCGTCGCCTTCCTTTAGCGCTGTTTCGGCCTTGTTCAGCAGGTCCTTGGCGAATCGATTTTCTCTGCGCAGCGGCCCTGAACTCGTTACTGCATTGAGCTGGGTAAAGTTCTTATACATCAAGAAGCCAACAATGATGATCAAGAACGGACTGCTGAGATAAGCCACGGTTAGGCTCAGTACGACGGCACCAACGGCAATGCCAACGTAGTGCGTCGCGCGCTCTGCTTGCGATGGCTTGAGGAGCCTCACCATTAACAGTCGAAACAACTGACCGCCGTCGAGTGGCCACAGCGGCAACAAGTTGGCGATGCTCCAGATAATAGTTATGTAGAGGAAGAAGGAGAACGTGAGTTGCAGCGGCTCGTTGCCGTACATTAGATCTGGCCGATAACTCCACATCGCTTCTTGGGCCAGGTAGACAAGCCCGCCAAAGAAGAGCCCCGCAAAGGGCCCTGCAGCAATGATGAAGGCGTCGTGCCGATTGCTGTTCGCCGGCTTATGACTACAGAGTCCACCAAGGCCGTGCAGCAACACCGCGGGGTCCAAGCGGTAGTGCCGCGCCACAAGCGCGTGTCCAAATTCGTGTACGAGCAGGCTGACGGTGACGCAAAGGCCAAAGAGCAACCCTCTCGCTGGCCCGGCTGAATATGCGTAGTACGCAATTAGCGCAAAATACCAACCCGAGACCGAGACCGGAATCCGCGCAAGACTAAAGAGATACAGCCCCATTTCGAGACTGAAGCTATCACATCGAGCACGCGCGATGCGCAGGGGAGTGCTTGGGGCCTCATGGCACTCTGTCACGCGGCTTCTGCGAACGACAAAGCGCGCCCACAACACTAAGACTTTTTCCTGGAAGCACAGCGAATCCCTGCAATACTCCGGCGATGCGTACCTACTGGATTCTATTCATTCTTGTGGCAGGGTGTAACCAGTCAAAGAACTCTGACGAGGCTTCGAAGACGCCTCCTGCCGAAGCTTCGGAGGCAGCGGCGGCACCGGAGGCAGCAGCGGCACCGAAGGCGAAGGCAGCAGCACCGAAGGCAGCAGCAGCCACGGGGCTTGGTGCCGAGCGAGCGGTGAAAGACTTTACAAACGTTCAGCTCTTGGGCGCAATTGACGTAGAGATTTCGCAAGGTCCCGAATTCTCAGTCCACGTCGAAGCATCCGAAGAAGACCTGCCCAAGGTTTCGACGATCGTGAAGGCCGGCACTCTGGCTATTTCGTGCCACGATCCAAATGCGAAGTGGAGTGAATGCGGCAAAGTCACAGCGCGCGTTGTGCTTCCGCAGCTTGACGGTATTGTTCTGAGTGGCGCTGGCGACGTAAAAGGCATGACGCCCTTTGCCAACAAGTCGTTTGCAATCGAAATGAAGGGCGCAGGCGATATCGATTTGCACTTAGAAATTGCCGGCACGCTAGTCACGTCAATCACAGGCTCTGGCGATGTGAAACTCTCTGGCAAAGGAGACACAATGGATGTGAGCGTCGCGGGCTCTGGTGTGCTGCGTGCGGCGAGTTTCGCAACGCGAGAAGCACTTGTTGCGATTACGGGTTCGGGAGACGTAGAGGTCGATGCCTCCGAATCTCTGAAGGTAGAGATCAAGGGCTCTGGAGACGTGCGCTACAGCGGCACCGCAACTCTTACGAAGTCCATCATAGGCACCGGAGCCATTCACAAACGCTAAGTGATACGAGGCGATGAAGGTCATGACCGCCAACGCCTTGTAGGCACTCTGATACTTGCCTACTTCCACACCGGTCGTCTCTACGTCAGTGTCGGAGGAATCGGTGGCATCCAGAATGCGGTAGCAGGTTGGGAGAGTCATGACATGCCCGTGGTGCAAACGTCATGACAAGTTCGAAGCGACGAAGTTCGAAGCGACGAAGTTCGAAGCGACAAGGTCTGGAGCCCAACATCACAAGAACCACCGCAGGCGATAGGCACACCATTGCAGCGCTCGATGCCAGAGGCTGCGCTTGGCCAACGCTCCTTCCTCGATCTCTACGCATCTTGCAATGTCCGCGTCGAACTGAATTGTGAGTTGCTTAGCCAACGGGCGATCTAGAGCCGCAACGGCGACTTCAAGGTTTGCTCGCAGGCTCTGGCTATCAAAGTTGTAGCTTCCGACTGTCGACCAGACGCCATCGATGACAACCGTCTTCGCATGCATCATCACCTTGGGCCATTCAAAGATGCGTATGCCGTCTTTAAGCATTCGGGCGTAGAGGTAACTGCTGGCATACTGGGCAGCTTTGACGTCGGAGTTGCCCGGCACGATCACACGCACCTGAACACCACGTGCGACGGCTCGCCTAAGTGCACGCCGCACTGCGCGGCCAGGAATAAAATAGGCGTTCATGATATCGATCTGTTTATCCGCCTTGTAAATCGCGTGCAGGTACGCTCGCCTGAACTGGAAGCGTTTTGTGAGACGGTTGCTAATGACGCTTGCGAGCGCGTCACCGGCTTGGTCGGCTGAGATATTGGCCGCGCCCACGTTAAAAGCCGCGCCGCCGGCGCCTACCCAAACCGAATGGAAGAGACGTGCAAGGTCCCGCACAATAGGTCCTTGCACCTGCAAGTGGGCGTCGCGCCAACCGCCGCCGCCATCTTCCTCAGAGGCGTAGTCGTTGGCGATGTTGAGGCCGCCAGTGAATGCGACCTGATCATCGACAATGAGGATCTTGCGATGGTCGCGACGGGTTAGCAAGACCAACTTAAAACGCGCACGCCAGGGAACCACAGGGTTGTACTCGACGACCTCGACGCCGGCTTCCGTGAGGCGCTTAATGTATGGCGTTCCGAGTGACCACGAGCCCCAAGCGTCATACATGAGGCGCACTGTGATGCCTGCTTGGGCGCGCTCAATCAAAGCGTCAGCGAAGCGCGTCCCGGTAGCGTCGTCGACGAGGATATAGGTCTCAAGGGCAATGCTCCTAGCTGCATTGCGAATGGCGGCAAGCATGGAAGCATACGTCTCACCGCCGTCGCGAAGTGGGGTGAGCCGGTTGTGAGCTCGGTAATTTGAATGACGCGATGCATACCGGAGATCCTCTGAAGCGACCTTGGAATCCTCGAGGAGCGTACGCACGAGAGGACTATGCGCCACGGCGCGCCCAAGCGATAGGCCTTCTCGGGCCGGGAACAGTCCTTGCTCGTGTCTCGTGTGCCATGGCCTTCGTAACAAACACGTCGCATATTATACGCAGGGCGATGACTGGGCATCGTTCGTCGCGGCGGAGCGATTGCTGACGCTGCTGTGAGAAGTGCTGCGCAGAGGTGCGCACCAAGGCACCAAGGACAACACAACCGTCAATTCGCTCGCTGTTAGCATTGCGACGTGACAGCAGTGACTGAAAACAGGATTATTCGATCCATGCATTCTTGGACACTTGGTCTTTGCCTTCTTGCCCTGCCCCTCTTGGCCTGCAACAACGGAGGACGCACATCCTCTTGTGAAGCCATTTGTGAGCAGGAGATACGCTGTGCACAGGGCCGTAGCGCAGCGACGGGTCACCATCTAGAAGAATGCGCTGCGGCCTGCGAGGCTCTTGAACGGGATGTCTCTGGCCACCAAATTGTTGAGGACTACGTCAAATGCGTCGAGCGAACGAAAGGCAGCTGTGAAGAGCGAACACAGTGCAGCTTGTCGCCGTCGCCATAGCCGAAGCGACTGAGACATTCACCTACGATAAATAATGAAACCTCGCCAACCAAGCACAGCGACGATTTGCGTCGGAGCGCCGTTGTGAGGTTTCGCTCACTTATTCATTCCAGCAAGCTTTGTGCGCATACGGTCGAGTAGCCCATCGACACCAGACTTTGAAATGAGTTTGTTAAACATCGCGCGGTAGTTCTCGACAAGCCCAATGCCATCAGTCGTTATGTCGAAGGTGCGCCAAGTCGAGCCCGACTTGCTAAGCAAGTAGTCAATTTCGATTTTAAGCGGCCGCCCTTTGCGCGTGCTTTGAATGACCGTTTGAACCAGGAGAAATTCGCCCTGCGCTTTCTCACCAACATAATCGACGTCGTACTTTACGTTGGCCCTAAGCCCCTGCACGTAGTTGGTCTCGATAAGATTTCGCAGCAGCGATTGAAACTCCGTTCGCTGTTGCACCGTTAGTTTCGCCCAATGATCCTTCATCGCACGGCGCCCGAGTTCGTCGATGTCGAGGAACGAGCCAAGCTGTTTTCGAGCTTGCTCCAGAAGCTTTGCTTCGTGCTCCTTCGACGTAACCTTGGTCACCAAAGTCTTCGCCAACATCGTATTGACGTCGCGAACGGTCTTGGTGCCAACACCGGCTGGCGCTGCCGTTGCCGACGTGGAGAAAGCGAAGAGGAACGCGAGAATAAGTAAGGTACGGGAAATCATGAGAATCTTGCTGTGTGGACGCTAGTGTTTCGTTGAAAATTCACCGGCTTGGCGTCGCAGTTCGATAACGGCGAGGTTCCAAGCATATGTGCTCTCAAGAAGAGCCGCACGAGCGGTAAAATGAGCCAAGTAGGCATCGGCTAAATCTTTGGCGGAAGCCGCCCCAATCGCCTCAGCTTGTAGCACCGAAGCAACCCAAGCCCGACCGGCGCGTTCGCCTTCCTTCAAGGCTGTGAGCCTCGACTGTGCCAACGAGGCCTGGGCCTCAGCGGTCTTGTGCTCAAGCTTCGTGAACCGGTCTACCGCCTCGACATTTGCCTGTGCTTCGCGCTTTTGGGCCCGCTTTTGACGAACCCGGGCCGCTTGTGAGATCGGCGCGAAGGTCCAACTGGCAGCGAGGGCAACATATGCGCTCGTGCGGTTAAAGGGATCATTGGCAAACACTCCAGGAGGGTCCTCAACGCCTTGGGCTCGCGCCACATTCACTCCGCCAACGAGGGCAAAGTCGGGAATGTAGCTTCGGCTCTCAAGAGTCTCGAGCGCCTCGTAGGCTTTGGCCCCAAGCTGTGCAGCGCGAAGCCGCGGATCTGCAGGCTGTGCAGCCTCACCGGCTCCAAGCGTATAGGCATCCGGCTCAAGCAAGCCTCCCTTGATCGCGGCGGCATCGTCGCCAATAAGCGCCGCCATGCTCGCAAGGGCAATCGACTTTGCATGCACCGCGTCGGCGATTCGAGCATTTACTTCAGCCTGGAGAGTTTGGATGCGAAACCGGTCTTGGACAGTGGCGTCCGCGTCGCCATCCGCAAGCTTCTCCTCCAATGTCTTGCGCCCACCCTCAATGTGCTCTGCTCCATCTTCGAGCATCCAAAGCAGTTCCTGAGCAAGAAGATAACCGTAGTAGGCCTTTGCAACCATCACCGCGACACGCCCCGAGAGATCGTCTTCTAGGGCTCGGTGCGCATCTCGTGCAGCACTTGCCGCTTCTCGCGCGTAGTGAATCTTGCCACCAGTATAGAGCGGCTGGGTCAGGTTGAGATTGATGCCAGCCGCCAACCCTGCAACATTAATCGTCACGTCTCTGGGCGAGGTTTGGGTGCAATCGATGTTGTCACAGCGAATGCGAGGGCTCGGAGCAACGAATGCTGCGGCATCAAGCGTGGCCCAGCGCTTGCCAGCAATCTCTCGTTCCTGCGCGGCCGCTGCCTCGGTGCGAGCCTGAGCGGCAGTCGCCAAGGGGTTGTCCTGAGCGCGCCGAATGAGGCTACTTAGCTCCGCCTCAGTTTCCGATTGCTCTGCGCGAGCGTCTCGAACAAAGCCCAGCACCACGACAATGGCGAGGCAGTAGCGCAGTATAAGGCAACTCGGCATGAGCCCGTTCATAGTACGAATGCGTCATGCGAGCAATTGCTGCACAACGATGAGACAAGGGATATTAGGATGGCTTCTGCTGGGTGTCGTGGCTTACGGATTCTGAGGCCATCGGCATCGCCCCCGTCAAGGCGCTTGCAGCAGTGAGGATTCGCTCAGCCCGCAATCGCGCTGGCTGGGTGTCCACGTCTTGCCAAAAGCTCGCGCCGATATCGACAACTCGTGCCCGCTGCTTCTGCGCAAGCCCTGCGACGCCTTCAGAGAGGGAGCAATCGCCGGTGGCATCGAGAACAACTTGCAGCTCGTCAAGGAGAGCCTGTGAGACCGCAAAAACGCCACAATCTACGCAATCAAACTTCTCAAGCTGTTTGCTAATCGTATCGATGTGCGGGCCGTTCACCGTCAAAACCTTGGTGGCATCGTCCATGTCGTAGATATCATCAATTCGATAGTCCACGCAGAGGTGCAAGTCGGCGACCGTCATATCTGCCTGAGCGGCGCATTCGGCAACGCCATCGTCGAAGACGTGATCGGCCATGGTGAGCACAAAGGGCCCGTCAAAGTGGCCGTTGGCAGCGAGTACAGAGACGCCATTCGATTTCTGGTAATCCAGGTTTTCAATGACGTCAATTTGCAGGCCGCGGGCTTTGTAGTCTGGATCGTTTTCGATCGCCGTGCGAATCAACTCGGCTCGGTAGCCAACCACCACGCCAAAGCGCGTGATGCCAGCATTTGCCAGGCTCCAGATCGTGCGCTTTAGAAGTGGAACTCCCAGCACCGTGTGAAGAGGCTTTGGAATGTCACTTCCGCCTTCACGGATGCGAGTTCCCATTCCAGCGGCGAGTATCAATGCTTGACGAATCATAGTGCTAACGCTAGTTTCCGGCGAAATCTCCCAAGGATGGGAGTCTGCCGAGACAGCGCCGCGACCCTACAATGACGAATCCTCAGAGTAAATCTTATTCTCGCGTGACTTGACGAATCCCAAGACCGTGTCGCAAAAAGAAAAAGCCTCAGGTGTTCCACTCCGAGGCAACCGTTACATTCGGTGCATTGATCGTTACAAATATGCGATCATTGCATTGTCCTTCGTCGTCGCCGGGCTCTCAGCCTATGTTGCATCGGCGCTTCCTCTCCGGTCCGAGTTCTCCAACCTCCTCCCTCCTGAGCGAGCGTCGGTTCGTGACCTAAATCAACTCAAGAAGCGCATCCGAACGTTCGGGACGATCTTCGTTGTCGTTGATGGCAAGACCCCAGAACTCTCTGCTGCTGCGGCAAAGCTCATCAAACCCAAGCTGCACGCTCTCGATCAAGATCTCGTAAGTCGAGTCCTTGATGACGATGCCGATTCCCGCGCGTACTTTTGGAACAATCGCTTTCTCTTTGCCTCGCTGGCCGACCTAAATGAGGCGGTCGACACACTCTCGGCCAAGCTGCAGGACGCCAAACTCGATGCCAATCCACTCTTTATCGATCTCGATGATGAGGAAGACGCTGTGCCCAATGGGGCACAAGCATCCAAGGGCGATGAGCTCATCGCCCGGCTCGACAAAGCAGAAGCCGAGTTTACCGGAGATGGCGCGTACGTATCGCCTGATGGGCTCGTGCACCTCTTTGTCTTGCGGACAACGACGCCAAGTACCGACTTTGCGCGCAGCACAAAGCTACTAGAACGCCTCTCAGAATTATCCCGAGAAGGCGAAACGGCATTTCCCGGCGTAAAGATCGGGCTCACCGGCAATGTTGTGAGCGCCTATTACGAGAACCGTTCCATCATGCGCGGCATTCTGGTCGCATCGGTGATTACAGCCTCGCTCATTGCCCTCTTGCTACTCGCCTATTTCCGGGCGCCACTCCCCGTTGCTGCGTCGCTCTGGTCGCTACTCGTCGCGGTCACCATTACCTTTGCACTCACCTATTTGTTGATTGGGCATCTCAATGTGATGTCGTCATTCTTAGTCGCGATCGTGGCGGGCAATGGCATCAACTCGGGCCTCATACTTTTGTCTCGGTACTACGAAGAACTCCGAAGCGAGGATGATGCTCTCGTCGCTCTTGGAGTCGCCGTGCGCGGTGCGGCCCGCGGAACGTTCGTCGCAGCCTTATCTGCAGGTGTGGCCTACGGAGCGCTCGCCGTTACCGAATTTCGGGGCTTCCGTCACTTTGGCATCATTGGCTCGATTGGCATGCTTGTCAGCTGGCTCTCGGCCTTCTCGATCTTGCCAGCCGGTCTCTGTGTACTGAACTCGTGGGGGCGGATAAAGCCCTCTCCCGCGCCTTTCCTCGATCGCCTAATGGCCAAGCTCTCACCAAAGCGCCCTCGGGTTTCGGTGGCAATCGGCTTGTGCATGGTCTTGGTCTCAGTGGCGCTAACCATTGTCTTTATCTTTGATGAGCCATTCGAGACCGACTGGAGAAACCTGCGTTCGGAAAGTTCTGAAATCGCAGGGGCACAAAAGCTCGACATGCGAATGCGCGAGTCGGTGGGCGGAAAATTTGGCATCGGGCTAACCTCCAGGTTCGTGGTCGCTGTTGACGATCGCGATGAGGTGGAAGGTGTGACTGCTGTCTTGAAAGCGGCGCCTCCTTCGCTAATCGATTCGGTGGCCAATCTCGACGATCTAAAACCGGTGCAGCAAGACGAGAAGCTCGTCGTCTTGGCCAAACTCCGTCTCTTGGTGGATGAAGCGCTAGATTCTGGGCTTGACGACGAAGACAAGCGAACAGCAAAACGCATTCGCCCACCCGAGTCGCTTAGCAAGATTCAATTTGAAGACATTCCAAACGAGCTCTCGTGGCCCTTTGTCGAAAGAGACGGCAGCATCGGAAAAGTTATCTTGGTGTCGGGAGCCGCGCACTTTAAGTCGTGGAGCGTGGACGATCGGCTTGCTCTGGCAAATGGCGTCCGCGAGCTTGATCTTCCGGGGCACGCGCTCGTCGGCGGGCAGAGTTTTGTAATCGCGGACATCGTGGCTTCGATGCTAAGTGACGGGCCCAAGGCCTCTGCAGTCGCAATCTTTGGCTCGATCGTGACAATTCTCTTGCTTCTGGGAATTGGTCGCCACGCCCTTGTCACTCTTCTTGCCGGGTTCGGAGGCATCTTTGGCATGATCGCCCTCTGTTACCTCTTTGGCTTAAAGGTAAATTTCTTAGATCTCGTTGCGCTTCCAATCACCATCGGTATCGGCATTGACTACTCGGTGAATCTCGCTGTTCGCGACAGGCAAAACATCGATGGCAAAGAGAGCAACCTACTTGGGACCACCGGTGGAGCAGTCGTCTTGTGCTCGCTTACAACCATTATTGGCTACGGCTCTCTGCTGCTCTCAGAAAACGCCGGCATTCGCTCCTTTGGCCTCGCCGCCATGCTGGGTGAGCTCGCGTGCTTGGCCTCGGCCCTGCTGCTCGTGCCAGGACTGCTCTTGTGGTACCGGCGCCGCCGGGCCGCAGCCTAAGCCGCCGGGCCGCAGCCTGTACATCAGCGCTTAGCGCGGATCTCGCCGTCGGCCGGCGAGTCATCAACACACGCCGTCGGCCGGCGAGTCATCAACACAGATAGCGCTAGCTCCAGGACTTCCACGGAGCGTTGCCACTTTTCCAGTGCTGCTCGAGCGTAGCTTTGTCGCGAACCGTGTCCATGGGGTGCCAGAAGCCACGATGGAAGTAGGCTTCCAGATTGCCCTCGGCGGCAAGCCGTTCCAGAGGCTCGCGTTCCCAACTCGTGGCGTCGCCCTCAATGTACGAGAGCACCTTCGGATCCAAGACAAAGAAGCCTCCGTTGATCCAGGCATCATCACCTTGGGGTTTTTCTTTAAACGACATGATGGCGTTGCCATCTAGGCTTAAAGCGCCAAAGCGACCATCGGGCATCGTTGCTGTGAGCGTTGCGAGTTTTCCGCTCGCACGCGCCTGTTCAACAAGAGCGGTAATGTCGATATTACCAACACCGTCTCCGTAGGTCAGGCAAAAGAGTTCGTCGGGTTCCAGGTACTGCGCAACCCTCTTCAAGCGACCACCCGTCATCGTGTGTTCGCCGGTGTCGACCAGAGTTACCTTCCAAGGCTCGGCCTGGCTGTGGTGCACCTCAAGACTATTGTTGGCAAGATCGATCGTCACGTCTGACGTGTGCAAAAAGTAGTTCGCGAAGTACTCCTTGATGACGTAGCCCTTGTACCCAAGGCAGACGATAAAGTCAGTCACACCGTGAGAGGCGTAAATCTTCATTACGTGCCAAAGAATTGGCATTCCGCCGATCTCAACCATGGGCTTGGGACGCAACGAAGTCTCCTCGCTAATCCTCGTACCCAAACCTCCTGCTAGTAATACTGCCTTCATTGTTCTTGCCTTATTCGTTGCTCAATAGAGAGTGTTCAAAACTCGGATACGAGATTCGTCGCGAGGCTATCACGCAAGCGATTCGCCGTGGAGGCCATTGACGCTCTGATGAGGCGGTAAAATCTGGCGATTTCCACGTTGGAAAGCCGTCACTGTTTATCGTTGGCAATTCCCGAGGGCTTCGCGATGAGGTAGGGTCCTCGGGCGCCCTGGACCTAAACGAAGCGCTCACCAACCATGCGTTGGCGGCGCTCCTTCGGAACGATTGATCTTGAACAAAACGATGTTGCTGGACTCCAATTTTTGGCGAGGACGACGAGTACTCCTCACAGGCCATACGGGTTTTAAAGGAAGTTGGGCCTCGGTCTTACTAAACCAACTTGGTGCCTCTGTGGTTGGGCTGGCTCTCGAGCCCGAAGGCGAGACAAACTTGTTCTCAGCGGCGGGCGTCGAGACCGACGTAGAGCACCACGTGGTTGACATCCGCGACGCCAAGGCTGTGCACGATGTCGTTTCCAAGGCCGAGCCCGAAGTTGTCATTCATATGGCGGCGCAGGCTCTAGTTCGCCGCTCCTACCGAGATCCTGCCGGTACATTCGCCACAAATGTGCAGGGCACAGCAAACCTTCTCGACGCGATTCGAGCATGTCCTGCAACTAGAACAACTCTTATTGTTACCTCGGACAAGGTTTACGAGAACAATGAAGAGGGTCGCGCATTTACCGAAGACGATAAGCTCGGTGGGCACGATCCTTATTCGGCGTCCAAGGCTGCTGCCGAAATCGTTGCCAAATCGTATCGAGAGTCGTTCTTTCGCGATCTAAATAAGAATCTCGTCACAGTGCGCGGTGGCAACGTCATCGGCGGCGGGGATTTTTCTGAGGATCGAATCGTGCCAGACATTTGGCGCGCAATCGCTAAGGGCGAGCCTGTTGCTCTGCGAAATCCCGGTTCCGTTCGCCCTTGGCAACACGTTTTGGATTGCCTGCATGGCTACCTTGCATACGTGCAAGCAATCGAGACCAAAGAGGCAATTCCCACGGCACTCAACATCGGTCCAAGTGCCCAAGATCCAGTCTCCGTCAAAGCGCTGACCGAAACGTTCTTTCAGGCAATCGACGCTGAGCCAAACATTGAGTACGAGACCGAAGAGCAGCCGCCAGAGAAGATGCTTCTCGCCATCAACCCTGCCCTCGCTCAAAGTTCTTTAGGGTGGCGCGACCTGTTCTCGACGAAAGAAGCCGTTGAGTGGACAGCGAGTTGGTATGGGGGATTCTCTCAGGGAACAGCGGCCAGAGAGCTCGTTATCGATCAGATCGAGCGCTTTATGCGCACGGCATGACACTCGCCAGGTAGCGACACGCCTACCGAGTCGAGCTCGGTCGGAAACTCGGTCGGAAACTCACTACGGCAGTACGGGCGGCGGCGGCTGGCGAAGGCGCCCACCGACGAGTACGAAGGTCAACGCGAAGGTGAGAAGCATGATTCCGGCAAGCATTAGAGGCGCGCCTTGCTGGGATAGAAGCCAACGATTGGCGCACCATCCTGCCGCTATGGCGATAGCGCCAGCAAGATGTGGCCGATAGAGCTGGGAGATGCGGAGCGGAACTCGCAAGAGTTTGCCCGCTTCGAAAATCTGTAGAAAGGCCATGACGATGGAGGCCACTGCAGAGGCCGCGGCGGCACCCAGCAAGCCGTGCTCGGGGATTAAGAAGGCATTGAGAACAACATTGCTTAAGCCGATGACCGTGCTGTTGAAAAGATTAATGCGGGAATGTCCCGTCATGGCAATGAGGTTGCCCGCCAAGCCAAAGCTGCAGTCGAGATACGGCAAGAGCAAGAGTACGAAGACAAATCGCGTATCGCCGACGAACGTAGGATCGATGAGCTGGAGCAGTTGTGGGTGCACGGCGGCGAGCAATAAGATTGCGAAGATCGCGTAGAAAGCAATTAGAGAACAGTTCTTAGAGTACAGCAGCGAGAGTTCTTGTAACTTCGACCGCTTAAAGAGCACGACGAAGTGAGGGCTAAGCGCTCCGGAGAAGACGGTGCGAATGCGGCGCAGTTCGCGAACAATCCTGGCTGCAGCACCGTAGAACCCAACTTGAAAGGCGCTTGCGCCAAGGTAGGCGAGCATCAAGACGTCCACTTGGGTAATGAAGTGGTTGAGCGCCATGTTGAGGTTTTGGGGAATGGCGTACTTAAGAAGTGTTCGGTGCAGGCGAAAGGAACGCAGCGATTGAGCGAGTTTTGTTGGGGAGAAGTGCTTGCGAAACACGTAGACGGAGAAACCGAAACTCATCAGCTGCGAAGCGAGATACGCAATCGCAAGCCCAATCCCAGAGTGGGTAAGCGGCCACATGGCGAGCGCTAAGACAAAGAGCAAGAGCGAGCGCCCAGCCGCGTCCATGGCCTCGTACTTCATGATCTTGAGCCCTTGGGTGGCAGCAAAGACAATTCGCCCAAACGAAAAGAGTGGGACTCCCAAGACCATGAGCTGCAACATGGGAATCAGCTCAGGGGAAAATGCATCGAAGCGCGCGGGTGCTAAAGGCAGAAGAAAGAAGGCGGCGAGAATGACGAGAATGGAACAGCCAAAGCTCCAGACAATCGCGTTTGAAAGCGACTGATAGAGCTGGGCATCTTCGTTCGCCCCATCGCGATCGCCATCGTCATCGCCGTCGCCCGCATGACGCGCAACGAACATGAGTGCCGCATCACGGAAGCCCGAGGTTAAAAACGAAATCGCGATGTCGAGGAGAGCCAAGGCGGCAAGGAAGACTCCGAGTCGATCGGCGCCATACAGCCGAGCGGCAACCAGCAGAGAGGCTGGGCCACAGAGTTGCCCAAGCATGCCAAGCACGTTGACAAGGATTCCCTGCCGAATCTCCTTGTCGTCGCTCATTGTCGTGCGGCTTTGATCAGGCGAGCAAGGCCATCAGCAAGTGCGACCTTCGGCTCGATGCCCAACTCAGACTTGCTCCTGGCCGTACTCAAGACGTAGCGCATTTGCTCGTTGGCTCGATACGGCAATTCCCCAAAGCGAATCAACTCCAAGCTTTCGAGCCCGGTCTGCGCATCGAATTCGCGTTGAACGCTGAGAGCGATGTCCTTGAGCGATATTTCGATGCCGCTGCCAACGTTAAAGATGCCACTGGGCGCCCCCTCGGCAAGAGCGAGCACCGTCGCGTTCGCGACATCGGTGCAATAGATATAGTCGCGAGTCTGGCCGCCCGGTGAGGTGGCAAATGGCGTGCGATCCAAGAGATGACGCACCAAGGACGGCACGAACATCGAGCCTTGCTGACGAGGCCCATAGGCCAAGGCAATTCGAAGGCAGGTTAGCCGTGCCCCTTGAAGCTCGGCGGCCGCGCCCAGCCGAGCTTCCCCTTTAAGCTTGGCAAGGCCGTATTCTGTGGTGCTCTCAGGACGAGTGAACTCTGCAAAAGGAACCTTGCTCGGGCCGTAAACCTCTCCCGAACTTAGGAAGACAAAGCGACCATTGGGCATTAGCGATGCAAGAGCGCGAAGAGGCCCAGCGACGTGCTGCTCTTGCAATGCCGTCTGTGAACTGACGCGTCCGCCCGCTGCCCAAACGATACTCTCGTAGTCAGACTGCAGGGCTTTTGCCAACGTATCGCGCCCAGCAATGCTGACCTGAGCACCACTATTGCGCAGCGCTTCGGAGATATGGAACCCCAAGAAACCGGAACCACCGACGACCAGGACTCGCTTGGCTTGCTCAGTGCTCAGACGTACTTTCTTCCCACCAAAGCGGAACAAGGAACGAAGTGTCCAGGAAGCTCGAGCACAGGCAAGAGCGTATCAATGTCAATGAATCAAACACTAGAGCAGGCTATCGTAGATGTCTTGCAGCCTATCCCGATGGCTCGAAATGCTAAAGTCACTCTCCGCCTTCTTTCGGGCCGCAAAGCCCATTTCTAGGCGTTTTGCAGGATTCTGGCTGAGCTCGAGAAGACTTGCGGCCAGGCCTTTGACGTCGCGCTCGGCGCTTAAAAGGCCCGTCGTTCCGTCGTCCACTTGCTCGGGAATGCCGGCGTGCCGAGTGGCGACGATTGGCAGGGCGGCACTCGAACCTTCGCAGATCACGGTTGGTGTTCCTTCTCGATCGCCATCGTCTGCAGTTCGGCTTGGAACGAGCAAAACATCGGCAGCAGCCATCGCGGTGGGTACCGAGGTTGAGGGCTCGGGCCAGCTCACGTCTAACGAGAGAGATTCGGCCAACTGCTTTAGCTCGTTTCGCATCGGGCCATTGGTTCCAAGCATCGTGACCTTGAGGTCTGCTCCTTGTGCAATCGCCTGAGCGCAGGCACGAAGGCCATCGTCAAAGCCCTTCTTCTGCACTTCTCGCCCGACCATGAGCAGCTCGGTTGGTGCCCCTGGCGCTCGCGCCGTGCGCTCGGAAGAGAAGCGGCTTAGATCAATGCCAAGTGGATTGATGACGATCTTGTCTTCCGGACAACCACAATCTGCAAGCTTCTCCTTCATGTCGCCCGACAACACTAGGAAGCGGTCGCCTTGAGCAAATAGCTTTTTAGCGAACGCCCAAAAATGCCAATACGAGGCTTTGTATTTCTCGCGCGTTTTTAGAATGGTGACGTCCTTGCCGTAGAAGCTTGTCACCAGAGGAATCCCTAGACGCTTGGCGGCAACCAGGCCGTGAACACCGGTGTAGCCCATGTGTGCGTGCAGGATGCTCACAGTCTTGGCCCACTTGATGAATCGCGGGGAGTACATCGTAGCTCGGTACAGCAGCGCTTCAAGGGAGCCAAAGGGCAACGAGCGCAAGGCAGTTACCCCCGGCAGCGGAAACTTATCTTCGGAGCGCCTCGCGATCGCAAAGACCTTGGTCTCATATCGAGTGAGAGAGCGAATGCTGTTGTAGATAAAAGTTTCCGAAGGCGGCAGAAAATAGTGGCGTAGCGCGCCAACAGAGATTTTCTTAGTGGTGAGAGGCGATTCCTGCACCGATTAAACCGTCTGTTCAGTACGTTCGCGAATGAACTCTAAGATGCGCTCGCCTCGTGCGTCCCAAGTTAATCGCTGCGCATCGGCAAGAGCGTTTGCGGAGACTCGCTTGGCCATCTCGGTGTCAGCAAGAATTCGTTTCACAGCATTGGCGGCAGTCTGGACATCACCAGGAGGCACGAGAACTGCGTTGTGATCGTTGCGCAATAGCTCGGTGACGTCTGGCGTCTCACCAGAGAGAATGACGCGCCCGGCAGCCAGGTACTGGAAGGTCTTCATCGGCAAGACAGTATTTCCGGCCTGCTCAAGTGCACGCAAGCTGGGCGGAATCGCCAAGATGTCAGACGCGTAGAGGTAGCGCGTCGTCATCGTGTACGGTTGCCATGGGACAAAGCGAACGTTTGGAATTGATTCGCCTCGCGTCTCAAGTGGCCCTTTGCCTTGCGAGCCCACGATGAAGAAGGTCACATCAGGACAGAGCTTGGCCATGTCGAGCAGAACATCGAGCCCTTTATTTGGACTGACATTGCCAGTATAGGTCACGACACCACCATCCAGAGGCAGATCTAAGAGTTTCCGCGCCTCTTCGCGTGACATCCGTGGCTCGAAGCGCTGCGGATCCCATCCGTTGTGGATCACAGAAATTTTCTCAGAAGGAACACCCGCTGCGATGAAAGCGTCGGCTGCGTATTGCGAGTGCATGATCGCACCAACCACCTTTGGATTGGAGAGAAGCCGCACGCACCAGGCACGCATCGAAGGATGCTGCTCGGGCCAAGGGCGGTAGGTCTCGTACAAGACTCTTCTTCCTCGCGCGAGTGCAGCTCTCGCCATCGAGAGATGGCGAGTGTGCAAAATCGTATCGCCGCCCGTTCGTGGATCGCGCGTGACACGCCATGCGTGTGCAAGCTTCTCCGCCGTGCGGTTTAGCGGCCAAGCGCGCCCCATCTGCTCGATGCGGAATGGGCCGTGAACACCATAGTGCTCTTTTAGCTCTTCTTCGCTCATGGCCCCTTGTCTGGGGCGAACGGTCAGCAGGTCGATGTCTGCACCCGCGCGCGACGCCGATGCGACAGTATTCATCACTTGCTCGGAGTCGGCCCCTTTTGTGGGCAAGACGGCGTCGTAGCCGTAGACGATACGCACTAGGAATCCTTCGTAGGCGCTACCGATTTACCACGGCGCCCGATGCCATAATAATCGAACCCGAGACCAACGACTTCGTCTGGGTCCCATAGGTTGCGACCATCAAAGACAACCGGTGTGCGCATCAGTCGCTTGAGTTTTTCAAAACTCGGTCGGCGAAACTCGTGCCACTCAGTGGCCATAACAAGTGCGTCAGCGCCTTCTACGGCTTTGTACATGTCGCTAGACATCGTTACAGAATCGCCAAGAGCTGCATGGGCGTTTTCCATCGCAGCGGGGTCGTAGGCAACAACTTCGGCGCCAGCCTCAAGTGCAGCGCGAATCGTGTAAAACGCAGGCGACTCGCGGATGTCATCAGTTCCAGGTTTAAAGGCCAAGCCCCAAAACGCGATTCGCAACCCTTTGAGGTCGTCTCCAAAGTGCCCCAAAAGTCGTTCGCCAAGCACAAGCTTTTGCCTTTGATTGGCAGTATTCGTAGCGTTGACAACGGAAAGCGCAACGTCGTGTTCCTTGCCAATGATGGCGAGCGCTTCCAAGTCCTTCGGAAAGCAGCTTCCACCGAAGCCCGCCCCGGCAAAGAGAAAGCTCGGACCAATTCGCTTATCGGAGCCAATGCCGCGTCTCACCAAGTCGATATCGGCGCCGACTTTCTCTGCGAGTAAGGCTAGCTCGTTCATAAAGGAAATGCGGGTTGCCAGCATTGCGTTGGCGGCATACTTCGTGAGCTCAGCAGATGCGATGTCCATACGGCTGAAGCGATCTGAAATGCGCAAAAGCGGCGCGTAGATCTTGCGAAGCACGGCTTCCGCTTGGTCGTCGTCGCAACCAACGATCACTCGGTCTGGCTTTAGAAAGTCGTTAACCGCACTGCCCTCTTTAAGGAACTCGGGATTTGATGCGACTGAGAATTTGTGTTTGGTCTCGCTGGCGATGATGTCTCGTACACGCGCCGCCGTTCCCACCGGAACCGTGCTTTTGTTTACGATCACCGCCCAGCCCGTCAGGCTTCGCCCAATGGAGCGAGCAGCAGCGTCAACTTGCGATAAGTCTGCGCCTTGGCCAGTGCTCGGAGTTCCGACGGCGATAAAGATCGCATCTGCTCCAGCCACTGCCTCTTCGATGTTGACCGTAAAGGTCAAACGTTCGTGGGAGACATTCCGAACTACCAACTCCGAGAGCCCTGGCTCAAAAAACGGCACCTTGCCGACTTGCAAGCCGGCGATTCGCTCTTCGCTCAGGTCAACGCACACAACGTCGTTGCCACAGTCAGCAAATCCTGCTCCCGCGACTAAACCGACGTAACCGGTTCCAATCACCGCGATCTTCATGCGGCGGATGCTAACCGAAGAATGCGTGGTGGTACACCTTGAACACTCATCACTGAAAGCAAAGCAGCCGCGTTACATGACGTTACAAAATGCGCCCGGCGCCATGATTGTAACTGCTTCGCTGTTACAATCGGCGCGATATCTCAATTCCTGTGATGTACGTTAAAAGCTGCCCTTTCATGCCTTATTTGGCTCTACCCTGAAATTGCGTTTCATCCCGTGAGGGGGTACCAGGGGGAATCATTATGTTGCGCATAAGCAAACAATTGGGAATTTCTGTTTTGCTGGTTCTCCTCGGCTCGTTCCCGAGTGAAGGCATCGCTCAACCA
>TARA_R110002073_G_scaffold284823_3_pt1 | contig 30745 bp, 27 predicted proteins | sample TARA_R110002073 | Tara Oceans TARA_R110002073 (sample SAMEA4397174) | marine metagenome | biome: Polar Biome; feature: [DCM] deep chlorophyll maximum layer (ENVO:01000326); material: water (ENVO:00002006), including particulate matter (ENVO:01000060) such as... | depth 40 m | reverse complement strand
AGGACGCTAAGGCTGCCCAGGACGCTAAGGCTGCCCAGGACGCTAAGACTGCCCAGGACGCTAAGACTGCTGTTCCCACGCTTTATCAACCCATATGTTCAAAGCCTACACAGGGAACGGATGGGAATTGTAAACCCGTTGCTATAGACTGTGTTCTGGGTAATGATTCGGGTGGAAACTGGGGGTGCTGGAATGAAGGTAATGAAGGTTCAGTTAAATATTATCCAAACGTGAAACAATGTAATGGTATACCACCACGCGATATGTATGCACGTGATTGTGGACTGAAGTGGTTATTCGATAGCGAGAATGGTGTATGTGAAAACACTGACGCCAACTTAAAATATATTAGAACATATGGGAAATGTCCTCCGTCTTCAGGTGGCGGTGGTGTCCCAGGAAACCAAGCAACCACCATAGGTGAATGTCCTTCTGGAACGAAACAATGTTCGGCTGGATCAATGTGTACAAATTCTCATTACTGTAGTACTGGTGCATGTGTTGCTGGTAAATGTAGCGCTGACGGTGGCATGCTGGGGCCGGGTGGGACCCAGTCATGGGCAAGCAGGACTGGTGGACGTGTTCCAGATAATATGGACAATAGTAAACATGGGAGATTTATACCTGATAATTTAGACGGAATGTCGATTAGTAGAGAACAATATGAAGAAATGGGTAAAAACTTTATGAAAGATGAGGCTAAAACGAAAGGAATAGATATGCCACCTATACATGATTCGGAAGCCGAAATGTTAGGTAGGATGGTTTGGAGGTTATATGTTTCAGAGATGGAACAAAAGAGATCTAGATCCCAAAAAGCAACCGATGCTGTTCTAGAACAAGAAATACAATTATTAAATAAGGTTACAACAATAATGAAGACGGAAACCGACAATTATAGGGGTAAGAAACACCAGGGCTTGGGATGCGGGGCATCGAAAGTTCAGGATAATGGTTCGAAAAATTATTATTCACAAAGAACGGACAATATGTTTAGCTACTCACCCAATAATGGGAACGATGTTTCGAGAAAAAATGGGCGTGCTTTTCAAGGACACCCGGTGCACGGAACGCCTCGTTATTTTGACCAAACAAACGCATTAGACCATTGTTTCAAGGATCATCGATGTGGTGGCGTTAATTTTAATTCTACCACAGGGGAATATACGTTAATGCCAAAATATGCAAAAATCGTAAGGAAGCGCCAATATACTGCATTTGTTAAAAACGGAGGAGGTGGTAACTCGAACAATGAAGCCAACCAATTTAGCAATGGTCAACAGTCACCCTATCAACCAGTTAGTGGCATCGGGTCACCAGTCGATCCCAACAAATCACCACAACCATATAATTCATTATGGAGTATATTTAGTTAAGTATAATATTAATAATATTTAATATTATATATATATGAATTTTTGGGGAACAATTTATACATTTATTCTTGTGTTTGTTATATTCTTCTTCCTGAAAACAGTGTATAACGCGATAAACCGGGATTGGAGAGAAGGTATGATAAATCAATCATCGTGCAGACATTAACCCGATTCTACCACCCATTATTTCTATAATATTATATCGTTCTTCGAAAATTCGCAAATCGTAATTATACGCATTCATTTCCCATATATTTTTCCTTACACCGATTATATTCCCAGATGGATCACACATTACGTTTATAAGCGATTCCTCGTTATTTAAGTTTTGAGGGGGGTGTATTGTATTGAACTCAAACGTTAAATGTTTCCATTTATTAGTATTTTGCGCGCCGGTGGGTTGATATACTAGTCGATTGGTATTTGTACAAAAATTATAACAAAACAAACCATCTTTTGCTATACCCGTTGTCCTGTTCCATTTTTCAACATATGAATATACGCCTGCATTATGCGTTGTTTCTCGGTAGTCTTGTCCACACAGAAGTGCCATGTCTATCATAATATCTTTAATATTCTTTATTTTCCGTGGCCCAGTAAATTTAAGAGTACGTTTCGAGGGCAGCTCCAAATGTCCGGATATATCATAAAGTGGAAAGATTGGGTTTGCATCCTCATACATATAATTTTGATAATTACTCCATTCGTTTCTCTCACCAACATCACTTCTACGAAATCTCCACATATAACTAGACACCATATCACGACTTGGAACATCCACCCTAGTTGATCCTGTTGTATTTAAATAATCCCATTCATATTGCATTTTAATAAGAGTTTGTGATTCTTGTGCAGCCATAACCCTCCTCTCCTCATCTCCTAAGAAAATATAAGTTCCTATTAGATGTATATCAGTATTCCAGTCGTTGCGCCTATTTTTATATAATGCTGTTATATCCTGGACCGTTTTATCTTTGTCAGTTATAGGCGGTTCCTGTATAAATCTCCACATTTGGTCTTGTATATCAGCTGAATTAGGAGCTAACACAGATTTATCTGGTTTTTGTATCGTAAATAGTTCTTTAACCGACCTGAACTCAATGTTAATATTTATTTCTTGATACTGCAACGCTATTAATGGTAATGCTGTTTTGGTTGAATTGCAAAACCAAGCCATTAACGGTATATATAATTGTCTACCCCGAATAGATGGTTCACATTCTCCTGACGCCGGCGAGGGGGGCCGTGGTTTAAAAGCATTTGGATACTGTTTAGTGTAACCCGATTTAGGGTCATATAATTCTGGTATGTTCCCAACCATACGATCTATTAGCCCTTTTTTATTAACATCGTCTCTATTTATAGCATTTTGCATCCATTCGCCGGAATATTGTGCCAGAATACCACCTCCCGAATTAATTGTAATTTGTTTTATCATGTTAAATCCCACATTCTTAATCCATTTAAAGTTATATGTATTACAGTAGGATGTGTCATATAACGGGCTCCAAATGTCGGGGAGATTTAAAACGACATATGTATCCCACAACATCTCAGCATATCGTGGTATTTTAAAATTAAATTCTGTTGGCGCATCGAAAGCTAAATTACGAAGTCCATTATAATCCATCCTAAACCTTTGAAGACCAAAGGGTGTATGGTGTTTATACACGGCTTTAAAGAACGTAGTCGTTGGATTGCCTGTTAATATTGTGTTCGCTTGACCATTCGCAACCAATTGAAGAAGACCACCCGCCATTTAAATTAATATAATATATTATTTTAATATAGATTAGTTAGTAAATTAAAATATATAAGCATATTAAGGATGCAACCAAGCACAGTTAATAAAATGACTCAAATTTATATATGGTTGGGTGTGGTTATAGTTATTTTTGGTATAGCCGCATATTATCGAAGTCAGGTCAATAAAAAAACGGGGAATGTATCCAATATGAAAAGCGAATATACTAAAGTGGGGACATCGCTTTCCACGATAACCGGAACTGACCCAACCCTCACTGATAGAATAATGAATTACTATATAGCCAGTAGTTATAATTCTTGTTGTGCTGGCGATTTTCAAGACAGTTATGTAACAATAGGCGCTTTAAAAGAAACAATTAAGCACGGTCCGCGTGTATTAGATTTTGAGATATATTCAGTAGGTGGAAAATGTGTAGTAGCTGCTTCTCCATTTGATAACGAACATCTCAAAGGGACATATAATTCACTGCCAATTGGGCAAGTAATGGCTGCCGTAAAAGAACACGCGTTTTCATCCCATGCCCCAAATGGGGGGGATCCACTCTTTTTACATTTTAGAATTAAATCTGAACGCGAAGATGTATATGAACCATTGGCAAATGCTATTAAATTCAATTTCGGCTCCAAACTAATGGAAGCCGAATGGGGTTACGAGGGTCGTTCTGGGTCAAACCATAGTGAAAGTAAAAGTCTGGGGTTTGAAAAATTAATTACGATTATTGGTAGAGTTATTATAATAGCAAGTCAAAAAAATGATAATTTTAGAAAAATAGATAATCCGTTTTATGAACTGGTTAATTTGGGGTCACCTTCGTTATATTTCAATCATTTAAGAAACCATGACGTGCAATACGCTGGTTCTGCCGATGGACTTATAGAACGAAATAAAGGATGTGTAATGCTAACTATGCCCGATTGGAGCGATGTAAATACAAATCCACCAGTAATGATACACCAAAGTCTTGGGTGTCAAATGATTTGCGTAAATTATCAAAATATGGATAAAAATATGAAATATTATTTAGATTTTTTCAAACATTATGCATTTGTTTTAAAACCCATCGAATTGCGATATATCGTAGAAGAATTGGATTGTCCTCCACCGCCCGACGAGGCGTTAAGTTTTGCTGGGAAACAATATACAACAGAACAAGGCGTAAAAATAATTATGTGATGTGTAATATTAATATATAATTATATATATATTAATGAAGTGTGATAAAGGTGTATCTTTTGAAGACTGTGAATTGGCAATATTAAGAGGGGCTGTAGACAAAATAGATAAACAGCAAGGTGAAAAACTATTGAAAAACCCAGAAGTAAAAGATATAATAAAGATTGTTGAACAGTTTTTAATAGATACTAAATTGGTTTGTTATGGGGGAACGGCGATAAACGCACTATTGCCCCCGGATGATCAGTTTTATGATGTGGCTACAGAACTACCCGATTATGATTTTTTCTCTCCAAACGCATTAAAAGATGCTAAGGATTTGGCCGATATATATCATAAAAAGGGTTTTTCAAATGTTGAAGCAAAAGCTGGAATGCACGTTGGAACATTCAAAGTCTTTGTAAATTTTATACCAGTTGCTGATATAACCGAGTTGGTTCCGGAGTTATTTAAGGTTATTAAAAAAACATCTATTCCCATAGGAGGGATATATTATACGTCTCCCAATTACTTGAGAATGTTAATGTATTTGGAATTATCTCGTCCTATGGGGGATCCGTCTAGATGGGAAAAAATATTAAAGCGTATTTCGCTTTTAAATAAAAATTATCCTTTAAAAGGTAAGAACTGCGATTATATAGAAATACAACGATTTTTTGATCCAGACCAAGAACTTCCACATTATTACGAAGAAACAATATTTAAAATTACTAGAGAGACATTGATGCACCAAGGTGTTATATTTTTCGGTGCAATGGCCTTACAGATGTATTTGCGATATCTTAAACAATTTAGACATCAAAAATATAAAAATATTCCAGATTTTGATGTTTTATCGGTTGACCCAAAACAAACGGCTGATATATTAAAGGAAAATTTAAAACGTTCGGGTATATCCAATATTACTATTAAATTACACAAGGGGATTGGAGAGATAATAGCACCACATTATGAGGTTTCTGTTAATAAAGAGACGATAGTAATGATATATGAGCCAATCGCATGCCATAGTTATAATCAAATTAAAATGAAAGGTATAACTGTTAAGATCGCGACAATAGATACAATGTTAAGTTTTTATTTGGCCTTTATGTATATTAAAAGACCATATTACGACCCAAACAGAATATTATGTATGTCGGAATTCCTTTTTAAGGTTCAACAATATAATAGATTATCTCAAAGGGGGATATTACGTAGATTTAGTATAAATTGTTACGGGCACCAAGAAACATTGGAAATTATGCGCAAGGAAAAAGCAGAAATGTATGAAAAGTTAAAACACAAACGACGTGGCGAAGAATGGGATAATTATTTTTTGAAATACAATCCAGACAACAAATTCAAAACAAAAACACGTAGAAAGAAACCGAAACGTCGGCGTAGAAAGAAACTAACCAATAAAAATAAGATCCAACGTCTACTGGGTATTTAAGTTATTCTATCATTCAGGTTGGGGCATGGTATCTTCAATATATAATAAAATTTCCTCGTTAGAAGCATCAATAAGTTCTAATTTTGGGTCGAATGTATCTAAACACACTTGAATGGCATTATTAATTAACCTCGGTGTTTCTTTTAGCGCGATGGCCCTCTCTTTTTTACTTACTGTGATTTTTTTATTAAATTTCATAGTATCTATAAAACTTAAAACAGACCCCTCAGCCTGTTCTAACGTTTTCTTTAAAACCATATAAAACATTTCCATATCACCTTGAATTATATCAATCGATGAGTAGTTTGCATCGATATCGTTCATTACTATGCTATCAATACTCCTAATAATTTTGCTTGAATTAAATTTATCATTTAACCGTTGAATCTCTATTTTCCCACCAGCGTGGCTCGTTCTTCTACGAGCGTTCCTTTTACCACGTGTTTTGTGCCTATGCCCCCTTTTTCTACGTTTAGTTCGTCCTTTGTCTTTTTTCTTTTTTTTACGAGTCCCCCAACCCAACCTATTTTTTCCAAATGTAAAAAGTTTTCCGCCTGCAGCACCCAGTCGTCGAACGCCCGATATTCCAAGTTCAACTACAAATTTAGAAGCTGCCTTAGTAGCTCTTCCCGCAGCGTATGCTGTTTCTCTACCAGCAGCAGGTACCGCTTCGCTGATAAACCAAACAATCCCATTTTTACAACTGACCGTCATGTTCCACGACCAATCCTTTAGAGCTTGTATATGTTCCAACGCCCCACCCGCTTCCAACATATCCCCAAATCCCTCAATTAACGCGCCACATGACGCGTATAAAGATAAAAATGCGTCCCTAAGCATAGTTGCCACCTTTATTATCGTTTTAACTACAATCCCACCCCCTTCCGCATGTCCTCTCCCAATAAGCGTTGTTAACATGGCAAAATAAAACATAACTCCGACAATTAATACTATTATACGTGTAAATTGTATTATTACTTCACCTATCGCCGGACCAATCAGGGGGACCCCTGTGTTCACCCTACCCAGGAATATTCCCAACCGGTCTACATATTCAAAATAACTCCAAGAAGCCATGACAAACGATCTTATCAAAAACATTCCAAGGCGTAATATACATTCTAATAGTTTTTTAGGCGAGAATAATAAAGGACTCAAACAGTCGTGGTTTGATAATAAATGCCTAGAATCTCTAAAACCCGTTTTTACAAGATCTTTTAAATCGGCAAGCCGATCTCCCATATTACTCTGATTAAATTGACTTACCCTCGCGTTTTCATTTTGTGCTTGGACGTTTTTAAGTAACTGTGGCATACCCAAGACAACCATCTCGTGTATATCGGCAACCTGTGCCTTTATTTCTGTTATCTCTTTCCTTTGGTTTTCGAGGATATCAGCTTGTTGTATTATCATTTGTTTGGAGTCAAGGACACGTTCTTCTTCTTTTTCATCCAAACCTAAACTCTGTCGCTCCAGTATAGCTCTCCCCAAGTTCTCATCCTCAGGAAGTTTTTGGTCAACAGACCTTCTTATTCTTTTTCTTAATGATGCAGGAATGTTTTTCCTAGGTCTAGCAGCAGATTGCCGACTTTTAAGATCCAACCCTAAATTCCGTCGTTCGGTTGACATTCGATCCTCGGGGAGGAGTTTAAAAACTCTCCGACTGGGGGGACTTGGTGTTGGTGAAGTTTTTAATTTGACTGGTCGCCCCTTTTGCATAGGAACTCGAGTAGGTGGAGATTTAAAAGCCTCTGGTGCGGAAGTTAGACCGGAGATACCTGTAGGTGGCGAGGTTTTGAATTCGACTGGTCGCCCCGGACCTCGGTTAGGCGGGGAGTCAAAAGGCTCTGGCGCTGAAGTTGGATGGGCTGGGTCCCCCAGATAATTGCGTATCTGCGCGGATGTAATCCCACTATCGTCTAAGCGTGAAAATGTTTCATCTAGTATTCGTTTTCGTTCCGGACTATCCATTATATATATATATATGTGTTATTATTTAATACTCACTCGCGTATTTTGTAGCCTTAACAATGAAATAGAAGCAAGCGCCAAATAGTAATGTTTTTACGGTATATCCACCAAGAGATATATTACCATCTCGTAAAAATAATGTAGGAAACAAAGAAATAAATTTATTTTTAACAAACGGTAATTGAAACATGAAGAATAAAACCATAATTAATATTGGAAGCTGAAACTCATCATACATATAATCCATTTTTTCTTCCCGTTGTTTTTCATTTTCTTTTTTAAGTTTCATGGAATCATACACGTTTTGTTCTTCAATATACCCACCTTGTTCTTCGGGTATAAAATTTGGTTTTGTTTGGTTATCTTGTGTTATTCCAAGCGTATTCATTGGAATATCTCGTGAATTTAAAGACGTTGCACCCTGCATCTCTGCTTGTTGCAATCCCTGCATAACATTACTCATCTGGTTTTGGTCTAATGTTTTGGGGGCAATATTAATATTGTTTTGTGCATTGTTTCCCGGCGTCGGTTGTGATTGTTGAGTTGTTACCATTACAGGCTGTTCGGAAACACGCATTTCCATATTCCCCTTTGTCTGTGTTGGTAGATTTTCTATATTAGTAGAATCAGATGACATATATTATTAAAATATATTTCATCTATTAAACAATTACGCAAAACGGATCTGTTTTTTTGTAGAATCGCAGGTTGTTGCGGATTCTGTAAACTTATAACATTTCTTATTATACTTGAATACTTGTCCCCGTATTTTATCAATGTGTGGGGCATGAAAAACTAAACAGGAACGGTCTTTACATACCTTTCTAAATAACGTAGCTATCCCCAAACCAAGAATCGCGGATATTATATACTTTCCAAAATCACTGTAAATGAGACGCTTAATATTCATATATATATTACATTATATAATTACGCTTGTGTTGCGTTTTGCATTGGATATTCACGTATTAATTTCTTGTCTGTTGGACACTCTGTCTCAATGGAATCAAATTTAAAACATGTGTCGTTATTATCCTTATATTGTATAAGGTCTGTATTATCGGGCGTAGGGTAAACATATGCTATCTGTACTTGAGGCAAAGTTATATATGAAAGAAATAACCCAACACATAAACTAATAATAAATGTAGGAGAATTAATAAATTTCATTATATATATATATTTATTTTTTATTAGATAAAACCACTGGTTCTTCTAGTTCAACCAGCGTTTCACTAAGCTGTGTTTTTATCTCCACTACCGAATATAAACCTGACTCTTTGACTACCCTTTTTATATTAAATAAATTGGCACGTATAATTTCCACTGTAGGGACCATATCATTCAAATATAAATCCATAGCATCATTCATTATACCCGATTGAGCGGTGCCATTTGTCTCGTCTTGGTAATTAGTAATTAACTCCTTGAAATTACTTGTCAAATTATCCAACTTAACTATATTCATATCGACCAATGCGCTTCTGTCTATAGTTTTATCCCCTTCAAGTGTATTTATCTTTGTAGAATTATTTGTCTTAATTACGTAATTAACAAGCTCCTGAAGTTGAATAAATGATTTATATGTTGATTTGGATCTGTCGAATTGTTCTATTAGTTCCTCTTCTTCTCCTAAATTAAATAAATTTAAAAATTTGATTTGCATTATTTTAATTTTTTCATTTTCTAAAGCATCATGACTTATAGAAATTAAATTATTGGTAGTTTCGTAGTTTCCCACATTTATTCTAATATCCAAATTACACGGATCACTTATATCTCCACATGTAGCAATAAGCTCTCTATCAATCCGTTCGAATAATGTCCCCTTCATTCTTTGACAGTTAACACATTTCATGTTAATTCTTTTAGTTTTTTTTCGCTTCTCTTCAATGTTTATATTATCCCTTAAAATGTTAAGCTTTAGTCTTTTATATTTTGAATAATATTGACCTTTTAGTTCGTAATATTCTGTAATTACATCATTGATAGACATTTATAATTAAATACTATAATAATTTTTATGTAACTTTTCAAAGTTGCTTTCAAATGTTGGTAAACTTGTTATAAGTTGGTTTGATTGTTTTTGTTTTTCTTTGTTTAGCGTCTTTACCATTTCTAATATATATATTTTCTGTTTTTTATTACTTATTTCTATTTCTTTTTTGGTTGGTTTTGTAGTCCTTTTATAAATCAGTAATAATCCAGTTATTGATACAAACAAAAATAATAGTCCTAAATTTAGAATAGTGTTGAAATATAAGATTTTTTTACCTTTGCACCGTTTCAGTGATTCGCAAAAGAAATATCGAACGCCAGGTTCTATTAAGTTTGTCTTGGATTCATTCATAATATATGAATGTAAAAACAAAAAAATAATAATACATAATCATTATATAATGAATGTTGCATTTTCTTTGACATGGACGTTAACATCCTTTATAATGTTAACTTTATGCTACATGGTAATTAAAACAATAATGGGTCCCAATACGGTGGATGAAACAGAGAGTAAAGATGGTATTATACTCGCGGTATACGGAATAGCTTGTTTTATTATACAAGTCGTCATAAATATATCAAATGCTACTGCAATGTGTCAAGATTCCCCACAACCTGTTTTGCCTATATTTATATACACGATGTTACCATTTTTCTTTATATTTGGGTCAATAATAATAATGATAAAGATTAAGAAAGGCTGGCTTGGGCCATTTTCCAATACGATAGGCTATTTAATAGCCATTAAACTAATGGGCGGTGCAAATGCAGCTATAGAGCTGGGCAAAGAACCGATGTCGGTAAATGACCTAAATAAAAGTAACTACAAAACAAAAATGGGGGACCCCCAGGAAAAAGGCGAATTGAATTATAACAAATTATATAAGATGGTTATTTTGAAAGATACGATTTCCGAAGTTATTTGGTATTTATTATCTGGTTGTCTCGCCATAAGTGTTGCAAATAATATTGTTATGAATGTAGAATGTGACTATGATCCCAAGACAATGGCAGCTATTAAAAAGAATGCTGATGAAAAATTCAAAAATTCAAAAAAACCAGTTATTTATCAAACTAAACATTACTAAATAATGGTTATTAAACTTCTAAATAGCATCGAATTGCAATATAACATAGTATCGGTAATATTATAGAAATTAACCATATTGGTATAATCGTTTTTTCTTTGTATCCTATACCAAAAGCTCTTAAATTTCCGTTTTTTTTATATAGAAACGAAGGTTTCGTGTGATGTATTATGTAAAATGTTACTAAAAATAGCATAATTGAAACGACCAGTACGTATTTTTTAAAGAATAATCTATTCATTAATTTATATATAGATTATTTTAGAATATATTTGGTCCTATTATTAAACCCTGAATGATATTTCTTTAATGTTATGATTTTTATCTTTTAAAATCATAACGTCTGCCCTTTTCTTAAAGGGCGATATGTATTTGTGTAAATTTACACTGTTTACCTTATTCCAAATACCATCTGCCCATTTTTTAAACTGTTTGTTTGTCTTTTTTGTTAGATTTTGTTTTATTCCTGTTTTTTTCCACACCGTTCTCTTTTTTACCAAACGTTTATAAAACCAACCTTTTAAAAATGATTCTGGTGCGTCTATATATATAGATAAATCTAGAAAATCTGTTAATATTATGCTATTTACATTTAATGTTTTCTTTGGGATTGTTATCAAATTTGGTCTTAATAAATTAATACCTTCTAAAATGATAATATCCGTATTTTGTGGAACTTTTATTTTTTTATTAGATATATCAGATATTGCTTGGTCATAAAATGGTGTATAAACTGTTTCATTTTTCTTGATTTTGTTTAATATTTCCATAAGTTTAACCCAATCGTAACTTTCCGGAAACCCCTTTCTATGTAGCAACTTTCTAGAAATTAATACTTTATTGGGATAAATAAAGTTGTCGGTACTGATAATCGCACATTTTATACCACATGAATTAATTTTTTCTTTAGATTTTGTTGCTATGCGACTTTTTCCACTTGAAACGCTCCCATTGATTCCTACAATAAATGGTGTTTTTTTTTTGGCGATATGTTGTTTATATTGTTGATATATACCGCGTCTATATAATATATATTCTCCCATTTTCGATATAAACCCTTCGTCGTGTTTTTTACATCGTTCTTTTACTGGTATTTTTGTTTTTATAAATTTGCTAGTTGATAATGTTATAAATTCCATATATATATATATATATATATTTAATAATCAAATTCTTTATCACCATCACCGTCGCCCCCATCATCTCCGGGGGCTCCCATTATATCGGAATCCAATTCTCTATTAATTTGATTTGATTCTGCTACTTCATCCAAAAAATCCATTTTATAAATATCTCGCAAACTTTCGGTTATACCATCGATTCCATTTAGTTTTTGTTCAAGTATTGCGTCAGCTTCTAATTCTTGCCGTTCTTTATCATACTGCGATTCGTCATAAATAAATAGCGCCTTTGTTTGACCGACACCCCAATCGCCTAATCGGTGGGTTTTCATTAAATCTTCTATGCGTCTTTCGTCTACAGACAAATCCCCAAGTTTGTTTGTTATTTTAGCCTTTTCTTTTTCTTGCGATTTCAAAACCTTTTTATTAATTTCTATATTGGATATATTTAAATATTTCTTATCGTTGCTCATTATTTTCATGTATGTCTGTAATAGAGAAGCCAGTTGATGGGCTGATTCGGTGTTTCTTCCTTTAATAATTTCGTCCTCAATAATTAAAACCTGTTCATCGTCCTTTCTTTCAATTGGCGCGTTTTCTTGTATGATTTCTCCCAAATTATCTATATAAAACTGAAACACATATAATGTTATATATTTTGATATTTTTTTTACAATTGGTCCGTTTAATATTGTGGGAACCCTAGGCTTGCCTGGTTCTACTTTAATGTCTGCTATAAAGGGCAATTTTTCTATTATATTCATGAGAACTTCATTAATGCATGAATTACTCACCCTGTTTAATATCTTTTCAATCGACACCATACCGTAAAATTTGTTCAAACCCGCAAGCTCACCCGTAAGAATATGCTGTATATCTTTTACATGACTTGTGCTTAGTTTTTGGGAACCCGATTTCCAGTGTTCGGGAACTCCTATTTTTGAGTTGTCAACTTTATTAAGAATAATAGTAGGAAAGGCCTTTAATAAATTAAATATAGAATTCTTACTATAATTATAGTAACATATTGCGGTTTCGTCCTCCTTACTCATATATATATTCTCTCCGCGAAGCTTCCACGATTCAACTGTATTCAAAAATGTGTTATACCTTGTAATCCCAGCGTTGTTACTAATAAACGAATTAATGTTATGCCCCAATTCGTCTATATTCCTAGATAAAAATAAATCTAGGGATTCGAATTCCTTATTTGATTCTCTTATATCAGCCCCCGCTAATACTTTGGAGAACATTTCTATAAATCTAGCCAGTTGTGTTCCCTCGACGGATTGCATGGTATAGTCGGCACGTAAATTTTCCTCATAAATTATTTTCGAAGAAAATACAGATTTGTTTAATTCGACGTTTAAAATATTTCTCTTATTAATAATATTAATCAATTCTTTGAAACTTTGGAGAGAATACACATAACCTTCGCCCTTCATAATATCGATTTTGGTTTCTATATCATCGTCCATTTTAAACCCACTTTTATTCCCCCTACATATATCAAATAACTGACCCCTTATAACAGATCCTGTATTGAATCTACAAAAATGAATGAATGCCTTATATATCGTTTCTTCGCTGAACATATTTGACATCGGTGGGTGTTTTATCCTTGTGTCGGTTCTATCAAAAATAAAGGGGGGCCTTGTAAGCGCTAATATTTCCTTACGCAGTGTGTCAAGTTTTATTACCGTGTTATTGGTTTTTAATATTTTGGGTTGTTCCTTATTAAAATACATAATCGTTATTTTCTCTCCGGTATTACAACAAGAGTTCTCCATAAGTAATTCGTTCTCAATGTTTTCTAATATAAGAACTGACATACCAACCGCTGTTTGAATATATTCTTGAATTTTAAGTGAATGTAATGTTATTTTACCCTGTAAAATTGACAATCTACGAAATTGACCAGAATCACCTGATTTAATCTCTTCCTTTATCAATTCTTCAAAATTGGGACTAACTGACGCCAGTTTGCCTATTTTGATTTCGTGCAACGGGGGTAGAAACGTCGTCCAATTATTTACATTAAATAATTTTGGACAAGCTTCATCTTCTTTGTGTTCTCCGTCATATTCCAATTTTAATTGAATCTTTGCTTTTATTTCAATATTTGTTAATATTTCACCATCAATAATTAATTTTATTTTTTCCGTAAATTTTTTAATATTGACATTCCGATCTACCTTTTTAAATCTGGGTAAATGTGTCCATGGTGAATTATCCGATTTTATTTTTAACACTACACACGCCAGATATTTAATTGCCGAATAATCTCCTTCCCCATGCAAAGGATACCCGATGAATGAATTGCGTCCACACCCAGAAGAAGATTTTGTTGTGTTTATACCGGGTATCATTGTTTGTGTTATAACTAAGAAATATCCCAAGGTTAATAATAACAGGGTATTATCCTTAAAATCCTTGTAACTCCTTGTCCTTCTCCCCTTTTTCTTATTAACCAGTATGCGTTTATTATATAATTCTTCATTTGGTAAATTGCCCAATGTGTTTTCAACGTTTTGTATTATAAAATCAATTTGATTGTTTATAGATATAAACATTTGTTTGCATATGGTCATTATCACATTATGTATCATTTGTCCATTCCTAGAGCGAGTAGCTTTAATGGGATCCGTTGATGTATTTATAATAATATCGCCTATGTCATCTTCTAATATCGACCTCGATACAAGTTTATACCCGGTTTCATCATATCCTTCAGAATCATCAAATTCCTTGCGTTTTATAGTGTACCCCGAGTGTTTATCAACGACTTTATCACCGTCATCGCTTATATCTCCCCGCCTTGCAGATATCTCCTCCAGAACTTCGTTATATGTATTAGATGCAAATGCATTGGCTAGAGTGCCGAAGAATGTGGGGAGAAGTTTGGTGTTTGTTTCCAAACAATAATACCAATATTCGCTCTCGTTATTTGTTGTTTGTGCGGGACGACATTTTTTGCTTATGAACAATAAAATATCTCCTTGTTTTTTAACGAAATCCTGTTGTGCTAAAATAAGACCCATTAGTTCTGTGTTGGGCGATATGCCTACGTCTATATGTTGTAATTGTTCTCCCAATTTTCTTTTATAAATGTCATTCTTTAATTGATCGTTGTATAAGAGTTTTTGGATATATGTTATACTATTTGAACTATATGTTAATTTGTCTGTCAGTTTTTTGAGAAGTTGTGCGTTACTTAATGTATTTTCGTTGTCAAACTTTTCTATCATTTCAGTCATGACTTGTTTTTTAATTAAGGCCTTATTTGTTTGGGCATTTCCACAAACATTCTTTATAGTTAAACAGTCCCTTGTTAAATTACAAAATGTAGCCTTATCCAATGGAATACCATCCATATCAGGTTTATTTATCCAAACATTATTATCATCTCGCACATAATAGTGATTCGCATTAGTTACATCTGTTATATAAGCGTAATCTCCTTGGATTATTTTCCTCCTCCCATCTATTAAAGCGTTTGCTTCTCTGGTAGATTCTACAACGTTTAACCCTACGTTTTGATTTAAATGGTTTATTAAAAACTCTTTAAAAGCATCGTCTGTCATAACCTGGCGCTGGTGGTTAAATTCTCCAATTATATCATAACGGGTCTCATCTAACTTTTTATCAAAAAATATATTTGCATTACCGTCATCATTTCTTAAATCATCGACATCCAAATAAAACTTTGCGATTGTTAAATTTTTACATTCATCGTCATTAACTTTATCGGTTTGTAAATCAGCTATACCATCTTTAATAGCTTTATCAACGTTAAGAGAAACAAATAGATCAATTTCTTCCAATGTTAGCGCATCCATAAAAAGACTACCACTGTCTGTAATTAATAAGAGACGAATAAATTCATTAGTTGTTGCTTTGGTTAATAAATACTTTTTCTTTATTTCGATGAGACTATCACTTATGCGAACGGGTGTTAATAATTCAAATAGATAAGAATTTTTAAATCCAATATCGATGTCCCGACCATATCGAAAATTTACATAACTATTGTAATAGTTCTTACTAATCTGCAATGCTTTTACAAATTCAAGTAAATTACTATCAATCCACCTAACAATAGTTTCATATGTTTTAAATGTGATATCATCACTGTTAATCATAAATGGCTGTAGTTCATCAATTACAGAATCATATGATAATTTATTACTTATATTATCTTTTATTTGGTCAAATATAACAAGTGTATCGGGTATGATTCTATTTAAAAATCGCTTATAAACATCTTCTTTTCGATCATCCATATCTACATTTTGCGTAAATGTATAAAATTCTGTTCTCTTTGAATAACGTTTTATATCATAGCGTTGTTTATTAAACAATTCTTTTTCATTGATTTCGGTGGTATTAATTTTCGTTCTATTGTTAAGGTATTGTGAATAAATAAAAGGTATTTGATTCAATTGTGACCTTTTATATATATTTGTATTTGGTAAATTAATATTGGAATATTTTACAGCTGGCATTGGCAACGTTACTATACCAGTAATTGATAATTTATCATTTTTTGTAATTTTTTGTAATTTTTGTATTGGGGTTTCATCTTTAATATCGATATATTGTAGCGCTGTCATACCAGTAATATACTTTTCAAAGTTGTATTTGTGTTTAGATAATTGGGTAGAACTTGCTTTGCTTTTTGTAGTATATTCGTTAAATATATTTCCAGCTAACACATGCGTAAATAAATCACCATCGTTATCAGTAATAACATTTATATCGACATTTGTTCTCTTTTCAACCATTATATTTTGCATATCCCGACATTCCCCAAAAGGCGTTAATAAGGGTTTTAAAGATTTATATAAAAAATCGTATTTATTTTGTCCATCTGGGTAGGCATCGTTTTTATACTGGTTATTCAGTGTATTATATTCATGTTGTGCGTTTGCCAACGTTGTTTCCGTTATACCAATTATGGCATCTTCTTCATCTATATCAGCATCGTATATAACTTTTGAATTTTTCACAACTGGTATAAACCATGGTAAATTGGTGTGTAGGTTTATCATTGCTTCTGTCAATGAAGAATAATATTTACCCTTTGGAATCGGTTTGCCTAATGCATCGTTTGTGGTTGTTACTGAATATATTTCACGGAGTTGTTGAAAACGCGTTATCATTCGATGTAATGAATTGGTCTTCCTTTTTGTTCTTTCATCTGTGGGAATAGTTGATAATAAATCGTCTAATAAATCGTTAGACTGCTCTTCTATACTATATCTCATTTCATTTTCCGGAACATCTACTATTAATTCCAACTCATCCAATTCACCACCGAAACGGATGGCATCGCCTTCTTTTAGATTGTTATCTCTCTCCTCCACCAGTTGTATATCTTCGAAGCCATTGTCACCCAATTCATATTCTTCGATTTCCGCACCTTCATCATCTTCTTCCAATGGTGTATTTTCTTTTCCTTCTTTACTTTCATCGCCTTCTTCGAATGGGGTTTTGTCCTTACCCTCGGTTTGTATTATTTTAGGGGGGGTGAAGTTGCGTATATCTTCTATAGGAAGGTGTTCTGGTATTCCCTTATATGCGAAATCTATATATATTTTTACATCGCTTGGATAAACGGACAACTCTATCATATCCTCTTCAATGTTAGTTATTTCACCGTTTACAGTTGTAGGTATATCCCCGCCCAATTGTATACTAATCCAAACACCTGGTAATAGGCCGTTTTGTTTAGCATAACCTTTTTCGGTGGGGTGACTTAGTATTTCTATCGATTTTATCGATTTATCATCTATACTTCCCTGTGTGAGTCCAATGGTATGCGTGTCGGTTGTTTCCGTATCGATTAGTTTAATGATTTGTTTATCTAAATATTGAATGAAAAATATTTTATTATCAAGATCCGTGTTACCGGGAGCAATTAATTTAATAATATCACCCAATTGCAAAGATATATTAGATATTGGTGATTGAGACATGACCTTATACTTACAGTAGAAATTATATTATAAAAACAACGTTTAGTCCCCATAATTAATTCTAATAATGGGTTAAAGACAAATACATAATAAAGTGTATTATGATAAACCTTAATACTTATGCTGATATTAACCGACTAGTTATTGATTCCCGGTATGCGCGAGAAAAACATATTAATGTGATTTCAATACCCAGTGCGGAATTAAAGCTGTTGAAACGTGAGTTATTGAGTGTCAATAGTAGTGACCCTGAATGGACAACCAAAGTAAATAAGTATAAAAGGTTAATAAATGAGGAAAAAGTCAATACGAATGTGTTTATTTTAAAATATGATAAATCTATGTTGAATGAAGGTAACTCTAAAACACTGGGACTTTTTCGCTCAGTTGTCACCGATGGTAAAAATGTCATTGCTTATGCCCCTCCTAAATCAATTAATATTGATGATTTTGAAAATGGAAATGATGTTGAGCTGTTGGAGTATGTCGACGGAACGATGATCAATGTTTATTTTAATAATAATAACAATAAGTGGGAAATCGCCACAAGGAGTAATGTAGGTGCGAAGTATAAGTTTTTTGATAATTGCGAAAAAACATTTGAGGAAATGTTTTTCGAAGCGTTTAATGCAATGAACATGGATTTTGCGGATTTTAAAAGGGGGTATTCATACTCTTTTGTTTTACAGCACCCCGAAAACAGGATTGTTGTCCCGATTAAAGACCCACGTTTAATTCTAACAAATGTATATAAATTGGACGGTTTTACGGTTCAAGAAATGGATATTTATGACGTGTCTGGTAGCTGGGTTAATGGTGATATAACTTCGCATAATAAATTAATGTTCCCCAAACGATTGAATGATATTATTGATATTTCCGGGCTAACAATAGAAAATATACAGGAATTTATTTGGTCGGGTAATGCCTTATATTATGATACGGTAGGTGCTATGTTAATCAATAGATGTACGGGTGATAGAACAAAAATTAGGAATCCCATGTATGAGTATGTTAGGAATCTTCGTGGGAATAATGCGAAACTTCAATATCATTATTATTATCTAAGGTATCATGGAAAGTTAGCAGAGTTTTTGAAATATTTCCCAGAACTGGGAGAAAAGTTTCAAAAATATAGAGAACAGGTTCATGCGTGGACGAAACGGCTAAATGATAATTATACAAGTTGTTATATTAGAAAGGAACAGGAGCTAAAAAACTTCCCTTTTGAATTTAGGTCGCATATGTTTCAATTGCATCAAAAATATTTGAATAATAGCGTTGATTTTGTTTCTAGAAGTGTAGTTATTCGATTTGTAAATGATTTAATTCCGTCATATTTAATGTCATCAATTAATTATCCATTTAAAGGAGCTGTCAATCGGCAGTAAATTCGCCTTGTATAGCTCTATAAATTGCAATGCCCGAATCACATACACTGGTTATAATTCCCGAAATAGTTTGAAATTTCGTGTCAGTTGCAATGGGTTCTTTAAATGCCATTCTAATTAAACTAGTATCGACGTGAGGATGCGGTTTTTGAAATCCCACATATGTTAGTATTTTATTTTCTTCGTAAAACACGGTATGTAACAAATATTCTATTACTTTTCCCAGAGTGTATCCTTCATTTTTAAGAATAATATCAAAACAATTTGGTATTGTTGACTGCGCGTTATATGATAACATCTCATCGAATGTATTTGGATCAATGATATTTGTTTTAAGTTTTTCGATATGAGCAATCATAATTTGGCAACTTTTCAAAACAATCTCAACATTTGTAAAGACGCCGATACTTTGAATTTTAAAGTCAAAGCTATTTGGAATGTAAATTCGTTTTGCTTGTAAACAATACCAGTCCTTTTTTATAATATCTATATTTTCATGGTCAATGTCTTCTAACGTCGCATAATGCTCTTGCCATTTTGTATCCTGTTTTAGTTCGTCAGGGGTATATGTATATGCACAACACGATGTTACATTATAAACACCGTCTTCACCGGCCGTTTGGAGAGACATTGTCGCCCTAAACTGTAATTTCTCACCCGGTATTTCAGGAGAAATACGTGGTCTTAGGCGTGCCAATATGATATTATCACCTGTAATTGCGTTTGCGGGGAAATGGGTTTGGACAGCGTCGTCATCTAAAAACGTATTACTCTTGGTGTTGAAAATTCTAAAATCTTTAGTAGTAACATATATGGTTTCTTGCGTATCGTTGGTTTTATCAACTACAACCTCAAGTTCGTCAAAAGGTTGGTCATGGTGAATATTGTGTATAGGAATACACGATAAACGTTGTTTTATTATTTCATTGTTTAGCCTCGAAGTATTATGCAAAATGTTGGCATTGTTCTCATCGTGTGGAAATGTTTTAAACCCCAATGTAGGGATCTCGCTCAAAACGATTCGGCGAAGTCCATTGGCAATGCTCGTATCTATGTTATTTAAGGTAAATAACAACGTTGTGTCATTTTCGACCATCGAACTTAAGTATGTGTTTGGTGTTTTTGATTCCGATGACATATTTGATGTTTTTGATTCTGAAGACATACCTTATATTATGAACTATAATATCTTTATTATTAAATCAATTTTAATGAGTTTATTATATAAAACCAAGATATATATTATATATAATGACTGCGGTGCTTTATTATAGCAAATACTGTGACCACTGTAAAGAGTTGTTAGTAAAGGTTTCACGGAGTAAAACAAGGGATGATATACATTTTATATGTATAGATAAGAGAACGCAACACACTGATGGAACGACGCATATCATTTTAGATAATGGGCAACGTTTATTAATGCCCCCAAACGTTACTAAGGTCCCGTCAATATTATTATTACACCACGGTAATCGAGTTTTAGATGGATTAAAAGAGATATATAACTATTTAAATCCAGGTGAAGTAGCGATAGATAATAAAGCTACGCAAGAAAATGGCGAACCTTTAGCATTTTCTACTTATGAAATGGGTTGTACTCTATCTGACAATTATTCATATTTAGATATGTCATCGGACGATTTATCTGCCAAGGGCGATGGTGGTCTTAGAATGATGCATAATTATACAACCATTTCAGAGAATAACACGATAGCTACACCACCCGATGATTATACGCCCAATAAAGTGGGAACGGTAGATATGGGTAAATTAGAACAAGAAAGAAGTGATGATGTACATATGAAACAATAGTTGGGAAAACACACTAACAGCCCTTCTCGCCTGGTCCGGGTGTTCTGCTATACGGAGTTCTTATATGACCGATACCGCCTGCGGCGGCTAAACATTTCCCAGCCGGGTCTTTACAGTATGGGTGTCTGTTTTTAAAGCTCTGTTTCCAATTTCCTCCATTTTGCTTGGGGAACCCACATACACCCGTTAAACCATCTACCCGACGATTAATATAACGTTGTACCACATACGAATGTCCAACACTTGATATAATCCCCGACATCATAAGCCCTCCCTGATCAGTATTAACCGACCCGGTTCGTGTTTTAGCGCGTCCGTAATATTTGACCATTATATATATACAAAATAATATAAATAAATCATATCATAATTTATATATGAGTATTTGTAAAGCATTCAATACGCATTTTCAAGAATTTATAGATGACGTGTTGCGAATTCTTCCAAATAATAAAGATATAAAAACTGCTAAATTTTATATAGGTTCCGTTATAAAGATTAATCCTACACTTTTAATTAAGGGTTGGAGAGAATATATAACATACCCATATGATACTGATATTACAAACTGTGATTTTAGTTTTTTCTTAGAAAAAGATTATAATGAGGATTTAAATTATTTAAAAGATAATAATAAAATGCTAAATGCTATAAATTTAATAAAGGATCAAGCGAGGTTAATGTCCGAGCAAAACAAAAACAATATCATTAAATATATTAAAAACTTAACAAAGTTGAGTAAGCTATATAATGCTTAATATTCTTTCTATAAAAATTGAAGTAATATGATATAAATTAAATATATCATTTTCACATAAATCACATATAATGTCCCATCCATCTTCGATCCAAATGCTCAATTACGATGAGTTCATGCTAAATGGGTTTCAAACCCCCGTAGAAATATTCACATCAACGTATACAACATCTAATCGCGGTGATTTAAATCCAATCGCAGTCATGGCCTCGATGCGCCATCAGTATCTTAGTGTTCCTCTCAAACACAGGATAATGGAACTCATATTTGAAGAATGGGGTTGTAGTTACTGTCGAGATAATTGCCAACGTTTATTGAAATTTGTAGATAAAGACCACAAACCTTTACTATGTGCCAACTATGCCGTTTCAAGTAATCCTATCCATGAAGAAATTTATAAGACTGCTTGCGATCTTGTTAGAGACTATAAACAAACCACCAAAGGTGTTATATGGGATTTTATTATTATTGATTCACACTTACGTGGTACAACCCGATCGATAGATGGGAATATAATAGATGATATACTATTTACCAAGTCTAGTGTGAAAGGAAAATGTAGGAAAACAAAAGAAAGATTCGTCCATTATGCGTATACCCCATCAAATCGCTATTATATTACAGATACGAAAGCCAGGATAATGTCTAAAGCGTTTCAAAAATATTTTGCCCGCATTTATGAATTGTACAACAATTTTCCCATCGATGCTGATATGATTGATTCGTTGAAAACTCTATTGGGTCTACTGGACGTCGCGATATATGGTTCGACACAAAAGTTTGCTGTTCAGTGGCTTCATGATAATATTTTAGGTATATATGAAAAATATAATACAACATGGGACAATCTATCTCCCACTATTAAGATGCAGTGCGTTCTAGATACCATCGGGAAATCGTCAAAGGGGGAAGGAGAAAATGACCAATCTTACATAGGTTCGTATCATACAATAATTGGGTTTATTTCGGACATTCTAGAAAATGCTACCAGTATGGAGGCAGCGGTTAAACTGATTGAAGCAAGAAATAATCCTTCAACGTATCGCAGGAAGACGGCTGCACCGAAAGCAGTCCACATCGCAGCGGCAGAGGCTCTTTGTAAGGATTTTGAAAATACCATTCATACGGTTGAAGAACTCGAGGAACTCGGGGCTATTTGTTGTGCCCCTCGCTCAGAGGAAGCTTCCGGTGGAGGCGCGGCAGCAGGGGCTTTTGCAAGTATGAAAGCTGATATTTCCAAGAAAAATAAATATAGTGGTTTTGGTAAAAGATGTTCTGCGGCGCCTAACCCGACAACCTTAAAAGAGTTAATGGAAATGGTAGAACGTGGAGAAATATATGATATCAAGGTCGATTCATCGAGTGGATCTAATGCGTATACATCTAAAACCACTATGAATCCAAGTGATATGTGCGTAGAGCATCCATGGTTGTTCTTAAATGGGGAATCAAAAACACTTAGATGGAGTTCATTTAGTAGATGGCTTCCGGTTTCGCATATTTATAATATTAAAAGTAGTAAAAGGGATAACTTTCATTTTATTGTTAAAAATGCACGACAGACGCTTAAACAGTGGCCAATTAAGGAGAATTGTACGTTGCCTGAATTTCTTGCCCCCAAACACAGGGTTGCCGAATCAGCGTTTGCAAAGTTGGAGAAGTTAACAACCATAACTGTCCCCACTTATGGCGAAATTTCACTTGGAAAGGGGTTTTCAAGGGTAAGGGATAACGGCGACCTTCACTCTGTAGCAATACTACTTATAAATAATGTGAATACCTTAACAATTAAAAAGTCAGAATAACTGTCATTTATTAATTAGTCATACATCAATATAAATACATTATTAAAATAAAGGTATATGACTGAAGCAGAGATCAAAATACCCGATGAATTTTTTAAAATTATGACAGATTTATATGCCGACATCATAACGACGTTTCCTGAATATAAAGATGTTTTAGAAGATACATATAAAGATTTGCAAAGTGGGGACAAGGATTTGGAATCTATTAAAATGTTGCATGTTTATTGTAAAACCAAGTATCCGGAACGATTCTTTGATTTGTTATATCAAAATGAAGATATGTTTGGGAACAGTGATATAGATACATTTTTTTTACCAGGCATAGACTTTAAAGATATATGGAATGATGATATTACAGATAATACAAAAACTATTATATGGAAATATTTACAACTCGTTTGTTTTTCGGTAGTTAATTCTGAAAAGTCGGATGAGATGTTTGGCGATACAGCAAAATTATTTGAGGCTATAGATGAAAACGAGTTGAAGAAAAAATTAACAGAAACTATGGGGCAAATGGCTGGTGTATTTGAGGAAAATGACATATCGGGGGAAAACATGCAAGAAAAATCACCCGAAGATATTCCCGATCCGGAAGACTTACACAATCATATTAGTGGCTTATTGGATGGGAAACTTGGTCGTCTAGCTACCGAAATTACGGAAGAAACCATGAAAGATTTCCAGGATATATCGGGCGTATCGTCTATGAATGATATTTTTCAGGTGTTATTTAAAAACCCTGGAAAGCTAATGAATATGGTAAAAAATATTGGAGGAAATTTGGATGCTAAAATAAAATCAGGTGAAATTAAGGAAAGCGAATTAATTCAGGAGGCAGAAGAACTTATGAAGAAAATGGAAGATATGCCAGGAATGAAAAACATGAAAAATATGATGTCTCAAATGGGATTACCTACAGGGGGTGGGAAAATGGACGTTGGTGCCATGAAAGGACAAATGAAAAGAAATATAAGTAAGGCAAAAATAAAAGAAAGATTAAGAAAGAAATTGGAACATAAAAATATAAATGTTAAAACCCCACCCATTCCATCTGTTTCAAACGATAAGCAAATTGAAATATTAGAGAAACAACTAGCAGAAGCAAAATCTTTAAATGCCGGCAATGAAAGTAATTCAAAAAAACGACGCAATAGACGAAAAAAGAATAAAGGTGATAATTAATAAAATAAATAAGATTATATATATCAATGGTAGATACGTTTTGGTTAAATGATCCTACAATTTTATTAAATAAGGACCATATTTCAGAAGTCATTCCACAGGGAAATACTCTTTCCTCCAAACTAAACTCTGTTACAAGATTGGTGATTATTATGACCGTTGTAGGGTTTGCTTTAACACGGTCTTATAGAGTATTGGTTAGTTCGGTCTTAACATTGTGTGCAATTGTTGCGATATATAAGATAAAAAAACGAGAGATTATTAAAAAAACGATAGATAAGCGTTTATTTAAGGAAGGTTTTACAAATCCGCAATTATATAAAAAAAATCAGCAAAAATATACGAACCCTACAAAAAAAAATCCATTTATGAATGTGCTATTACCCGAGATAAAATACAATCCTAAAAGAAATGCAGCAGCTCCATCATTCGACCCAAAGGTTGAAAAGAAAATAAATGAGAGCGCTGGTAATGTTGGTATAGATCCTCGCTTATTTTTAGATTTAGGGGATAGTATTAATTTTGAACAATCTATGCAACGGTTTTATACAACCGCTAACTCTCGGGTGGGAAATGACCAAACAGCATTTGCCAAGTTCTGTTATGGGGATATGCCATCGTGTAAAGATGACAACGGGTTGCAATGTTTAAAATCCAATCCTCGTTGGACAAACCATTAAATAAAATAATATTATATATAATTATATAAGATGGCAGAATCGTATAATTATAGCTTTGATAATCCAACACGATTAGGCAATGATGGTTGTGGAACAAACGATAGGGATGTTCAAAATAGTTCTTATGGATCGTATATAACAACTAACTTTTTCTCGGGTTGCGATACTAAAAGACCCATGGCCTTCGCAACCAAACAGCCAAATGTCTTTGTAAAGGGTGGGTTGGGGCCAGGGGCGTGCAATATAAGCGATGATTCAGTGCTTAAGATTGGTTCCTTGCAGACTCACCCAAAGTGCAAAATCAGCTTACAACAACGCCCCTTTGCCACCGTCCCCTTTTTAGGAAAGGGGCCACCACGACCTATCTTAGAATCGAGATTACAACAGGGGTCAAGTATAAATGACTTAAAATCGTGTAAAACTATTATGGAAACGGGTTACAATAATGCAACACCTCTTATCCCATCAGTTCAAGCTACCATTCAAAACCCACATAATCTGGTTGAGGGTGTAGCTGCTACCGGATGGATTCGTGGTGGTCTCCCAAGTAGAGATTTAACGCGCAATCAAGATTATTTAGAAAGACATACACCATCAACATAAACAATATAAATACCATCGTATAATTATAATAATGTATGATTATACGATAACCCTAACATATCGGGGAACCGAAGACGACGGTGTATACCGCAAAGAGTTATTACAGTGTTTTAATATAGACACAATAGATGATATTGATCCACATATTCTCTCCATTTACAATGAATATGGAGAGAAATACGATACAATAATTGAGAAATTAAAGAACAACACATGTTATGGTTTTTCTGATATGCCGTATAGAAGTTTATTCATCCTACTATTTGCATGGGAATATTTTTATGAAAACCATAAACTATTACAAGCACTACATTACAATAAGGATATAGATAATGCACTAAAAAACCTTTTAAATAAAATATCAATATAATATTATAATGACAGATACAAGTTTAAAAAATACAAAAGGTTGGTATAATCAAGAACAAAATGCAATAAGAGGACAATATAACCACAATATTTGGAAATATAAGTGTATATCCGAAAATACAGCATTTCCGTGTGTAGGTATAAATATGCCAATGATGACAAATGGATATAACAATGGGGTTTTATCGAATAATGCATCTGACATCGAGAGCGCACTTTTTGGCATTGGTTCGTCAAATCTTGTAAAACCCAAACCACTTGTTAAACCAGAATTAAAGCAAATTAGCAGTGTTAAATTTTTCAACAGATTAAAAACAGAAATGCCCAACCCCCTGATAATAGAAAAATACCAACGTCCAATTGGCCCTTTTTGTTAAACTTAAATATATATATTAGTATATATGTCTTTTACAAGATTTAATTATGATAAATGTCGCACGGATAAACTTTTACAGGAATCCACCGGAACCGGTAGATATATGTTAAATGTTCCGGGTTGGGGCGATAAACCATGTTTCTTTAATGATCCCCAAATTCGAATGCAAGGGTGGGGGGGCAATCTTCGAAAGGTTCCTAATGGTGGCCCTATAGACATTGATAGCGATTTACACGGAATAACACGTCCATTATCTAAGGATTGTTCCCAAAAGAAATATCCATATAAAGGTGTAGTTCGATCCAAGCGGGTTAATTATACTATGTATGAAAAGCCTTTGACAGATGAATCAAGGACAACGCATCCAGCATGGTTATATAAAGATTTAGAACAAGATCATCGATATTATTTACCTTTAGACCCACAAGAAAATACATGCATACCATTTCAAAATAATTTGAATACACGTCTTTTAGAGACGGATTATTATGTTTCAAAAACTCCGTGTTTTCCATGGATGCGAGGCGAACCAATCGGCGTTTTTACAAATAATGGAGGAACACAACAAAGCGCTACAATTAATAAGTATAATACTCAATAAAATATGTTGTGGTATATATAATGGCTGAAATAGCAATACCCGCGATCGCATTAGGAATAATGTATATTTTAACGAACCGCGATGAGGAAAAAAATGAAAACTTTCAAAATATTTCTGCACAAAATCAAAGGAAATTAAAGTTGGGTGATGCAATCACTGGGAAACCCGTGATCCCCCCAACGAATTACCCAATTCAAACATATGATGACGTAGGAGAGAATACGGCAACTTATCCGGGCAATAATGCAGCAAGTGATAGATATTTTAGACAAGATGTCTATGAACGGCAGGTCGAAAGCGGGGGAAACCCGTCAAATCAATCTATATTTAAATCGCTAACGGGGGATGCTCTGCAAAAAAAAGATATAAAGTTTAATAACATGGTTCCGTTTTTTGGGTCAAAGGTTACACAGCGAACAGCTGGATTTGATAAGAACGAGGGGTTATTGGATAGTTATACTGGTGTTGGTTCGCAGGATGTTCAAAAAAGAGAGCAAGCGCCTTTGTTTGCACCAAAAGAAAATTTGACGTATGCCCACGGAACCCCAAACCAAAGTGACTTTATCCAGTCTAGAATGAACCCGTCGCAGAAAATGTCGAATGTCAAACCATGGCAGGAAATTCGCGTTGGTCCTGGATTAAACAAGGGATACTCAAGCAATGGTTCCAATGGGTTTAATTCGGGGATGGAATCAAGGGGGGAATGGAAGGATAAAACAGTTGATGAACTCAGAGTTAAGACAAACCCAAAACAAACATACGGGTTGGACCACCTCGAAGGACCGGCACAATCGACAATACAAAATAGAGGAATTGAAGGGAAAATAGAAAAAAACCGCCCAGATACATATTATATGAATAATCCCGATAGATGGTTCACAACCACTGGACAAGAAAAGGCACAACGTTCGCGTGCTGAAGAAACACTACCAGTTGAAAACCGCACATCTACAACTCGGGAGTATTTCGGGACCGGATCTTCAAACCAAAATACAAGTTCGGCTGGTAGAACTAAAGTAAATTATCAACGCTCAACTCGTCCAGAATTAGCACCCGATTCTAAATATTTAGGACCAGCCCATAACCCACACAATTCTACCGATTCTACAAATTTAAATGGAAATTATGGTAAAGGTGGATACAAGTCTTATCACAATTCTCGCTCTACCACACACCCAACAAATCAATTTGGTGTCGTGGGTGGCTTCATAAAGGCAGCATTTACTCCAATTTTAGACATGCTTCGACCTTCTAGAAAAGAAAACACAATTGGGAATGTTCGCACGGTGGGGAACGCGGGTGGTAATTATGGCGTTGAACAATCGGTAACGTGGAACCCCGCAGACAGAACAAAAACAACAATAAGAGAACAAACTGAAACTACATACGATTTAGCACAACCACACTATAAACGCGATGGCGGATATTCTACTACGCAATATCAACCAATTGAAAACCAACGTCAAAGCACACTCACCTCTTATACCGGGAATTCGAGCGCAACATCATTGTCACAAAATGGACCGGTGTATAATGCAGCCTATAATGCAAATTTAAATCCCAATAAAGAAAAATTACTAAGTAACCAAACTAACGTTGGGTGCAATCCAACGTTCAATTCGAATCAAAATATTCGAATGAGTAAAATTGGTATAACACATGGCGCGCAGGGACCAAGTGATATGCCAAAAGAAAGCGCAAATATTAATACATATGGAGAAATTGGAGGAAATAATTTTAGACAGGCCCAGGAGTGCAACAGAAACCAAGGCGATATATTAAATGCGTTTAATAATAACCCTTTTACAAAGGCTTTGAATAGTGTGGCATAATATTTATATAAAAACAAAAATATAAATATTATAATTATGGATTATCACCCGGAATTATGTAATAAATTACTTAATTTGGTTAAAAAAAAGGATACACCGCATATTATATTTCACGGACCAGATGGTTCGGGAAAAAGAACAATTCTAAAATTCATTTTAAATAACATTTATATCGATGTCCCGGACAAAAATAAATATTTAATGCATATTAACTGTGCGCATGGCAAAGGAATTCGTTTTATTCGAAACGAACTTAAGTTTTTTGCAAAAACAATTATTAATAATAAGAATAAAGCGTTGTTTAAAAGTATTATTTTATATAACGCTGATAAGTTGACAACTGATGCCCAATCCGCATTGAGGCGGTGCATTGAGCAATTTAGTCATACAACACGTTTTTTCATTATTATAAATGAAAATCAAAAACTTTTAAAACCAATACTTTCGCGCTTTTGTAGCATTTACATACCTTTGCCAATGATTGGGAATAAACAAACTTGTCTCCACGATATTACCAGTGATACTAAAAACACCTGGTTGGTCAAAAACATTAACAATAAGGAACATTATAAAGATACGAAATCACTCTTTATCTTTATTAATAAATTATATGATAGGGGAATTTCAGGAATAGCTATAATGGACGTTATTGAAAAATTAAAATCAATAAACAATAAAAAAAAATATTTATTATTATCGTATTTTGACGAAATACGTAGAGAATTTAGAAACGAAAAGTTATTTATGCTTTTTATTTTAACATATGTTTTTATGCGTAAGGAAATTAAATTAGAAAATATACAAGAAATGTAAATGGACGACTATAACATCAATACGTTGTCAGAGGCGAGGGGTGAATATTCATCAAGGTTGGTTTCCATCATTACCCCACCCATTATCCAAGGGTTTAGATCTATATTTGACGAAGCATATAAATTATGCGTAGATAACGAAGAAGAAACCAAATATTTAATGACATTTCAAAACTTTTTAACCCGGGTTCCAAAATGGAACCAAGAAATTATTAATTTAGAAACAACGCGAATCACAGAAACAAGTAAATGTAATTATTTAGAAGATTTGTTAACTTGTGTTCATATAACACAATTAAAAATATTAACAAGTATCCGTGTTTCCAATAAACAAAAAAAAATAGATATTGATATTCCAAAATTACACGATTTTATTCATAAGGTTTACATTATGGCGGCACGTAAAATATACCAAAACGTGTATCTATTTGAAAAAGATATTTTACCATTGCAACTGCAAAAACATATGAGGGAATGTGAATTGCTTATCAAAGAGTCAATATTAACTGTTATTAGAGAAACAATGCCCATAGAGAAAATACTACGATCCTATATGGATGAAACAGAAGAGGAAGAGTTGATTGAGGAAAACGTTGTAAAGGAAG
>TARA_R110002073_G_scaffold332915_1_pt1 | contig 30901 bp, 23 predicted proteins | sample TARA_R110002073 | Tara Oceans TARA_R110002073 (sample SAMEA4397174) | marine metagenome | biome: Polar Biome; feature: [DCM] deep chlorophyll maximum layer (ENVO:01000326); material: water (ENVO:00002006), including particulate matter (ENVO:01000060) such as... | depth 40 m | reverse complement strand
GAATATTATGATGGATTAGAGTATCAGTTAAAACAGTGGCAAGACGAGCATGAGATTCAAGAAGGATTTATATATATAAAGTTTTATAATAATCCTACAGAAGGATTTACTTATGCAGTAAAATCAAAAGATACCAGCATAAAGCAAGGTATTATTAAACAAGAAGAGATTGATAGTTTATTTTCTAAAGACAGTAATGAGAATGATAAAAATACAGGTAAAGATAATAGTAGATTTTATTTTGAAAAAGCAAAAAATTATAAAGAAAAAATATTAAAAATAATTATATCTCAAGGTAATGCCTCATTAGAAGATGAAGCAAAAAGCAAGCTCCCAAAAGAGCTAAAAAATGAAATTGAAAAGTTATTAATATTAGCAAGTGATTCATCGAGAAATCAGAATGCAACAGCAAACATGGAGACATGTATAGGCTCAAGAAGGGAGGCTTTAGAGAAATTAATTTCAAGTCCAGAACAAAAGCAATCACTTGCAGAAATAACCACATCTAATGCATCTAAAGCTAATTTAATAAAAAAATCACATAATGATCTACAACGAACTAAAAAGGCTTTGCAAGATTCATTAAACAAGGCTGATAATTATCAAGGAATAGATTCATTAGGTATATCTGTTAAATTGCTAGAAACATTTAAAATTGACTTTAAAATTCAAGATTTAAATACATTGCTTGATATTATTAAGGATTTAACTAAAGATGAGATTTTATCTTTATGCCAAAGAGATGAAAATATTGAACAATTTATAAATCCAATTAAAAATAATCTTGAAAATTTAACTAATTTTTTTTTGGATTGCTCAGAAGATAACTTAAAGGCTTTATTGGAAGTAATTTCAAAAAAAGGTCATATCACAAAGCTTTTTGATTCTGCTAAAACATTAGCGATAGTTGTTGATTGCGCATCAAATAATGCAAAAACAAATATTATATTAAAAGCATTAAAAGATAATTTAAAAGATATAATAACATCAGGACGTGAGTTTGCTAATGCTCTTCAATATCTTAATGAGTCTCAAAGAGGAGCAGTATACACTGCATTAAAAGATAATTTTAAAAATATAATTAAATCAGGAAAAGAGCTTGGTTACGCTCTTTATTTTCTTAATGAAACCCAAATAACCGCGGTATGTACCGAATTAAAATATATAATTAAATCAAGACGTGATTTTGGTTTAGCCCTTAAACATCTTAAAGAACCCCAGATAATTGTGGTATGCACCGAATTAAAAGATATAATTAAATCAGGAGATGATTTTAAGGATGCTCTTAAATATCTTAATGATACTCAAAGAGACGCAGTATACATCGCATTAAAAGATAATTTAAAAAATATAATTAAATCAGGAGACGATTTTGATTGCGTTCTTCAATATCTTAAGGAAGCTCAAATAACTTCGATATGCAACTCATTAAAAGATAGTTTAAAAAATATAATTACATCAGGATACGATTTTGGTTACGCTATTATATCTCTTAATCAAGCTCAAAGAGGCGCAGTATGCACGGCATTAAAAGGTAATTTAAAAAATATAATTAAATCAGAACGTGAGCTTAGTTACTTTCTTCAATATCTTAATGAAACTCAAAAAGACGCAGTATGCAGCGAATTAAAAGAGACGTTAAAAGAGGATAATAGTAATTCTAATTCCTTGTCTGTACCGCAATTAAAACCAAAAAGACGTTAAGAGCTTATTAACAGTTACCTTGTTTTAACGGACTTTAAATTCTAAGATAATAACATCACACAAAGGACCAAAAACCAGTATTTATTAATGACCTATACAAAAAATATTGCGTTGATGAAACATTTCTTTTAGATTTTTGTCATTATAATAATGATTTTAATTTAAGGAATGTTTATATTTATGTTTAATAGAGTAAAATATTATAGCTTTTTATATTTGATCTTACCCTGATTTAACAGACACCTTTTTGTGTTAAAATAACACAGCATACGAGGTGAAACATGACTAAATCAATTAAAACATCTAAACGAAAATATACTGAAGAGTTTATTGAAAATGCTATTGGTTTGGCAATAAGCTCACCTTCTACCTCAGGAGTAGCAAAAAACTTAGGTATTCCTGAGGCTACTTTGCATACTTGGTTGAAATCGCGTGGTTAAAATAGAAAACCTAATAAATTAGATATTAATAAAATTCTAGATGAAAATAAAAAACTGAATAAAGAGCTAGCTAGAATAAAACAGGAGCAAGAAATTCTAAAAAAGGCTGCAGCATATTTCGCTCGGGAAATGAAGTGAAGTATGCTTTTATTAAGGAAAATAAAAATATTTTTAGTATTAATGTAATGTGTAAAGTTCTTAATGTTAGCCGAAGTGGATTTTACCAATGGTTAAATGGAGCTCTCAGCAGAAGAAAGGCAAGCAACATTAAGCTTGGAAAAACTATTAGTCAAATTCACTCTGAACATAAAGGAAAGTATGGTTATATAAGAATAACCAAGCAGTTAAAAAATACAGGAATATCATGCAGTAAAAATAGAGTTTATAACATAATGAAAAATTTAGAACTAAAATACAAAAGTAAAAAGAAGTTTAAAGTTACAACTGACTCTAATCATAAATTACCTGTTTATAATAATATAATAGCCAGAGATTTCTCAACAACTGATATAAATCAAAAGTGGTTTTCAGATATTACTTATATGCATACTAATGAGGGATGGTTATATTTAGCTGTAGTTATAGATGTTTATTCTAGGGCTGTTATCGGCAGGTCAATGAATAGAAGAATGACTCAAGATTTAGTTTGTAACGCTTTAAACATGGCTCTTTGGAGAAGAAAATTCTCAGCTGATATAATTGTTCATTCTGATAGAGGATCTCAATATTGCTCTAAAAAATATCAAGCTATGTTAAAAAATTATCATTTAATTTGCAGCATGAGCAGAAAAGGTGATTGCTGGGATAATGCTATAGCAGAAACATTTTTCCATACTTTGAAAGTGGAGTTAATTTACGATCATAAATATAAATTAATAAATGAAGCTAAAAATAGTATTTTTAAATACATCGAAACATATTATAATAAAAAAAAATTGCATTCTTCTATAGGATATTTAGCTCCTATAAACTATGAGGCAAAAAGTACACAGATGGTTGTCTATTAAAACAGGGTAAGATCAAGATACCATCATATCGACATTAAAATAACTGATTTTAAATGCTACTTTCATTTAAAACTAATCCTAATCATCCCTGTGCTGTAAAATGTAGCTTGATATGATATTGCAACGTCAAGTTTGCAACAGAACCTGTAATATAGATATATCCTTGTTAATAGTTAGGTAGTTAATTGAAAGAGGGTAAAAAACATGCTAGTATCTAGCAAGTTAAATCCCAGCCATTAAAGAAAGAGAAGAAAATATGCCTAAAAAAAACAGATAAAAAAAATAAAGAATGAAAGTTATATGTATAACCACTTTACAAAAGAAGTTGTTATTTTGGAAAGAAAACAAAAAACATTGTGTCTTTGTAATTAAATAAAAAGTGAAACAATAATTTAAATATAAGGTTGTTAGGGATATAAAATTATGAAAGAAGTATTTTTGTATTGGCACGAGTTTTTGAATTACATGTTTAACTCGGCATCACAACGTCAGCTTTTTGTAGAAAAATATGAAAGTAATTTCTCTATAGAAAGTTATAATTATTTTTTTGGAACAAATGAATTTAAAAAGGATTTAGGGGATTTAGATAAGTTTTTAGTGTTTCAAATAAACTCTATTTTCAAAGAAGAATATAAATCTAATTTTGAAATAAATGATTTAAAAGAAATTATAATTAACTCAGACATTGCAAAAAAAATAAATGTATCAGTAGATATTAACGCTAAAATTGATATTATTTTAAGAGCCAATAAACTCTGGCAACAACAGTTAAATCAGGATGTTGTGCAAGAGCAAGAATTGGCAGTTGATGAAAGGCAAAAAACTTTTGACGTTATTAGGCAAACATATGTTTTTAATAAAAAGTTAGCACTTGATGAGTTAGTAAGAAAATTATCATCAGTTTATCAGGAAGATGCTCATGATACAGGTGGTACAAAAGAGTTTAAAAATTTTCATGACATTGATTTTACAGCCTTGATAAGTAAAATAGATATTCAAACTATTGAACAAAATTTAAAATTATATTTACAAGAGATAGAAAAGTATAGAGGTTATTTTAATAGTTGTGCTAAGCATCTAGGTATGGAGTATAAACTAGATGACACAACATATTTAGTAAATGAAGCACGGGAACGTAATTATGGGTTAGAAGGGTTTATTGTAGATATACTTAAATGGCTGTTTAAGTTATTTAAAAGTGATGATGAAAAGCTAAATATTTTAACGACTGAGGATAAATATACAGTAACTGAATCTTTATGGAATATAGTAAAAATCACTAAAGAAATAAATGAAGATCCTAGTAAGGCTGCAGCAGAATTTTTTAATAGTCCATATCAAGAGCTATTAGGTGATACTTTGCGATTAGGCTTTAATGAAAAAGCACAAGACATGGAGCGTGATGTAGTATTAGATTTAAGAAATAGTTACAATTGGTATCATGGGACACCAGGTTTTGTTAGTATTACATATTTGTATTTTAAAAATCATCCAATAGAATTAACACCTGATTCTTTGCCAAGAATTACGGAAGTTGTCACATCTATAGTTGAGCCATTTTTAGAAAGTAGATATGCTGAGCTAATTAGTATTGCAAAAAAACATATAGAGTATAACGTTGATAAGTTTATTTTTGAACTAAATAACATGCCTGATAATGAATCAAGAGCACTTGATAATTGTGGGAAAATATTAGATTTAATAGAGAAAACTAATGATGATATAGAAGTTGCATTATTTAATACACGATTTGCAATAGTTGAAGAAGTTTTAAATATATGTAATCTTAATTCTAAAGTTGAAAATGAGTTATTTACAAATATAGTAAATGAAATTGATAAAATAGTTTTAAATACAGATGATGTGTTCCGCAAAGGTTTACAAGGAGAGTTGTTTGATTTATTAAATATACAAGTTAATCTAGCTATTGAAAGTAATGATGCGAAGCCATATCAAACAGTTAAATTAATGCTTGCTACGAATGAAGAATTTATTAAAGATAATTTCTTGCAAAAACTTAAACAGCAAGCAAAATTAATTGCGGCTTGTTCTCCAACTAAAGAATTAACTTGGATATATGATAATGGCGATGAGGACTATTGGTCGCGCTTTCATTTAGATACAAAATTTGTTTTAGAGATGAATCAATTGATCAGCCCAATTTCTGATAAATATAGAGAAGATGATGGGCTGGGTTTTGAAAGAAGGCATGCAGGGTATGGCTCTACAAATACAGTTGGTTTTTCTTCATTTGCTTTATATCGAGCTATTATAGAGATGCAAGAAAATAAAACACTTAAACAAATATTGCATCTTTTAGCACGTAATTATAATTATGATGCAGATCCAGCAAAATCTTATTTTGCCATAAAGATTACAAAATGGCGTGATGCTTTAAATTCATTAACATATGAAGAGACTGATATAGATTCATTTGATAATATTTCTCAAGCACTAGGAGCACGCCATTTTGCTCATTATGATACTGAGATGTATGATGCTAATAGCGTAGATATGAATTTATTACGGCAAATGCTTGACTATAAGCATGAGTTACAGCAAGATCCATGGAGTTTTGTATTGGATTCAGATGATCTGTATAATGTGAGATTAGCAAGGCGTGATTTTATAGAAAAAGCACCGCCTAATTCAGAGCCTGAAAATTTAGCTGATTTAGATTTAAGATGCTCTATCTGTGATCCTTTTACCGTGGCAGTGAGGGTATTTCCAGAGGAAATTGTGCCTAACGTAGGTAGAATTATTGTATTATCGAAAGAAGAAAATAAGTCTATTTATGAATTAATAAAGGAGCAAGCAGCCATTACCCATAGTTGTAGTAAACTAAATTATTCAATATCTATACCATATAAAGAATGCTTAGTATTATATTTAAGAAAATTAACTGAGGCGTTAGATGAGCAAAACCTAATTATTGATCCTGAAACCAATGTGGTTATAAAAAATCCCGTTGTTAGGAGTTCATTGCGTTAAGCTCTGTAATGAGATTTAATTGTTTGAGATAATATTTATTTAAGGTAGTGACTCAAAGTTGTTGAGTAAAACAATAGCTTTTATGAAATTAATATAAAAATATTGCGTTGATGAAACATTTCTTTTAGGTTTTTGTCATTATAATAATGATTTTAATTTAAGGAATGTTTATATTTATGTTTAATAGAGTAAAATATTATAGCTTTTTATATTTGTTTATGGGCTTGAGTTTTTCTGCATATTCTGTTGATAAACGCTTTGATAGTGAATTACCTAATTGTAATGATAATGAAAAAATTTTAAAAATTATAAATAAAACAAATGGTGATAATCGTATTATGTGTATCGAGCAAAACCATGAATTATATAGCTATCTGAAAAATAATAAAAATAATAATATTAAGATAATGGTGGGAGAAAATAGCATAAAGAGATAATCTTTATACCATTGTCATATGGGTTTTTATTTAAGTTTTTTAACAAAAAATATTTTGTACAATACAGGCAATAATAAAAGAGTTAATAAAGTTGATGAAAATAAACCGCCTATAATCACAGTAGCTAATGGTTTTTGTACTTCTGAGCCAACGCCATTGGATAATAAAATAGGAAGTAATCCTAATGCAGTAATAGATGCCGTTATAAGAACGGGGCGTAATCTAGATAAAGCTCCTTCAAAAACTCCTTGATAGTGATTCATACCAGCTTGGATATTTTTATTGATAGCATTTACCATAACTACTCCGTTTAATACAGCTATACCAAATAATGCAATAAATCCAATTGATCCTGGAACAGAAAGATATTGTCCTGAAATGAACAACGCAAGAATACCTCCTATTAGAGCAAGAGGAACATTGACCATAATTAACAATGCTTGTCCAATAGAATTAAAAGTAAAATAAAGCAATATAAAAATAAGAGCAAGTGACAAAGGAGCAACAATCATAAGACGCGCCGTTGCTCGCTCTTGATTTTTAAATTGTCCACCATACACAATTGTGTATCCATTTGGTAGATTTACGTTATTATTAATTTTACTTTTAATTTCAGACACAACACTACCCATATCACGTCCTTCAATATTTGTTTGAATTACTATGCGACGCTGTATATTATCGCGTCTAATTTGTGGTGGTCCAGTTTCAATTTGAATGCTCGCAACATCACCTAATTCTACCCAAGTGCCGTTAGGGGCTTGTAATAATAAATTTTTAATAGCCTGCGTACTATTTCGATATTTTTTTGCTAAACGTACATATATATCATAACGTTCATTGCCATTTATAATTTGTCCTGCTGATTTTCCTCCAATTTGATTAGAAATTAAAGACATAACTTGACCGACAGATATTCCATAACGCATCAAAGCTTCACGATTTGGTTTAATAACAAGTTGAGACTCTCCTGTTATAGATTCCAGGGCAACATCTTTTGTTCCTGGTACTTTTTTAATGATGCTTTCAATTTCTTTTCCTTTTTCATTTAGAACTTTAAGATCTGAGCCAAATAATTTAATTGCAAGTTGTGCTTTTACGCCTGAAAGTAATTCATCAACTCTAGTTGCAATTGGCTGTGAAAAGTTAAATAATAACCCAGGATAAGTTGATATTTCTTTTTCTATTAAATTCTGCAATTGTTGTCGATTATCAGCAGAAATCCATTTGTTAATAGGTTTAAGATTTACTAAAAATTCAATATTTGATACAGGCTCTGGATCACCGCCTAATTCAGCACGACCAATCCGAGCTGAAACAGCTGTTACTTCAGGAAAGGTAATTATTTTTTTCTCAAGTTTTTTAGCAACTTTTAATGAGGTATTTAAATTAACAGAAGGAGCAAGGGTTGTTCGTATATTAAGAACTCCTTCTTCTAATTCAGGAACAAATTCAGTGCCTAAAAAAGGAATAAGTGTTAATGCTAGAATGAGTAACATAAATGAGACGATAATAATAATTTTTGGTCTTTTTAATGCTTTCATTAAAACATTATGATAAAAAGATTGGATAGGTTGCAATACAAAATTTTTCTTTTCTTTTACACTACGTTGATAAAGATATGTAGCTAAAGCTGGAATAACAATAATAGCAACAAACAAAGATGCTATCATTGCAAATATTATACTTTGAGCCATTGGATGAAATAGCTTCCCTTCAACGCCGTCTAAACTAAATAAAGGCGTAAAGACAACAATTATAATTAAGACAGCAAAAAATACGGGTCTAGCTATTTCTTTTGCTGCTTTTTGAATACGTAAAGAAATTCCATCATGATTGTGAATTTTTAGTGTTGTATCATTAGACTCAGAATAGTTTAAATGTTTAAATATATTTTCTATCATTACAATTGATCCATCAACTATTATACCAATAGCAACCGTTAAGCCTCCAAGAGACATTAAATTTGCAGATATTCCAAGTTGAGACATCATAATTAAAGCAAAGCTTATAGAAATAGGGATTGAAATTAATACAAGAAAGGTTGCCCGTAAATTCATTAGACACAATAATAAAACAATAATTATTAGCACAAATGCTTCAGCTAATGCCTTAATAACAGTGTATACGGCTTGATTAATTAAATTAGATTGGTCATAAACTGTCTCAAAAGTAATGTCATCAGGTAATGCTTTTTGAATAAGAGGAATACGTTCTTTAATACTGTCAATTGTTGTTTTTGTATTATCTCCCATACGTTTAAGAATAATACCAGTAATTACTTCACCTAATATTTTAGGCTCACCTTTTTTATCTTTTACTGTCATGGTTACAGCTCCTTGACGAACTTCACTGCCATAGCTGATAGTTGCAATATCTCGTACACGAATAACTGTTCCATGCACTTCTTTAACTGGAGTATTAGCTATTTCTTCTATCCCTTTTTTTCCTGAGTTAATCCATCCAACGCCACGAATAATAAGTTGCTCATTACCACGATTAAGATACCAACCACCAGCATTGCGATTATTATTTTCAATTGCATTAATAATATTTGGCGCTGTAATTTTATAAGAAAGCATTTTAGAGGGATTTAAATGAACTTGGTATTGACGAACTTTGCCACCGAAGGAAAGAATATCTGTTATACCTTCAATAGGTAATAACATTAGTTTCACTAACCAATCATTATAGCTTCGTAAAGTCATTGAATCATATTTTTTAGGATTATTTGTTCGTAAAATATATTGATATATTTGTCCTAAACCAGATGTGTTAGGACCAATTTTAGGCAACCCTATATTTATTGGAATATTTTCACGGGCAGCTTGCATACGTTGAAAAACTAATTGACGTGCAAAGTAAATATCAACGCCTTCTTTGAACACTACTGTAACAACAGATAGTCCAGTTTTTGAAATAGAACGAACTTCGTCAACATCTGGTAATGAGTACATCACAGCTTCAATAGGGAAAGTAATTAACTGTTCTACTTCTTCAGAGGCTAATCCAGGGGCTTCTGTATTAACTGATACTTGTATATTGGTTACATCAGGAAAAGCATCTAAATTTAATTTAGGCAACGTAAATATTATGCTTATTAATAAACCAAGCAAAGCTAATATTACTAATATGCGATTTTTAACAGAAAAATCAATTACCCAATTTAGCATATATTAAACATCCTTTTATTTTTTATAACCTTAATGGTTGTGAGGATTGAATCCTGTTTTCATTATTTCAGAATGTACTGCAAATGCGTTGTTAGTAACTACATGAATTCCAGGTTTTACGCCTCTTATAACAGCTAAGTTATCAATAGTTTCTACAAGATTAATTTCAACCTGCTTAAAATGATTTGGTTTGACTTCAGTGTAAATAGCCCAATCACCATCATTAGTTCGTAAAACTGATGATTCTGGTATTGCTAATACAGGTATTTTATTGTCAATAGCAATACGGCAATTAACAAATTGACCAGGATGAAAATTATCATTTTTATTAGGAATAGCGATTCTAACAATTTGCTTTCGAGTAATTTTTTCTAGTTTATGGTGAATTTGTATTACTTTACCTTCAGTTTTGTATTCAGACTTGCCAACAATCACTAGATCATTTTTTTTAATTAGTTTAGCATTTTTATTTGATAAACTAGCATTAACCCATAAAGATGATTCATCCAAAATATGATATAAAACTTGCCCCTGTTCAATTTGTTGACCATCTGTTAAGTTTGCATCATAAATAGTTCCATTTTGTGGTGAAAGTAAGGTAAATTCTCCATTAGCTTTGATTGAATTTTTTTCTTTCAAAAAACTTTCTACTTGTTGATTGGTTAGACCATAAGCAATAAGTTTAGCAAATAAGTAATGATAATTAATTTGTACTGCTTGATAACGTTTAGCGCCAAGAGTTTGTTTACCAAGATTTTTAACACGTTGCCATTCATAATAAGCTAACAATAATTCGTTTTGTGTTTTTGCCATATCAATACTAGACAAAGTAACAAGAGGTTGACCTTTTTTTACGTGCTCACCGATATTTACTATTCGTTTAACAACTTGAGATGTAATTCTAGGAGCTACTTTACTAGATTTATTTATATTTGGAATTACTTCACAAGGAGCATTTATATATCTTGGTAAAACTTGTAATTTTAAAACAGAAGTTTTTATATCTGCTTCTTTTTGTGATTTTGCATTTATTTCAACAATATTTGATTCATTATGAGTTGTATTATGATGCTTAGTATTTGTAAAAGATAAAGCTGTACTTAGTAGCAGTATAATACCTATATTATATTTTAATGTTTTCATTATATTTATTTAATCATCCTTGTTTTTATATACCTAGAATTATGTAACGTTTAACCATTGGTTAAAATTTCCAGATGCTTTAAGCCATTGTATCCATGCTTGCCATGATGAATTTTTTAATTCAACTCCAGTAATTTGGCTATCAATGCATAATTTAAATTGTGTTAAATAATCAAAGGTATTAATTTCTTCAGCATCCCATAACTTATCAAGTAATTTTATACCTTCATTCAAACTATTATTAGATGCTTTTTTCCATTTATTATATGATGTATAAAGTAGATTATAACGATTGGCAGTACCTTCAAGGTGCGCTTTGGCTTTCCAATAATTACTTGTCCTTATTTCGTTTGCAGCAATGGCTTTATGTTTTATATTTAGCACTTGATCTTGAAAGTTATTTCGTACAAATAAAGGGATGCTAAAGTTTAACCCAACTAATAATTTTTTATCTTCTTGGCCACCTCTAAAATTAATAGTAGGATTAGGAATTGTGTTAGTTTGGGCTACATTAATTTGGGCTTTGGCTACATTTACATTATAGCTAAGTATTTTTAATGAAGGTAAATTTTGAATTATTTGAGTTGAATTTTTAGATACTTCTTGAATTCTTGGTGGCACTGGTAAATCACTAGGTAAATTTGGCCATTTATTATCAAAATTATTGGTAATTGTTGCTAAGGCTTCCTTAGCAAAGCTTAAGGATATTTCGGCTTGTGCTTGTTGAGCAATAGCCTCTGAAAGAGTTAGTTTTGATTGATCAACAGATGCTTTATCTAAGCTTCCAGATGAATATTTTTTTTCGGTTAGATTAACAAATTTTGTTAATAATTCGGTTCGTTGTTGTGCTAAATTTACTATTTGAGTATAAACATTAAAATCTTTAAGATAAGTTAATGCCGTAATGCTAATTATAAGTTTTTGTTCATCTAATTCAGATTGTGCTTTACTTGTTGTTAATTGACCAACTCTTTGTAGTGTTTTGCGTTTATTGGCTAAATCTATTGTTTGAGTTATTCCTGCCGTATAAGTGTCTTCGCTTGCATCATTGCGTATGCGCTCACCATCAAAATCTAATATGGGGTTATATATTGGTTGATTTGATGCCAATGAATTAGCAAAAGCTGCATTTACCTCAGCTTTTGCAGCTTGGACACTAGGATTAATTTCTAAAACTTCCTGTAAAAAATTATCTAAATAATTGATTTTTGAGTCTTTATTTTTGGTGTCAGCATGACTAGATAAAGTCTTAATTAATAGAATAAAAATAATTAGTATTTTAAAAGAGTAATGAAAAGACATAATTTTTATTTATAAAATTAAATATTATAAATTTATTATAACTTAGAAAATAGTTTTTTAAAAAAATGTATCTGCATACTTCTATATACTATAGATAATAGGTTATAATTATAATATTAATTGTTAAATACTATAAACTACTATGTGTACTTGTAATAGAAATAAGGTTTATAAAATATGAGATATATAATACAGTTAAAATCTGATGATAAAAAACTAACTTCAGAATCTCTTGCTCAAGAGTCTGATAAGCTTACTCAAGATGTATTGCAAAAAACGAGAGATAATTCTTTTATAAGAAATTTATTAGAAAATACGAGTTTAATCTACGAGGCTTTAAAAAACTCTAGTGATTCTGGAGCAGATGAAGTATTAGTTACTTGTAAATTTGGGGAAAGTAAAGAAATTATATCTATTGATGATAAATATAATAATCCAGATGAAGCCAAAATTAGCCAAAACAAATTAGAAAGACATCCATTAAATCGACCTGAATATTTCGCAAAATTATTATATAAAAAATCAAATAAAGATTCTAATAAGTTTGGGGGCAATAATCTTGGTCTTTTAGCCTTACATCTTTCTGGATTTGCCGCATCTAAAATAGAATATACTAATAAAATGTCATATTTGAGTGTAGTTTTATATTCAATAATGTCAAATCCAAGTTATATAGACAGTAAAAGTGCCCCTAAATTTGGAATGAAATTAGAAAAGTCATCTTTAACTAATGGAGCAAGATTAATTTTAGTTGGCGAAAATGGTATGGGTTATTTTAGATATATGGATGCCTGCACACAAATTCATAATTATAGAAAAAACTTTTATGGAGAAAAATCAATCTCTACAAATGAGAGTGAAATCATTAATTTAATTAGAACAAAATTAATAGATCCTTTAGATAATTATGATGATTATCACAGCGAATGTAATAACGAGCATAATTGTATTTCATCATCAGATGAAGACAGTGTAGAAGATTCTTTATCAACAGAAGCATTAGGCAAAAATAAACAAAAAAGAAGTTTTAGATTAAATAAAGCCTTCTTTAGATAAGTATAATAAATCCTGTTTTATGCTTAAGTTAACAAGGTATAATCCGAAATTATTTAATTATTTTATGATACTAAAAATTAAACATTGTTATTTTTATATGGAAATAAAAAACAATTTTTTGAATTTAATGTTTTTTTTATTTCCTCATGTTTATCTATAGTTGAATCAATATAAAGAAGTAACACTGCTTCATCTTTATTAGAATGATAATTTAAAATTCCTGATTCATACTGTATGTTACTTGTTAAATCATTTTTAGTTACATAAATTGGATTGTTTTTACTTTTATAAGTTTGAATATTGAATTTATCAATATGTATTTTCCATCTTTGATTGGCAGGCAATTTATTTTTATAATCATTTATAATTGCCTCACTATCTTCTAGTTTTTCAGAATTAAGTTGATGGCAAATAGGTAGTTTTCTTTTTAATAAAGCTTGCGATATTTCATAAGATTTAGTTTTTGGCTTTAATTGATTAATTAATTTTATTTTCATTATAATGTCATCATCAGTTAACTCTTTATAAATATCAAAGGTATCATTTATAAAATCACTTTGATTGATTTTATTATTATCCCTATAGTCAAAATATTTTTTCATAAATTTCATTAAATTAGAGTTTATTAACAACTCATCTTTGGAATCTAAATGATCTTCTAAGCTAGATATAAATTCTTTAATATAATATTGTCCAGAACATATTTTTGGATTGTGATAAATATTTTTAGTCATTAGTCTTCTAGCAGATAAGTAATGTTCAACAGCTCCTATACCTTCACTTTTTATAGCTAAGAATTTATTATTGTTTTTTGTTATTATTTGTAAGCTATTTAATATCCATTTAAGATCGATGTTACCATAAGGAACTCCACAAAAATGACTGTCTCGCATAAGATAGTCAAGTCTATCAACATCTAATTGTGATGAAACAATATCTTTTTTGTAATTACTTTTATTATTAAAGATATCTTCAACTAGTGAAATTTCTTCAGCATATTTACTATCAATTGATTTAAATACATCAAGAAATTTAAATAACCACCCTTTATCATGAGAGAGCTTTTTTTTATCAGGTAAATCATTATTTAGAATATTTTCAAATGAATGAGAGAAAGGACCATGACCAATATCATGTAATAAAGTTGCTAATATTATTGACTGCATATCATCTTTATTGCCAATATCTTCCCCTAAATATTCACACAAATTTTTAGCTAAATAACAAGCTCCAAGGGAATGACTGAATCTAGTGTGAGTTGCTCCAGGAAAGACATAGTCAGCACAGCCTAATTGTTTAATACGTCTAAGTCTTTGGAATAAATCTGTATCAATATATTTTTTGATTAATTTATTTTGCTCGCTGGTAAAATCCATAATACCGTGGATTGGATCATTGATTATATGATTATGATATTTCACAAGATAAATCTCTTTTTAATGATTGTATTAAATTATCTAAAACGTTTTGTGGGTAAGGTGATTGTTTATATTCTGGTTGCCAAATGCTATGTGGCCATAATGGATCTGTATTATTGCGTCCAACTATATGTATATGTAATTGTGGAACTATATTTCCTAATGCCCCAACATTTAGTTTTTCTGGGTTAAAATAATTTTTCACGAAATTAGATATTTTGCTGATTTCGTTTATAAGTGTTTCTCTTTCTTTTGGAAGTAATTCGTGTATTTCTGTAACGTTTTGTTTTCTTGGAATCAAAATAAACCATGGGTAATTTTGTTCATTTTTAAAAAAAACTCTTGATAAAGCTAAATCTGTAATAATAATACTCGTAGAAGTAAGGCGTTCGTCTATTTTAAACATTTTACGAGATCCTTAATTAGGCATGTTTATAATTTATCATATTATATTAACATAATATTTTAGAAAAGAAGAGTTAGAAATCAATTTAAACCTTTTAGGTTAATTTCCCTGAATTTTCAGTACAGTATATTTAGTTTTTTTTCTAGCTCGCTTTTTTTCATACGTTTATTTGTAAGAAAAATAGTTTCTAATTTCCCAATAATTAGCTAAAAAATAAGCGTAATTCTTTATTGTGTTCTATATTAATTATTATAAGAATAAGATATATAAAATAAATTAAATAGAGGAAATACCATGATTATTTATCTGCTAAAATCATTAGCAGTTGTATTATTATATTTTTCACCTCTTTTTAATCTATCGTTAAATGCGCAGTTAATTGATAGTAATCTTTATACTGAAAAACCTTATGTTAATATTTCTCCGTACGAAATAAAAAAAATTTTACAAAAAGAAGGTCAAGGCTTAAACAAATTAATTATTGATAAAGTGGTAACTACAATTCAATGCGCTAATCAATATGAGGTTGATAGAAATAATATTTTAACAGTTATTGATTATTCAGCACCATCTAATAAAAAACGATTATGGGTTTTTGATTTAAATAAAAAGAAATTACTGTTTAATACGTATGTATCGCATGGAATAACATCAGGTACTTTATTAACTGAAAAATTTTCTAATAAGAAAGATACCAAGGCTAGTAGTATAGGGGTGTATAAAACTATGGAGTCATATAATGGTCGAGAAGGGGTGTCTTTACGATTAGAAGGCTTGGATGCTAATTTTAATGATAACGCCTTAAAACGATATATTGTGATGCATGGTGGATGGTATATGGATGAGGGGTTTATTAAGCGATATGGCAGGCCAGGTCGTAGTTGGGGTTGTCCATCTTTTCCTTTACCTATTAAAAAGAAGCTTATTAATACTATAAAAGACAATTCTTTATTAGTAATTTATTATCCTAGTGATGAGTGGTTTAGTAAATCTAAATTTTTAAATTGTAGTAATGTACAAAAAGATTTAAAATTAAATGCTGGCAGGCAAGTTAAGCCTGTAATTCTTGTTGAAAATGATACTCGAGAAAATATATTGTATGTTGATCTTAAAGTAAACAATACTCGAGATAAAGATGATCCTATTATAACAATGTCAGCAGATAATTATGAAAAGATTTTTAACATTAGAGCTCCTTTATCTCGTATGTTAAGACGACAAATAAATAAAAAAGAGTATATTGCCTTAAGTAATAAAGAATTTCAGAAACTAGCTCTTTTAGAAAATAAAAAAAAATTGAATAAAATTGATTTTGTAATACCAGTTATAGTTAAGAAACGCGGACGTTATAGAACTCAAATGAAAATTTTGAATATGGGACATATTCAAAAAATCCATAATAATACCGACTTATCAAAACAGGCAACACATGATTCTGGATTTATAAAAAATTATATAATAAATTTTGACAAAGGAGAAGACCTCCATCTACAAACAACAAATGAGTTTATTAGATGGATTGGCCTTTAAATTTAATTATTCATTTTCTTTTTCCTCGAAAAATGTGAGCAATCAGTGATAAAACAAAAAGCAAAATAAATACGTAAAACAAAATCCAAGCAATTTGTCCAAGGGCTCCACCTAAGCCGCCAAAACCTAAAAAGCCAGTTATAACAGCTACAATAGCAAAAACAACAGCATAACATAAAAGTGGGCTATTTTTAAAGTTCATCATAATATTCACCAAAAAGATATTTGTTATCTTTATCCATACCAAATTGGACTAAATGTTTTTTAATAAGTTCAATTATATTTTATGTGATTTATTATATTGATAATTAATAAAAATTAAGTTATTTTGTGTTCAAATATAATTCACATAGACTTAAAAGGTTTTGATGGTTTTATGTTTATTTCATCTTCATCTTCATTTGCCTCTTCATTTTTATCTTCATCAAAAGGTATAGATAATTGAAGATTATATCTAGTAAAATTATTATACATATTCAAAAATTCATTACCAACAGAACATATTGCAATTTTAATTGCTGTAGTAGCTGCTGCTGAAGTGCCAATAGCTGTTGGTAAGTATTTAGTCACATGAGATAGTTCTGTCGATTTAGGTAAACAAAAGCTCAGCATACAGGCAGTATTTTTTTTATCTTCTATTATAAATTCCATTCTTTGTTTATCATTTTCTAGTTTTACAATAGCTTCTCGAGAAGAGTTTGCTTTAAGCCAAAATTGTGTCAATGGAAAGTCATCAGATAGATTAAAAAATCTACCTTTCATAAATCCATCTAAAGTATGCACTAATAAACCAATGTTATGATCATTAACTCTTCTTGCTTTTACTAAAATTGCACCACAGTGGAGTTCACTACATAGTATTTCTTCAATTTTTTTATCTAATATTCTTTTTTCTTCTGAAATATGTTGATATTCAATTTCATCATTATTGATTTTTTTATCTAAAGAAATAATTAAATTTATTATATGAAAATAAACTGCATGAATCATGCCTCTATCAATATAATCTTTACAAGGTGTAGCGACTCTATAAGGATTTAGTTTTTCTATTAATTTATTAGTTAAAGTATATTTAAAAAAATGTGTCGCTAACTGTTGTCGCTCTGACATGTTTATTTTACATCTTTGAGATTTGCTTTTAGTAAAATCAAGACCTAGGTCTTTAATTGAATCTTGTATCCAAAATTGAACTTCACTAATAATTTCAGCTTCTGATTTATCACCAAATAATTTATCTTTAGTTCTTGGGCTTAAGTAAAAATCCTGGCCGTTATTAGTTATAATTTCTGTTAATTGAGATATGATGACATGTAAATGAAAAACATCATCTAAGCATCCATCTTTTTCTCTTTGGGTATGATTTAAAAAGCCTCTGTTAGCTGGCATAACAACAACTTCAAGCCCTAACTCAGGATTATTTTCAGAAGCATCAATTAGGGCCTTGATTCTAAGAGCTTCAGCATTTGCTTCAACTTCTTTAGTAGCACCAGCAGTTCGTAAATTACATATATATAAAAAACTTGTGTTTTTATTGATATCTAATAAGTTTTGAGATTTTAATTGCTCGCTTATAACTTTGAGATAACGTAAAAATGAAGGGTAGGCTTTAACTAGACCACTAGAAGTATAAGTTTGAGCCCCCATTCTTAAAAAACCTCCAGATTGCATTTCTTGCTGATAATCAAAGCTCAATATACCTGGTAAATTAGTATAAGCATTAGCATCAAAACCATCGCCAAAACTAGCTGTTGATTTCATGAGTGAGGATTCTGCATCTTTTGGATCAATTAATAATTTACGGTCATAATCTTTTGATTTAATAGCTTTATGATAAGCAGGGTCTTTATCTAAGTCTAAATAATGTATTTTAAATCCTTGGGGAAAATTTTGTATTAGCCATTCTTTTGTACTTGCAAGAGGCATAGGGTTTTCATAAATAGATTTTGTTATTATATTTAATGCCGAAGTTTTTTCTTTTTTATCAAATTCTTTATTCTCTTGTTCTATGATGCATGAGTTATTAATATCAGAAATAAAGCGAGAATAAATTTTTGTATAGTCATATTCTGAGTTATATGAACTTTTCAGTAAGCTTAATATAGATCCGGCTAAATTAAAGCTACTATCTATTGTTATATAATATAACTCATCATTAGATAGTTGAGATTTTATATACCACAAATATTTAAAACAAAGTTTATTAAAATTTTCAGATAATTGAGTATTATTAACTTCGTCAATAGATAAATTTATTTTATTATATAATAAACCAAGTTCTTGAAAGTCCGTGAATATTTTGCCTAGGTTATCATATGATTTAAATTGTCCCTTAAATTTTGGTGGTATATCAAATTCTAAGTAGTCTTCTTTTGAATTATTTATAAATATAAAGTTTAAAAGTTTATTTATTAAAAAATTAGCCGCTTGTAATTTGTTATAAGCAGTTGTACTTTGAACTAAGCCAATAGCAGCTTCTTGTATTTGTGATAAAGTATCAGCAATCAATCTATTTTGGTATTCTATTTTTTTAGTCAATAATGTCAAAAATGTATTATGGAATGGTTGGGCTCTGTTAGACTCAAATAGAAAACTAATTAAATTATTTTTCTGCTCTAAAGCGCTAGGATTATCTATTATTTCTTTAGATAAATAATTTGTGATACTTTCAATATCCCAGTTTGAATAAAACTGCATTAAATTGAAAAACTTATTTAGTTTAATTAACTTATTATCATCACTTAATTCTTTATAATTATAATTTATATAATTAATAATAAATTGCATTTCATCATTGCTTTTAGTAAATTTATGATCAGATGTTTTTGATTTGAATGTGATAAAGTCATCATCTGCATGTTGTATATTATATTCATTATCTAACGTATTAAAGATATTAGTAATTAATATCATGAAATGAGTCCTTATAAAACTATTTGTAAATCAAATAAATATATTTAAGTATATATTAATCTAGCATCTGATTTTTGTTAATTAATCAATTTTTATAAAAATATCATATTATTAATAATAGTAGTACTTGTTTATTAATGAGTTTAATACAGTTAAACTGTATTTATAAATAATTATATATTTTGGATTTTTATATAAACATGATATTTACTAAAATTTTTATTTTTGGCTTTGGGTATACGGCGGCATATTTTTCAGATCATGTTGTGCAGAATAATCATAATGATATTCAAATAGTTGGAACATCAAGAAATGTTGAAAAAAAGCATAGTGATTTGATAAAATTAGATATTCAAGATCATATTAAATTAATTAATTATGATAAAAAATCTATTATTCAAGAATTAAAAAATAGTGATATAGTTTTGATATCTATTCCACCTAATATAGATGGCGTTGATGTAGTTTATAAAGAATATAGTGATTTTTTAATAAAAAATAAAAAGAATATTAAATGGCTTGGTTACTTATCTGCAACTAGTGTTTATGGTAATTATAATGGTGAATGGGTTGATGAAAAGTCAAAATGTAAGCCTAGTTCTAAAAGAGGAAAGGATAGATTATCATCAGAAAAACAATGGATGCAATTATTTGAACAACATAAAATCCCGGTTAATATTTTTAGAATATCTGGCATTTACGGCCCATCGAAATCTGCTATTGAGAGAGTAAAGCAAAAATATCAAGATAATAAATATTTTACGATTAATAAAAAAGATCATTTTTTTTCTAGAATACACGTTAAAGATATATCTTCTATAATTTATGAGACTATAAAAAAAAATATTAAAGGAGAAATATTTAATTTAAGTGATGATCTTCCTGCTAGCTCAGCAGATGTAGATGATTTTGCGGCTAATTTATTAAAATATCCAAGAATCAAAAAAGTTTGTTTTGATAAAGCAGATTTAAGCCCAATGGCTTTAGAGTTTTATCAAGATAATAAAAAAGTTAGCAATAATAAGGTTAAGTCATTATTAAATTATAAATTTATTTTTTCTGATTATAAAGAAGGTTTAAAAAATATAAATTTGATAAAATAGATATATTTGCAACAAAATTGATTATTATAAATATAAAGGAGAAATTAATTATGGATAAAAAATATAATAAAGATGTTAAAACTATTAAAAACTTAACTTATGAACAGCATCACATAACCCAAGAAGGTGGAACTGAAAAACCATTTAAAAATAAATTTTGCGATCATTATGAAGAGGGTCTTTATGTTGATGTAGTATCAAAAGAGCCGTTATTCTCATCAAAAGATAAATATAATTCTAAATCCGGATGGCCAAGCTTTGTCAGATTTATTGATGATCATGTTGTTGAAAAATCAGATTTAACTCATGGGATGGTACGTACAGAGGTACGCTCAAAATATGGAGACAGTCATCTTGGACATGTATTTCCTGATGGACCAAAAGACAAAGGCGGCTTACGTTATTGTATTAACTCTGCTTCATTACGTTTTGTTTCAGTTGATAAGTTAGAAGAAGAGGGATATGGTGAGTATTTAAAACTTTTTAAGTAAATAAAAAAGCTTTAAATACTATATGTTTAAATTTATAACAAACATATCATATTGTTTAATAGAATTGTTTATTTATAAAATAATTAATTTCAATTATACTTATAATTAGATTTAATTATGCAGTAATTTATTATCTAATATTTTGCTAATGAAACAGGACTTTTTTATGAAAATCTCATATTTTTTTAAAGCTCTAGTAATTTTTTTATTGATGGATTTTATCTGGTTAAATTATATTGGTAAATCATGGTATCAACATTATTATGGTGAATTTTTGGGGCAGCCATTAATGATCCAAAGCTGGTATGCTGTTATAATTTCTTATTTATTAATAGTAATCGGTTTAAGCATATTTATTATTTCAAATTATAATAAATCCTTTTTAGAACCATTATTATATGGCGGGTTATATGGAGTTTGTCTATATGGTGTTTTTAATTATACAAATATGGCAATTTTACCTAATTGGAATATTTTTATATCTATTATTGATACATTATGGGGTGGCTTTGTTTGCGGGGTTACAGCAATGCTAGTTTATTTTATTAATAAATATGTATTTTAAAAATAGTTTTTATTAAAGTACTATAATTTGTTTGAGTAATTTATAAGAGAGATTAATTTATGTTTAAGTTATCTGATTTGATTATTTTGGTTGCTGTTGCTATATCTTTTGCATTATCAGTATGTTTTTGGTTTATGGGTAACTATATTGTATCTCAATTTACTGCCATATGGGTGCCATCTATTTTATGTTTTGCTATTTATTTTAAATTATTAGCATTATCAGAAAAAATAAAAATATGTTTATTAGATGAGAGTAATGATGAACCAAGTTCAAACAAGTAAAGATACTTTTTGCTTAATATTATATTTTTTTGAGGATTTGTTATGATCAGTAATAATTTTCTGCTTATTCTTGCTATAATAATTTTTTTATTGTTTGTTATAGGTCTTTCTTTAACTGTTTATGAGTTTTATTATTATATTGAAAATGGTATTAAAAAAGATAAAAGAAAGACTAGAAAGAAAAATATTTTTCGAAAAAAAATTAATAAAAAATGATAAAAATTAATTAGTATTAAAATTTTTTATGTTTTTCAAAAGGTTGAAAGTTATTTTAGAGCAGTTACAGAAATAATTTATTGCATCTATGAAAAATAATAATCAGGGATAAATAATGGATCCAATATCTCAAGGTGTTCTTGGAGCAATTTCTTCTCAATCTTTTGCAAGAAATAAAAATATATTAATAGCAGCTTTCTGCGGCTTTATTAGTGCTTCGACACCAGATCTAGATATTCTTATTAGATCAACTAGCGATCCATTATTAAAGCTTGAGTATCATCGACATTTCACCCATTCACTTTTGTTTATACCAATAGGGGCTTTAATAGTTGCATTTCTATTATGGGGAATATTTTTTAGGAAAAATCATAAATTTATAGTTATTTATTTATTTTCTTTTATAGGGTTTGCAACACATGGCCTATTAGATGCTATGACAAGTTATGGCACTTTATTATATTGGCCTTTTTATGGAACTCGGGTTAACTGGAATGTAATATCAATAATAGATCCTTTGTTTACAATTCCTTTATTAATATTTTGTATAATTTCATGTGTTAAAAAATCATCTTTTATCGCAAGAATAGGTCTTTGTATTGCACTTCTTTATTTATTAATTGGCTATTCTAAGCATTACCAGATAAAAAAACTGCTTTTTAAAGTAGCTAAAAGTCAGCATCATATTGTGGAAGATTATTTCATTGACCCAACTATCGCTAATAACATGTCATGGAGAGCAATTTATAAATATAAAAAGCATTTTTATATTTATGCTTTTTATATTTCACCATTCTTTTCTTCAGATTATATCAAAGGAGATACTGTTGAAACTATAGATATTGAAAAAATATTTCCATATTTAGACAGAAATTCTAAACAAATAAATGATATAAAAAGGTTTGATATATTTACAAGTTCATTTATGTCTTTACATCATAATAATAAAAATATAATTATTGATTTACGATATAATATGTTGCCCCAATCAAGTAAACATCCATTATGGGGTATAGTTATAGATGAAAATAATAAAAATCAACATGCAGAGTTCAAAATGTTAAGTGAGCAACATTTTGATAGGTTATCTGTTTTTTGGATGTTACTAAATGGCGATTTTGATAATTTAAAAAAGCATAAATAATATATTGAAATTTTTATTCATAAAATTATTAATTTTATAGATGTTTATATTGCACCAGATTATTTTTATAATTTAAAGAATTATTTCACCTATTAAACTTACCTAGAAGATCATTTATTGCTAAATGAGATACCAGGATATTATTATGTCTTAGCCAATCTGGTATATACACTGGCTCGGTAATATATCCTTCTTCTAAAAGAACTTTAAAATCAGAAATATCATCTGTGTTTAATTTTCCACAAAATAAAAGAGCTATGTCCGGAATCATTCCTTTGTGAACTGAATTTTTTAAAAAAGCTGTTATTTTAATTAATCCTTGAAGGTATACGCTATCTTTATAAAAAATAATTCCACCATTAGGGTAACCACCTCTAAAGATACGCATTGCAGAAAAATAACTTTCTTCATGATCTTGGCCATGTTCACAAAAAAATTTAAATAAATCAAAAAAATCTGCTCCATCTTCAGCCATGCTTATTGCAATAATTCTTAAAACAATTCTTTTTAAACGCATTAATTCCATAGACATTGTGATATATTCTGAAAAAGTAGCAAGTCCTTCTTGAGTTTCTGTTGTACGTGGTGAATTATACGCTAATGTTTTTAATATAGGTTGCTTTTTTCCATTAATTTTAGTTAAGGCATGGATCATGACTTCATGATGAAATAACTGATATATATCATTTTTTGAAAATTTTGCACCATATCTTATTTTGATTCCTTCAGACGTGGCGGCAGCCTTAGCTGAAATATTTTTATCAATTATTATATTAATAGGGTCAACTATTTGATCTATATTTTCATTAATTAATGGTCTTATTTTTTGTTTGAACTCTCTGGCTGAAAAAATATTAACTTCTTTTGGAATAGTATATTTATATTCATTAATGATATGCAAAAATTGATGTGCTATTTTAAGGCTACTATGTTTATATCCGGTTACTATATTTTTAGGGCTACCATATAGCTTCAAAGAAAACTCGGTAATATCTTTAGTGCCTACGCCATTAAGCATATAATAAGCATCTCTATAACTTTCAGCAGTTTTTTTGAGAAATGAAATAGCTGGATGGTTATCATTGCCTAGATTAATTAAAAATTGATTTATTTCTGATATTTTATGATCATGATTTTTTTTATTATATTCAACCTCTGGTAATTTTATATTACCTTTATTAGCATTTTTTAAGAATTTATGCATTATTTCTTTTGGCCAACTAAGTACTCCTAGCAGGGAAAAGTCTTTTATGATATTGACTAATTTTGCGTCCATATCTTTTACATGGCATAAAAGTTTACTCATGTTTTAACAATTGCCTTATTTATCAATTTTAATAAATTATATTTAATATTAACTAACCTTCATTATAGGATAACTCAAATATTAACACTAAAAATTATTTTAAAAATAAATTTTAGTAAGTATCCTGATATGCCAAATGTAATTACTCCAGCAAACCATAAGAATATAAACCATGCTGCTGCTTTTTGATTTTTACTGAGTTTTATCATGTAGTTAAGTTTATAATAATTAAAAATTTTATTAACAATAAATATATTAAAGCTATAATTAAAGCTATATTAAAGTGTAACAAATTTTGGGATTAATATGCATTATTTTTCAGAAGCGTGTGAAAGAAATAAAAAAAATATTTTACAAGAATTAAAAAATAACATATCAAATAGAGCTTCAATATTTGAAATTGGCTCAGGAACAGGTCAGCATGCATTGTATTTTTGTAATGAAATGCCATTTTGGATTTGGCAAACAAGTGATTTAAAGGAAAATCATAGTAATATTAATGAGCGAATATCAGAAAGCTTAAATTCTAATATATTACTGCCAATAGAGTTTGATGTTAATAAAGACTATCAGGTGTTATCAAATAAATATGATTTGATTTTTACGGCAAATACTTTTCATATAATGTCATGGAACGCCGTTTGTAATTGTATTAAGAAAGCGTCTGAACTTTTAAAAGATGCTGGTAAATTTATTATTTATGGCCCATTTCTTTTTCCTGATAAAATTACTAAAAAGAGCAATATATTATTTGATGATTTTTTAAAAAATCAAAATAAAGAAATGGGTCTTAGACATTTTTATGAAATAACTCGTAAATTAAAACAAGTAGATTTAATATTTGAGAAAAATATAGAAATGCCTTCAAATAATAATCTACTAATTTATATTAAAAATAAATCAACTAATCTCCTCTAGGATCAAGAGTAGAAATAAGAGGACTTGTTGTTGGCATTGTTATAAATGGTTCATCTGGCTCAATAGTATCAGTAACACTTTGTCTCCAGAATGTATAGTATATTAAGAAAGACGATATTAAAATCATATAAACAAAAAAGCCATTAGGTCCAATTAGACTCATAAATATTGGTGAGATTAAAGGCCCCATAACTGCTCCTAGGCTATATGCCAATAACAAAGCTTGTGTTCCTGATGTTATTTCGTTTGCTTTTAATGAATCACAAGCATGACTAATACTTATTGGGTAAATAGTAAAAGACAGTCCGCCTAATATAAAAATTAAAAAACATGCCAATGCAATACTTTGTATTGCAAAGATTAGTAATAAGCTACATATTGCTGTGCCAATACTTAGGAATATTAATACTTTACGACGTTCAATTTTATCTGATATTTTTCCTATAGGATATTGCCAAAACATTCCGCCTAAAATTACAACAGACATGCCAGTAATTACAAAATCAGAAGAGGTTGTTTGAATAAGATATAGTGGAAATAAACCGTATATTGAGCTTAAAATAAGTCCTCCACAAAAGCAACCAACAACCCCTGTTTTGGTTAATGAAAAAATCTTTTTAAGACTCAACGCAGATGCTTCTTCTAATATTGGAGATTGGATTTTTGTCAATGACAATGGGATTATTGATAAAACTGATGTTATACCTATAGCTATAAATAATGCGCTTGAATCAGGACTGTTAAATTTTAATAACAATTGGCCTAAAACCTGAGCTAAATATAAAGAAACCATATAAATCGATAGCATTGTTCCGCGATTTTTATTGCTTCCAACTGTTAGTAACCAGCTTTCAATAACTATGAATAATCCTGCAGTTGCAAATCCGCTGATAACTCTTAAACATAACCATAAATATAAGTCATATGTCAAAGAATGCGTTAATACTGCAGCTGTCAATATTGCAGCAAAAGTTGAAAATGTTCTAATATGCCCAGTTCTGATTATAATTTTTTCTATTTTGAATGAGCCAAAGACTAATCCTAAATAATAAAAAGACGTCATAGCACCAATTGCAATTGAACCTTCTCCATTACTATTTAGTTTAAATACTAATAAAGTGTTAAGTAAACCGCTTCCTATTGCAAATAAAAACAAGCTTAATATTGGTGTGTAGATATTTTTAATTAAATTATTCATGTAAATTAATTCTTTAAATTAAATCAAATTAGAACGGTGCAGTTTTTCATATTTAAAAGACACTGTCAAACATATTAGTTATTTATATATTAGTTATTATAAAAGTAATTCTGCATTGACATAAATTGATACTGTTATATTATAGTGCAAAATAATAATAATAATAATATATCTATATAGCACTATGTCTTTTTTATATAAAAATAAACTTGTTTATCTTGTCATATTTCTTTTAGTAAATGTAATCTCTATTACTTATGCATCAAAAAAATCTGATATAGATTACAATTTTGATGCTAATTCTGATTCAAATGCTTTTTCTAACCATGGATTTGATAGTAACTCTATTATTGATGTAGGTGCATCAGAAGAGATAGATACTTTTAAAGGTTATTTAAAATTATCTCGAACTGATATTCATCTTCCAGGTAATAATGGGATGGATATTGATGTTATTAATTCTTATACAGGATCAAGATTTACAGATGAATATGTAAAACATAAATATGGATATGGTTGGCATCTTAACACCATGAAACTAACCTTCATCACAGATTATCTTAGAAAAAAAGAAAAACCTTATTTTGTACCAGTTCCAAATAAAGAAAAACCTCATAAAATACATTATGGTTTTTTTCCATTATCAGCTATTTTGCGGTTTATGGACGGGAGCACAAAAATGTTAAATGTTACTAATTATAATGATAAATGGAGACATGAAGGTTTTCATTACGCCTTTTGGCCTGAAGAGGCTCTGTCTACAGATAACTGGATGCTTAACAACCCTTACAAGTCTAGAGAAATGTATTTATTTAGTCCTGATGGTAAAAAATATACTTTTTCAGTAGATATTAATAAAGAGCGATTCAATTTATCAGCAACGCTTACAAAAATAGATGATTTACATGGTAATTGGATTAAGTATAACTATGAAAGAATTTCTTTTGAGAATAATCCGAAAACTGACGAAAAATATCTTAGTAGTATAGAAGCAAATGATGGTCGCCGGGTTGATTTTAATTATGTAAACTTGGTTAAAAATGAAAGAGAAAATCATTTTATAGTACTTGACACAATAGTTGCCAATAATCAAGTTTGGCAATATAAATATGAATTATCAGGATTTAAACATAAAGAAAAAAATCTACCAATATTAAAAACAGTAATTAGGCCTGATGGAACAACATGGGAATATACTTATAATCAATCAACGCAATGGTCACGTTTGATTACAGAGGTAAAATCTCCAAGTGATTTGCGAACAGTATATGCTTATAGATATTACAAAAAAGATGACAAAGATTTCGAGCGAATTGCAGCAAAGTATCATTTTGATTCAAATAATAATAAATTGGGACAGTGGTCCTATGATATAAATCAAGACAATGTCTTTATATGCCCAAATCACCAAGACTTAAATTGTATTAAAAATACTGTAAATACTGAATCTATTAGAAAAGAGTATATTTATGTTACATCAGAAAAAAGTAACAAACATAATAAAGTAAGAAGATATAGCCATGTGTGGAGTCATGGGTTATTAATTAGTTCAGAAATTTATGATGAATCAAAAGGAAAAAATTTTTTAATTGAAAAAACAAACAATCAATGGAGTAGTCAAAAGATTTCAGATAATAGATTATTTTTTAATAACAAAAGATATGATGAAAATTATCGCAGGCCAATATTATTACAGCAAGTTTTAAATAGAGATAATACCAACTACATTACAAGTTATCCTGATTATGGTTATGATTCATTAGGTCGTGCAACATTAATAAAAGAAAACGGGCCAAGTGGTGAAAAGTATACACAATTAAGTTATGAGGATTATCCTTATAATCATGTTTTTAATTTACTAAAAACTCAACAAGATGGGGTTAATTTATCTAGGTATAATTACAATGCACAAGGCAAGTTATTGGAAGCAAATATAAATGGTATTGTTAGCCAATATAATTACCATGAAGATGGTAATTTATCTAAAACAATTGATCCTAAAGGTAACTTTGTAAGATATGATAATTATTTCAGAGGCAGCCCACAATTAATTACTTATTCAGATAATACTTTTGAGAAAAATAAAATAGACAACAGTGGTTATTTAATCTCGCATACTGATGCAAATGAAAATATTACTAATTATAACTATGATACTTTAGGAAGAGTTACTAATATAGTTCCTTCTAAAGGATTAGAGACTAATATTATATATAATCAAACAACGACAACAACACAAACAGGCAAAGACAAAGAAATAATTCAAAAAGATATTTTTGGAAACATTATTTCAAATAGCAAATATATTGGTGATAACCTTTTTGTTAAAGAAGATTATAAGTATGATGTTTTCGGTCGTGAAATATTTAAATCTAAACCTTATAAAATTTTAAATGATACGGCTAGCGGCATATATAAAACTTATGATTCTTTAGATAGAATAAAAAGCATAAGAACACAGTTTGAAAATCAAAGTATAGAATCTTATTATAACTATCATGCAGGTAATGTAATAGAAAATATAAATCCTAAAGGATTAAGAGAGTTTATTTATTATCAAGCTTATGGTGCGCCAAGTTATAAAAATCCTGTAAAAATAATAAATGCAAATAATATTGCGACTATTATTAATAGAGCACAAGATGGTCTTGTAAATAGCGTTCAAAGAGATAATATAACCAAAAATTATAGATATAATTCACAACGATTACTGTCAGAATATATTGAGCCAGAAACAGGCACAACATTTTATGAATATGATTCTAATGGAAATCTGGCAAAAAAAGTAAATAGTAATGGGAATGCAATACAAAATGAATATGATAGTAAAAATAGATTAGTCGCAACTACTTTTAATGATAATACAGCTGCGAATTACTACAGCTATGATGCTAATGGTAATTTACTTTTAGCCAAAACATCTGATAACGATTGGCAATATCAATATGACTCTAATAATAATTTAATTAATTCAACGTTTAATTATAAAAATAAAAATTATATTTTTGAATATAAATATAATGATTACAATTTTTTAGAAAGTATTATATATCCTAGTAAAAAAATAATTAATTTTAACCCAAATGAGTTTGGTCAAATTTCACAAGTTGGCAATTTTGTTAATGATATTAAGCATAATGTTAAAGGTGATATATTATCTTTTAATTATGCTAATGGCTTAAGTTTTAATAAAACTATAAATTCAAGAAATCTTCCTGAAGATTTCAATTATCAAGCAAAAAATAAAAATATTAATATTAATTATTCTTATGATATTTTAAATAATATAACAAAAATTATTAGCCCAGGTAATCAAGTGTTAGATTTAGCATATGATAATTTAGATAGATTATCATATGTGTCTAGCTCTGATTATTCTGGTAATATTGAATATGATAATTTTGATAATATAGTTAAAAATGCAATAACAAGTGCTGATTATCAATATGATTCTCAAAATAGATTAATATCAACTAAGTCAAAAGATTTTAATAGCTTTCAATATGATAAAGCTGGAAGAATAATTAATGATAGTGTTCATAATTATGGTTACAACGCTCAAGATAAGTTGATTGATGTAGATGGAATTAAGTATAGTTATGATGCAAATGGAAATAAAATATCAAATAGTAAATCAATATTTATTAATAATAAATTAGGTCAGAAGTTATTAGATATTACAGATAATAAATATAGCGAATATTTTTATCTTGGAAGCTTGTTAGTTGCAAAAACAAGTAAAGATTTAAATAATAGCAATCAAGAAAAAGTTACTTATTTTCATGGCGATGTTTTAAATTCTATAATTGCAACAAGTGATGAATCAGGAAATATCATCTCTCAAACGTTGCATTTACCTTTTGGTTTAGAATCTAATGATGCAAATTATGATAAAAAAGACATTAAAGATAAAGAGATAGCTTATACAGGGAAACATAAAGATAAGGCATCAGGGTTATATGATTTTAGCGCAAGACATTACGATGCAAAAATTGGAAGATTTACAACTCCTGATCCAATTAATTTCACCCCTAAAAACCTAGCAAGTTTTAATAGATATGCTTATGCTAATAATAATCCTTATAAGTATGTTGATCCTGATGGGAAGTTTGCATGGTTTATATTTTCTGGCATATTAAGTACTGCAAATGCAGCGGCA
>TARA_R110002073_G_scaffold78600_10_pt1 | contig 31067 bp, 31 predicted proteins | sample TARA_R110002073 | Tara Oceans TARA_R110002073 (sample SAMEA4397174) | marine metagenome | biome: Polar Biome; feature: [DCM] deep chlorophyll maximum layer (ENVO:01000326); material: water (ENVO:00002006), including particulate matter (ENVO:01000060) such as... | depth 40 m | reverse complement strand
TGACATCGGCGTCGCGGCCCGCCGTTTCCAATGTGGCAAATCGATAACGATGCGAAGCGAGAAAAGCCTCCACCTCCTCCTGAGGCGAATGGGCGACCGGCGTGGTTTCGGGGTCGGCCTCCAGATACCCCACAAGGGCCTGGGCACTGTCGGCCAGCCGCCGGCTGTCCTGATCTATGTTGATGTGAAACCGGTCGCGCCATTCCGGCTCGAGCGTCTTGGTATCGGCAAGGATCGAAGCCGTGGACCTGATCGCGGCGGCGGTCGACAGAAGTTCGTGCATGGAGGCCGCCAAATGCGGGTCGTGCGCCAAACGGTCAGTCAGGGTTTCGACTGTCCGCTCCAACGTGGCGATACGGCGCTGCGCATTGGCCAGCACATCGGCCCACCCCGGAAAGCGCCCGGCGAATTCATCGGCACGCGCCGCCTCGGTCGCACTTAGACCCGCGTCATCTGCGGCCTCGCGCAATGTCGAAATCAATGCGGCTTCGGCCCCTTCGGTCAGGGTTGTCGGCTCAACCGCAAGTGCGCTTGCAATGTTCAGCAACAACTTGCCGCCGATTCTGCGACGGTTGTGTTCGATCAAATTCAGGTAACTTGCCGAGATACCGATCGCTTTGGCCAGGTCGGCCTGCTTTTGACCCGCCATCACGCGCCTCTCTCGGATGCGACTGCCGGTCAGCCCCTCACGAGACATGTGGCCCCACCCAAGAATAACATCTTATTTTCAATGACTTTCTGCACCGCAATATCATAAAATTTACATATCCCCGATAAGTTTTGCGAATATATTTACAGAATAATCGTTTTTATCAAGGGACTTATTGATTGGTTTTCAGTTTTACCATCTTATCATATTTGCACCTCTGTGCATCGTGGACCCGGAACCATAACCGAGCCGCGATTTCAACATTTGGGAGGAACTACATGTCATTTTCGAATTTGACACGTCGTGGCGTGATCAAAACCGGCGCAGTCGCCGGGGCTGGTCTGGCGCTGCCGACGTATCTAAGCGCCGCGGCGCATTCCGGCTTCACGAACGCACCGACAGGCGATACCGTGACGCTGGGTTTCAACGTACCACAGTCCGGCCCCTACGCAGATGAAGGTGCCGACGAATTGCGCGCATTCGAGCTTGCCGTTGAACACCTGAACGGTCAAGGCGATGGCGGCATGCTGAGCACCTTCAGCTCCAAGGCGCTTGAGGGTAACGGCATCATGGGCAAAAAGGTCCAGTTCGTTACCGGCGACACCCAGACCAAATCTGATGCGGCACGCGCATCGGCGCAGTCGATGATCCAGAAAGACGGCGCGATCATGATTTCCGGCGGCTCGTCCTCGGGCGTGGCGGTTGCTGTTCAGGGTCTGTGTCAAGAAGCTGGCGTTATCTTCATGGCCGGCCTCACGCACTCCAACGACACCACCGGCAAGGACAAGAAGGCGAATGGTTTCCGTCACTTCTTTAACGCCTACATGTCCGCCGCCGCTTTGGCACCGGTTCTCAAGAACCTCTACGGCGATGACCGCAAGGTCTATAGCCTGACCGCCGACTATACCTGGGGCTGGACACAGCAGGAATCCATTCAGGCCGCGACTGAAGCCATGGGCTGGGAGACCATCAACGACGTGCGCACACCGCTCGCCGCGACTGATTTCTCCTCTTATATCGCGCCTGTCCTGAACTCCGGTGCCGATATTCTGGTCCTGAACCACTACGGCGGGAACATGGTAAACTCTTTGACCAACGCCGTGCAGTTCGGCTTGCGTGAAAAGCAGGTTAACGGCAAGAACTTTGAAATCGTCGTTCCGCTGTATTCCGAGCTGATGGCCCGTGGTGCAGGCAAGAATATCGCCGGTATCGTTGGTTCGCAGAACTGGGACTGGAAGCTCGAGAACGAAAAAGGCGACCGCTATAAAGGTACGAACGCCTTTGTTAAATCGTTTGGCGAAAAGTACGGCTTCCCACCCAGCCAGGCGGCGCAGACGTGCTATGCACAGACGCTGCTGTATGCGGACGCGGTTGCGCGTGCGAAATCCTTTAACCCCTGCGCCGTTGTCGAAGCCCTTGAGGGGTACGAATTCGACGGTCTGGGCAACGGGCCGACGCTGTACCGTGCTGGCGACCACCAGTGCTTTAAGGACGTTGTCGTCGTGCGCGGCAAGGAAAACCCCGAGAACGAATTTGATCTCGTGGAAATCGTCGAAGTCACTCCGGCCGAGCAGGTTACTTACCCAATCGATCACCCAATGTTTGCGGGTGGCGAACTGGGCGATTGCAACCCCGGCGCATAAACCAAGTATAAGGCGGGGGGAAACCCCTGCCTTTCCTTGCCGGCGGATCTGCTCCGCCTTTCATTCTTCAAAAATTCGAGGGCACCGCGATGGACGCCATTCTTTTGCAACTTCTAAACGGGTTGGACAAAGGTTCAGCCTATGCGCTCATCGCGCTTGGTCTGACCCTGATTTTCGGGACCTTGGGCGTCGTCAACTTTGCCCACGGGGCACTGTTTATGATCGGTGCTTTCTGTGCCGTCACGCTCAGCAAGATCTTTACCCTTAGCCACAAGGCAACAGAGCCGTCAGGCACCGATTTCCTTGGCAATCCCAAATTCGACGACGTTTTGTACGTCAAGGATTGGTTCGGAGAGACTGTCGGCGCTTGGTTGCTCGACTGGTCCGTCCCATTGGCGATCCTGTTCGCCATCCCGATCATGCTGGCCATCGGCTTCGTCATGGAACGCGGGCTGATCAAACACTTTTACAAGCGCCCTCACGCTGACCAGATCCTTGTGACTTTTGGTCTGGCGATCGTGCTGCAAGAGGTGATCAAGTATTTCTATGGCGCGAACCCGATCCCCACAGCCGCGCCCGAAGCATTTCGCGGGTCGTTCGATTTTGGCATCTTGCTGGGCTTTGACCCGAACGCGATCATCTATCCCTACTGGCGTCTGATCTATTTTGCCTTTTCGGCCCTGATCATCGGCGGTGTCTTTGCCTTCTTGCAGTTCACCACCTTCGGGATGGTCGTCCGCGCCGGCATGGCTGACCGCGAAACCGTGGGTCTGCTCGGCATCAACATCGACAAGCGCTTTACCATCATGTTCGGAATCGCCGCCGCCGTAGCGGGGTTGGCAGGTGTCATGTACGCGCCGATCAATTCGCCCAACTATCACATGGGAATGGATTTTCTGGTGCTTAGCTTTGTGGTCGTCGTGGTCGGTGGCATGGGGTCGCTGCCCGGGGCCGTTCTGGCGGGGTTCCTGCTGGGAATACTGGAATCCTTTGCTTCGATGAACGAGGTAAAAGACATTCTCCCAGGTATCGACCAGATCATTATTTACGTTGTCGCGATCATCATCTTGCTGACACGCCCCCGTGGCCTGATGGGCCGCAAAGGCGTGATGGAGGAATAAGCCATGCTCTCACTCAATAAAAAAGATTTCGGACTATTATTGGTGGTGGCGATTCTGACCCTAGCCGCCCCTATCATCCTGAACCCCTTCCCCGCCAATTCAGGGATGGCCCAGTTCAACGCAGGCTATCCAGACCTGATGCAACGCTTTGTCATCTTCGGCATCTTTGCCATCGGCTTTAATATCCTGTTCGGATTGACGGGCTATCTCTCTTTCGGACACGCCGCGTTCCTGGGTGTCGGCAGCTACTCTGCCGTCTGGATGATGAAGCTTTTGTCGATGAACGTTATTCCGGCGATCTTGCTGTCGGTGATCGTGGCCGGTTTGTTTTCGGTGGTGATCGGCTATGTCTCTTTGCGGCGCTCGGGGATTTACTTTTCGATCCTGACGCTGGCCTTCGCACAGATGTCCTTTAACCTTGCCTATTCGGTACTTACCCCCATCACCAATGGTGAAACCGGGCTACAGATCTCGCTCAGCGATCCACGGATTCTCGATGGTGCCAACGCGCCGAGCTATCCGAACCTGTTCGGGGCCCAGATGAACTCGGCCGCTACGGTTGAACTTGGTAACTGGATATTCACGTTCTCGGTCGGGTATTATTTGTGTGCCGTTATCATGCTGGCCGCATTCTATATATCTATTCGCGTATTCCGGTCGCCTTTTGGCATGATGTTGCGGGCGGTGAAGTCAAATCAGCAGCGCATGAACTATACCGGGTTGAACACCAAACCCTATACACTGGCGGCCTTCGTCATCTCGGGGATGTATGCCGGTCTTGCCGGCGGGCTGCTGGCGTCGATGGACCCGCTTGCCGGCGCCGAGCGGATGCAATGGACAGCATCGGGCGAAGTCGTCCTGATGACCATTCTTGGCGGTGCAGGTACCCTGCTGGGGCCGGTTCTGGGCGCGGGTTTTATCAAGTACTTTGAAAACATCTTTTCCAAGATCAACGATAACGTGCTGCACGGGTGGTTCTCGTTCATGCCCGACGGGTTCGAAGACTTTCTCGTCACCGTGATCCACCCCTTTGTGGGCAAGGGATGGAACCTGACCCTGGGTCTGTTGTTCATGCTCGTTGTGATCTTTCTGCCTGGCGGCCTGGTCGAAGGGGGTCAGCGTTTTGGCCGCGTATTCCGACGCAAGGACCGAAATGCCGGGTCTGTCGAAGCGGACGCCGCCAAGCAACGCAACCAAACCGCAGCCGAATAAAAAGGAGCTGAACAGATGGCCATTCTTGAAGTCAAAAATGTCGGCAAGCGCTTTGGCGGGTTGCAAGCGCTGAGTGACGTGAACCTGAGCGTTGCGGAAAATTCGGTGCATGCCATTATCGGGCCGAACGGCGCGGGCAAATCCACTCTGCTGAACTGTCTGGTGGGCAAGCTGATCCCCGACACAGGATCCGTGATGTTCGACGGGCAATCCGTGCTGGGGCGCAAACCCTACGAGATCAACCAGATGGGCATTTCCCGCGTTTTCCAGACCCCCGAAATCTTTGGCGACCTCAGCGTACAGGAAAACATGTTGATCCCGTGCTTTGCCAAACGCGATGGGTCGTTTCAGATGAACGCGCTGACATCGGTTACCAGCCAGCGCGATATCCTGGACAAGGCCGAGGAAATGCTTGTCGAGATGAAGCTGGCGGACAAGCGTCACATGCATGCGGCCTCCATGTCCCGCGGCGACAAGCGCCGTCTGGAAATCGCAATGTGTCTGTCGCAAAATCCACGACTGTTGTTGTTGGACGAACCGACCGCCGGGATGGCGCGGGCCGATACCAACAACACGATCGACCTTCTCAAGCAGATCAAGGAAGAACGTGACATCACCATCGCCATTATCGAACACGACATGCACGTCGTGTTTTCCTTGGCCGAACGCATCACCGTGCTGGCCCAGGGCACGCCGCTGGTCGAAGATACGCCCGACAAGATCAAAGGCCACCCCAAGGTGCGCGAAGCCTATTTGGGCGAATCCCAAGACGCGGCGTGAAGCAGGCTGTGCCGCCGCCGCGCCATTTGTCTTTGTAAGGATATGAACATGAATACCAAGCCCGACTTTTCCAGCAACGCCAATCAGGCTGCCACTGCTTCTGCCTTTCTGTCAGTGTGGGATATCCACGCCTATTACGGCGAAAGCTACATCGTTCAGGGCGTCAGCTTTAACGTCCACGAAGGCGAGATCCTTGCGCTTTTGGGCCGCAACGGTGCGGGCAAGACATCAACCTTGCGTGCGATTGCCCAGATCGGCAACCCGGAGCTGCGCAAGGGCGAGGTCTGGCTTGACCATAAGCCGTTGCACAAGATGGCCAGTCACGAGGCCGCCGCACACGGGTTGGCCCTGGTGCCCGAAGACCGCCGTATCATTGCCGGTCTCACCGTCGAGGAGAATTTGCAGCTCGCTCAGATCGCTCCGCCGATCGGGTGGTCTCTTGAGCGGATTTACGAGCTTTTCCCACGCCTCAAGGAACGTCGCAAGCAAGAGGGTGTGACCCTGTCGGGCGGTGAACAGCAAATGCTTGCCATAGCACGCGCCCTGGCCCGCGACATCAAAGTGTTGTTGCTGGACGAACCATACGAAGGCCTCGCCCCGGTGATCGTCGACGAGATCGAAAAAACCCTTTCGTTGATCAAATCGCAAGGCATCACAACGATCCTGGTGGAACAGAATGCTGTGCGTGCGCTTAAATTGGCGGACCGTGCGGTTATCCTTGATACGGGTGGCGTGGTGTTTGACGGCACCGCTGAAGAAGTACTTAACAACGCCGAGCTTCGGGCCGAATATCTTGCTATCTAATACTGCGCTACGGGTACTGCGCTACGGGTGGCGTGAAGGTTTTTGCAGTGCGGTTGCGCTGTAAAACCGGGCTGCCGCCCGCAGCGGATGCCACGGCAATTGCCGCATTCACCCAAGAAGCTTGCGTAGTTCCGTCTTGAGCACTTTGCCATAGTTGTTCTTTGGCAGTTCCGGCAGACGGATATATTCTTTTGGCCGCTTGAACCGGGCGATCTGCGCCAGGCAAAGCGCGTCCAATTCGGCCTCTGGTGCCGTCCCCACGACAAAGGCGACAATCACCTCTCCCCACTCGGGGTGCGTGCGCCCCACGACCGAAGCCTCCGCGACATCAGCATGTTGCAGCAACACTTCCTCGACCTCGCGCGGATAGACGTTTGACCCCCCGCTTATGATCACGTCCTTGCTGCGGTCCTGTAGTGTGACAAAGCCTTGCTGGTCCATCACCCCGATATCACCCGTCATCAGCCAACCCTCGCGCAGGGTTTTGGCGGTGGCTTCGGGATTGTTCCAATAGCCCTGCATCACGGTTTGGCCACGCACCATGATCTCTCCGGGTTGGCCGGCTGGAACCGCCGCGCCATTGGCATCGCCAATCTGCACCTCGACCGCCGATTGCGCCCGCCCGACAGAGGCGAGGCGATGCCGCCAGGCAGGGTGATCGCGGTCGCTCACTACCTCGCGCGGCAATGCGGTGATTCCCATAGGGCATTCCCCTTGCCCGTAGATCTGCACGAAAACCGCGCCAAACTGATCTACTGCCTGGATGATATCGGCATTATACATCGGACCGCCACCATAGACGACCGTCCGCAGCCCGCTACCGTCCCAGCCCGCCGCCTTGGCACCGTCGGTCATACGCTTGACCATCGTTGGCGCTGCAAACATGTGCACGCCGGTAAAGTGTGACGCCAGCTCCATAATTTCGGCGACGTCGAACCCACCGGAAACCGGGCAGACATGTCGCGCCCCCGCCTGAACGTGCATAAGGGTGTATAGGCCGGCACCGTGACTCAAGGGGGCAGCGTAAAGTGCGGCATCCGTCGACAGGACCTGATCAACATCGGCCCGGTAACACAACGCCATCGACAGCAACATCCCATGGGTAATGATCACCCCTTTGGGCTTGCCTGTGGTACCCGACGTATAAAACAGCCACGCCAGCTCTGCTGTGTCCCGGGGTGCGATTTCGGCAACCGGATCGCTGCGCAAGATCGCGCGGTAAGCGTCGCCTGGAACAGATATAACGGGACGGCCCCCGCTTAGGCTCGCCCCTTGCGACGCGCTGGCAAAGACGATCTTGGCATCTGCATCGTCCAGGATGTAATCAGCCTCGCGGCCATGCAGCTTGGCGTTGACAGGCACGGCGGCGGCACCGGCGTACCAGATCCCGAAAAGGACAACCAAATAGTCCGGTATGTTTTTCATGAAAATCGCAACGCGGTCGCCGGGCCCCACCCCCTGACCAAGCAGCCAAGACGCGACGGCGCGCGCCTGCATGTCAAATCCACCATAATCAGAGACCAGGGTCCGGCCGCTGAACAAGGCTGGCCGAAACGGATCTTCCTTGGACCTGCGGGCCAGCCAATGCGCTAAATTCATCAATACCCCCCGTTTGCCGGCAGTTTGCCAAGCAAGTTTACCTTACGCAACTGGTTGCTTTCCATGCCAGCCTGCATGGCCTATAAGGCAACAGCTTTGGGGCACAGGCATTGCCCTACCGAACAAGACTGGCTGAGGAAAACATGACAAAAAATACCCATGACGCCGATGTGGCTTTTATCCGTGCGCTTGCCGAATTGCTGAACGAAAATGACCTGACCGAACTTCAGGTTAAGCGGGATTATGCCGAAGATGACAGCCTGAATGTGCGTGTCAGCCGTAAGCCACCGCAGCAACTTGTGGCACCGCAGCATATGCAAACGGCACCCGCCCCGGTAGCGGCGGCCGCTGCACCCGCGTCGCCCGCAACCGCCGCCGCTGCGCCTGCATCAGATAATGCCGACCCGGCCGATCACCCCGGTGCGGTGGTGTCGCCGATGGTCGGTACCGTTTACATGCAGGCAGAACCCGGTTCACCGGCATTTATTTCAGTTGGCGCTTCGGTTGCCGAAGGTGACACATTGCTGATCGTCGAAGCCATGAAAACAATGAACCATATTCCCGCGCCGCGTGCGGGTACTGTCAAGCGTATCCTCGTTGATGATGGTGCCGCAGTCGAATTCGGTGCTCCTTTGGTGATACTGGAATAAGGCGGAACCCATGTTCAAAAAAATCCTAGTCGCCAACCGCGGCGAGATCGCGTTGCGCGTGATCCGCGCGGCCCGCGAGATGGGCATCGGGTCGGTCGCGGTGCATTCCACCGCTGATAGCGACGCGATGCATGTGCGTATGGCCGACGAATCCGTATGCATCGGTCCGCCGTCATCGCAGCAGTCCTATCTATCGATTCCGTCCATCATTGCCGCCTGCGAGATCACCGGAGCCGAGGCGATCCACCCTGGATACGGCTTTCTGTCGGAAAACTCCGGCTTCGTGCAAATCGTCGAAGACCACGGCCTGACGTTCATCGGTCCCAGAGCCGCACATATCCGGATCATGGGTGACAAGATCACCGCCAAGGATACGATGAAGGAACTCGGCGTGCCCTGCGTTCCGGGGTCGGATGGTGGGGTCCCGACCTTGGCTGATGCCAAGCGGATCGGGGACGAGATCGGTTACCCCGTTATCATCAAGGCGACAGCCGGTGGCGGCGGCAAGGGCATGAAGGTTGCACAATCCGCCGCTGACATGGAACGTGCATTCATGACAGCCCGCGCCGAAGGCAAGTCGAACTTTGGCAACGACGAAGTCTATATCGAAAAATACCTAACGACGCCCCGCCACATCGAAATTCAGGTGTTCGGTGATGGCAAGGGTGGCGCTGTCCACTTGGGCGAACGGGACTGTTCACTTCAGCGGCGTCACCAAAAGGTTTTCGAGGAAGCACCCGGACCTTCCATCACAGCCGAAGAACGCGCCCGTATCGGCAAGGTCTGTGCCGACGCGATGGCCAATATCAAGTATAGCGGCGCTGGAACAATCGAGTTTCTTTATGAAAACGGTGAGTTCTACTTTATCGAGATGAATACCCGCCTCCAGGTGGAACATCCCGTTACCGAAGGTATCTTTGGGGTTGATCTTGTGCGCGAACAAATACGTGTCGCGGCCGGGCTGGACATGTCCTTTTCCCAGGACGACCTGCACATCAACGGGCACGCCATCGAAGTCCGGATCAACGCGGAAAAGCTGCCCAACTTTTCTCCGTGCCCCGGTAAGATCACCCAGTATCACGCCCCTGGCGGTCTTGGCGTACGGATGGATAGTGCATTATACGACGGCTATAAAATCCCGCCATACTATGACAGTTTGATCGGTAAGCTGATCGTACATGGCCGAGACCGTCCCGAAGCATTGGCGCGTCTGAACCGGGCTTTGGGTGAATTGATCGTCGATGGTGTGGATACGACCATTCCGCTGTTTCACGCACTGTTGCAGGAAAAGGACATCCTGACGGGGGATTACAATATCCACTGGCTCGAACATTGGCTTGAAACAAACCTGGGCAATGCCTGAGCTTACGGCCGAGCTTTTACTGCGCGGCTATTCTGTCGGGATATTTCCGATGGCTGAACACCGCGGCGACCCGGAGATCTTCTGGGTCGACCCGCAACGACGTGGCATCTTTCCTCTGGACAGATTCCATATTTCGCGCAGTTTGGCGCGCACAATGCGGCATACCGCTTTTACCATCACCATCAACACGGCCTTTACCCAAGTGGTAGAAGGCTGCGCCGACCGTGCCGAAACCTGGATCAACGATGTAATCTTCACACTGTACAAACAGCTCTTCAAACAGGGGCATGCCCATTCGCTGGAGGTGTGGGAAAACGATACGCTGGTGGGTGGTGTATACGGCGTGACCCTGGGGGCCGCGTTTTTCGGCGAAAGCATGTTCTCACGCCGTGATAACGCATCAAAGATCGCTCTTGCCTGTTTGGTGGACCGGCTGAACCGGGCTGGCTTCAGCCTGTTCGATACGCAGTTTCTAACAGCGCATCTTGCATCATTGGGGGCGGTTGAAGTGTCTCGGGACACCTATCAAGCGTATCTTCGGCTTGCCCTGCAAAAGTCAGCCGAGTTTTCGCAACCCGCATTGGCCACCCCTTACGAGGTGGTGCAGCGGATGACCCAAACATCGTAGCGCGGGTGCTCCAGCGCGGATAACGCCGGAGAAGATGCGATCATCCAGCCAGAAAAGAGCCTGCCGTCGCCGCCCGATTCAGTAATTTCAAGCTCCGCATAGGCATCACCGGACGGGTTGCCTACCGGAAAGCGGCAATCGTTCAACTGGACGGTCAAGGATCCGATTTCAACGCTCTGGCCGCGGGTGATTTCAACATCCCGCGCAGCCCCTGATACTTTGTCCAACGCCCTCAGCACCGCGCCGTTTGCGCTTGTCGCTTCCTGCGCGTGGGCTGGTACGGCAATAAATGCCAACAAACACAATAATTTACGCATCATTTGTTACCTTGCCCCGATACAAACTTCAACAGCAGCGATATAAGGCTGACGGCACCTTGCGTGTCACTTATCACGTCACCTTGGGTAAAGTATGACGCAGAACCACCGGGTACGATTTCCATGTAGTTCCCACCAAGCAACCCTTCGGAGGATACGATCAACGCGCTGTCATCGGGTATTTCTATACCATCAGATATTTTGACGGTCGTATCTGCCCGAAATGTTTCACCGTTCAACGAAACGTCGGTGACCTTGCCGATCTTGACACCGGCCAGCCGCAGATCCGTACCAACATCGACGCCCTCGAGGCTACGGAAGCTTGCATGTAACGTATAACCGCCGCCACTGCCCCCAACGCCCGCTGCCTGACCGGCGAAAACCGCAAATCCCAGTGCTGCCGCCAATACGACGCCACCCACGAGTATCTCTGGCAGATCTTCGCGCATGATCTATTCCGGGCTCCATGCCTCGTAATCACCACGCTCCACCGGTTGCTTCTTTCGGATCGACCCGGCCGGGGCATAGGCCAAGGGCGTACCGGTAAGGTTTTCCTGATGCGGTTTTTCCCAAACCTTGCGAACCAGCGGCTGATCCTCCGGGGTCTTGTCCCATGTCCGGTGCAGCCACCCGTGCCAATCGACATTTACCCGCGTCGCTTCGATTTCTCCGTTGAAGATAACCCAGCGTTTGCTGTCATCGGCATTGCGATAATAGATGTTTCCTTGGGCATCTTCGCCAACCTTGATGCCCTTGCGCCAAGTAAAAAGCTGTGTATTCAGCGTTTGGCTGTTCCACCAAGACACGCCGCGCAAAATAGAAGTGAGAATGCCCATGAAGGTCTCCTGAAGCTGTGACAGTTATATGCACCAAGGACGCGCAAAGGTCTAGCGTGGTTAGGGCAGCTTTATGACGGTTTCGGACCGGGATGACAGGCAGTCACTTCGATTTCGATACGGTATTTGGCGTCGATCAAGCCACATTCTATCATCGTCGCCGCAGGTGGGGCGTCACCAAAGGTTTCGGCAAGGATTGGCCAGCATGGTTCAAATTCGGCACGGTCTTGCAGATAATAGTTAACTCGAACGACATCGGCCATATCACAGCCCGCCTCTTGCAACGCGGCCTTGATTGTCGCCAAGGCCGCGCGGCACTGGTCGGTCACCGTGTCGCCCTGCCCCACTGTCCCCGCAACATGGACAAAACCGCCTGCAACCACCGCACGGCAATAGCCGATCTTCGCTTCGAATTCGCCGCCTGAATAAATTCGCTGTGTCATGGAGTTTCCTGATTGACTGTTATACCGCACTCAAAGCGGGTTGCCGTATCGTGGTCAAGACGCATTTGCGCAAGTGGCTGTATGCTGCCCTCGCAAACGGAAAAGGCGTGCCACCCTGACACGCCTTCATCGACATTAAATTCCTGAAATCAGCCCGCTGTCGCCGACGTTTTCTCGGCATCGGCGTGGATCATCAAAGGTGCCGCATCAGACATGACGGCCTCTTCATTCACGACGACCTCGGTCACGCTATCCATACCAGGTAATTCAAACATGGTATTCAGAAGGATATCCTCAAGAATGGAGCGCAAGCCACGAGCGCCTGTCTTGCGTTCAATCGCACGTTTCGCGATCGCCGTGAGCGCATCATCGGTGAACGACAGCTGCGTGTCCTCGATCTCGAACAGACGCTGATACTGCTTGACCAACGCGTTCTTTGGTTGGGTCAGGATCGTGACCAACGCGTCCTCGTCCAGATCTTCGAGCGTTGCCAAAACCGGCAAACGACCGACAAATTCAGGGATCAGGCCGAATTTTAACAGGTCTTCGGGTTCCAGATCGGTAAAGATCTCACCGATGCCGCGCGCATCCTTGTCGCGGACATCGGCACCGAAGCCCATGGCCGACCCCTTGCCGCGTGCGGCGATGATCCGATCCAGTCCGGCAAAGGCACCGCCGCAGATGAACAGGATGTTGGTAGTATCCACTTGCAGGAACTCTTGCTGTGGATGTTTGCGCCCGCCTTGTGGCGGTACGGATGCGACCGTGCCTTCCATCAGCTTGAGCAACGCTTGCTGAACGCCCTCGCCCGATACGTCACGGGTGATCGAAGGGTTCTCGGACTTGCGCGTGATTTTATCCACTTCGTCAATATAGACGATACCGCGCTGCGCGCGTTCGACGTTATATTCGGACGCTTGCAGCAGCTTGAGGATGATGTTTTCCACATCTTCGCCCACATATCCCGCTTCGGTCAGCGTGGTGGCGTCAGCCATGGTAAACGGTACATCCAGAATACGCGCCAACGTCTGCGCCAGCAGGGTCTTGCCGCAACCGGTTGGGCCGATCAGCAAAATGTTGGATTTTGCCAATTCGATGTCACCGCCCTTTTGGGCATGGTTTAGACGCTTATAGTGATTGTGGACCGCAACCGACAAAACCTTCTTTGCCATGGCTTGGCCGATGACATAGTCATCCAACACGGCGCAGATGTCCTTCGGAGTAGGTACGCCATCGGTCGCTTTCAGGCCCGACGCCTTGGTTTCCTCGCGAATGATGTCCATGCAAAGCTCAACACATTCATCGCAGATGAACACGGTTGGCCCTGCAATCAGCTTGCGCACCTCATGCTGGCTTTTGCCACAAAAGCTGCAATAAAGTGTATTTTTGCTGTCGCCGCTCGTAGTATTAGCCATTTCAACCCTTTCAGGTCTGTCGTTTGATCGCGCCCGCCATTTGGCGATGCATTAAATTATTTGCTCCTGACCAGCTTAGGCCAGCAGTGCGTGGTCCACAATCGTAAAATCACAGGCCACGCACGCCTTGTTTACTTGCCTTTTTTACCACCGTCTTTAGGGGCATCGGGATCGTCCATCTTACCGCGATTTTCAACGATCTCGTCAATCAGGCCCCAATCCTTTGCTTCTTCTGGTGACATGAAGTTGTCCCGTTCAAGCGCCGCTTCGACTTTCTCAAGCGACTGGCCAGTGTGTTTGACATAAATTTCATTCAAACGTGTCTTGAGTTTTTGGGTTTCCTGCGCGTGGATCATGATGTCGGTCGCCTGTCCCTGATACCCGCCGGACGGCTGGTGCACCATGACGCGGCTGTTGGGCAGGGAAAAGCGCATGCCCGGCTCGCCGGCCTGCAACAGCAAAGACCCCATCGAGGCGGCCTGCCCGATCACGAGGGTGGATACCTTTGGCTTGATGTACTGCATCGTGTCGTAAATCGACAGACCCGAAGTCACCACCCCGCCGGGGCTATTGATGTACATGGAGATTTCCTTGGAGGGATTTTCCGCCTCAAGGTGCAGCAATTGCGCGACGATCAGCGACGACATGCCGTCATGCACTGGACCGGACAGGAAGATGATCCGTTCTTTCAGCAACCGCGAGAAGATATCGTAGGCACGTTCACCACGGCTGGTTTGTTCAACCACCATAGGGACGAGCGTATTCATGTAAGTATCATAGGGATCGTTCATAAAGCCTGCCTGATTTTGCCGTTCACAGGACCATCCCCGCGAAATCTTGCACTAAGATTAGTCGCGCCCAACATGGGGTTCAAGGGGGGCCGGTCGGATCATCGAAATCCCGGCTGCTTTGGCATGGCACCGCATGTGTCATGAAGTAAGCTGTATTTTCTTTCGCACCCAAACTTATTGGCTAATATCAAGGGTGCCGGCCGCCAGAGCCTTGTCATAGAACTGTCATCCGGTCTGCATATCTTTGTGACAGAATTATATTAAGTTTTGCCAAACCGATTATCACCCAACAAGGAGCAGCAATGACCCGCCGCCAGATCCTCAGTGACCCGACCATTGGCAACAAGGCCGAAGCATTCGAAGCCTTTGACGACATTCCAACCAACCAGAACCTGGGCAAGACCATCGGCGATGTGATCAATGCCCGCTATGGCCGCCGCGGTGTTTTGCGTGGCATGTTGGGCGTCACTGCCACCACGGCGCTTTTCGGGACCTCGGCGCTTGTCGCACCGGGTCAAGCCCGCGCCGAGACCTCGAAAAGCCGTTACGCCTTTGACGAACTGACGTGGGGCAACGATGAAACGCACCATGTCGCCGACGGCTATGATGCCAAGATTCTGTTGCGATGGGGCGACCCGATTTTGGCCGACGCGCCCGAGTTTGACGTGATGAACCAAACCGCCGCTGCGCAGCTTGGGCAGTTCGGGTATAACAACGACTATGTCGGGTTTGTAGCGCTCAACGATGACGGGTCGCGCGGATTGCTGTGCGTGAACCACGAATACACCAACGAAGAGGTCATGTTTCCCGGCCTGGGCCGTCAGGACCGCGCACAGTTTTCCGGCATGACCCCGGCGCTGATCGACATCGAAATGGCCGCGCATGGCGGGTCGGTGGTCGAGATTGCCAAAGACGGCGCAGGTGCCTGGCAGGTTGTGCGCGACGGCAAAATGAACCGCCGTATCACCCCGCTCGAGACCGCAATGACCCTTGATGGACCGGCTGCCGGCCATGCACGGATGAAAACCAATGATGACCCCGATGGGGCCAATGTTATCGGCACGTTGAACAATTGTGCCGGAGGCATGACACCTTGGGGTACCTGGCTGATGGCCGAGGAAAACTTTCACGGCTATTTCTGGACCAACATGCTGGATGACGACGGCAAACCCGTGATCGCCGATGATCACCCAGAGGCGGCCTCTTATAAGAGATACGGCATTCCCGGAATGTGGTACGCGTGGGGGGCGCATCATGACCGGTTCAACATCGACGCCGAACCCCATGCCCCCAACAAGTTTGGCTGGGTCGTCGAAGTGGACCCGATGGACCCGACCTCGGTTCCCGTCAAACACACGGCTTTGGGCCGGTTCCGCCATGAAGGTGCCGAAACCACGGTTGCGAGCGACGGGCGTCTGGTCGTCTACATGGGCGATGATAACCGCTTTGATTATCAATATAAATATGTGTCGGCTGGCAAGGTATCGGATGACCGCAGCGCGAATTCCAACCTGCTGAGCGACGGGACGCTTTACGTTGCCCGATTTGACGCCGACGGTACCGTCAACTGGTTACCGCTGATCCATGGCGAGGGACCGCTGACCCAGGAAAACGGGTTCGCTGACCAGGGCGATGTGATGATTGACGCGCGCATTGCCGCAGACTTGTTGGGCGCGACCCCGATGGACCGCCCCGAAGATGCGCAGCCACGCGGCGACGGCACCGCGTATATCATGCTGACCAACAACACCAAGCGCAAGCCAGATCAGGTAAACGCCGCCAACCCCCGCGCCGAAAGCAGCTTTGGCCACATCATAGAAATCAAGGAAGACGGCGCAAACCATTCGGCAACGTCAGGAACCTGGTCTATCCTGGTAAAATGTGGCGACCCCGACGTGACCGAAGTGGGTGCCCAATGGAACCCGGACACGACGGAAAACGGCTGGTTCGGCAGCCCCGATAACTGCGCGATCGATGCCGATGGCCGCCTGTGGGTGGCCACTGACCAGGGTGGCAATTGGGACAAGACGGGCAAATCGGACGGGCTGTACGCTGTCGAAACCGAAGGCGATGGCCGCGGCACATCCAAGCTCTTCTTTCGTTGTCCCGTCGGAAGCGAGATGTGCGGCCCGTACTTTACCGACGACGGTGAGACATTGTTTGTGGCGGTGCAGCACCCCGGTACCGATGGCACCAAGAACCTTGCGGGTTTTGAACGCGAAAGCACGTTCGAAGATCCCGCCACGCGTTGGCCTGACTTTGATCCCAAGATGCCACCCCGCCCGTCGGTGGTGGTGATTACCAAACAGGGCGGTGGCAAGATCGCCGTCTGACCATTTCTACCCCGCAAATTTGACCGCGATATTTACATTCGGATTTTTCAACAGGTGCTGCGCCCAAGAACCCCCCTTGGGCGCAATTTATTTGTTCACCTTTCCCTCTGTGCTGTCCGCAGGCAAGAACGTCAGTGCCAGAGGCGTAGCGACATGGGCTAAGCCAAGGTTACTGCGTCAGACAGGCCGTGAATGCGGTTCCGACGCTCTCGATCAAGGCGGGATACAATTCGGGACCTTGGGGTAATCTTGCCCCAAGCGGGTCGATGGATGCTGTGGTCAAGGTGGCTTGAGTTTGCAGCGCAGTGATGATCCCGGGATTGAACTGCGGTTCCGTGAACACACAGGTTGCCCCGCTTTGTCCAACGACATTCTTGACCTCGGCCATCCGTGCCGCGCTCGGCGCGACTCCGTCGCTCAAAGAGATGGCGGCGCGCGCCTCGACCCCAAAGCGCGCCTCGAAATAGTGATAGGCGTCGTGAAAAACGATGAACGGACGCCCCTGAAGGGGGGCAAGTTGCGCCTCTAGCCGTGTTTGCAGTTCATCCAATTGAGTGGCCCCTTGGGCGGCATTCGCAGCATAAGTTGCGGCGTTTTCCTGATCGCGCGCTGACAAGGCATTCGCAATGGTGCCTAGCCATAGTTTCGCGTTTTCGGGGTCCAGCCAGACATGCGGGTCAAAACCGCCTGCGGCGTGAACATCACCGTCAGCATGTGCGGGCGCGGTTTCTGCCTCTGCCTGCGCCGATGGCACCGTTTGGTCCGCGGCACCCCCCGTGGCGACCGCGTCATGCTTGTCAGCCTCAAAGGCCACCCCGGTGCGGTTTGCCAGCAATTGGGTTCCAGCCACCGCCATCAGTTCGATTGATTGAGCGTTCGGCGCCAGGCTTTTGATCGGATCAGCCAGCCACGGCGTCAGCGCGGGGCCGATCCATATCACCATATCAGCCTGCGCAAGCGCGCGGGCCTCTGAGGGGCGCATGGCATAGCTGTGCGGCGTAGCACCCGATGGGATAATCAGATCCGGTGTGCCCACCCCTTCCATCACCATCGCGACCAATGAATGCACAGGTGCGATATCTGTGGCGACGCGGGGCACGTCGGCCTGCGCCGCGGTGCCCGAGATAAGAAAGATCGAAAATAACCAAGCGCGCATCGCCAACACCCTTCTTGCAAATGAATATAACATTGATATAGTGTATGTTATAACATATCAACACCGGAACGCCATAAACTGACCGGAGAGGCGCAGTAATGTCTGACCTTGGATTCAAAGCCCACGATCACAGCGATTGTGTAAACAGCGCGATATCTGCCGCAGAGGCCCGCTGCGCTGCTTTCGACCTGCGCCTCACGCCGGTACGTCGTCGCGTTCTCGAGCTGCTTCTGGCGGAACATCGGGCACTTGGAGCCTACGATATACTGGCGCAGCTTTCAGCCGAAGGTCTGGGGGCTCAGCCCCCTATCGCGTACCGGGCGCTGGATTTTTTGGTCAAGGCAGGATTTGCCCACCGGATTGAAGCGCTCAACGCCTATATTGCATGCACTCATCTGGGGGCTGACCATACGCCCGCATTCCTGATCTGCCGCAGCTGTCAATCAGTGGCCGAAAGCGATACGGCGATGACCCAGGGCCGCTTGGGGGATGCCGCACGGGCCGCCGGTTTCCATATCGAACACACCGTCGTCGAGGCGCAGGGGCTGTGTCCCGCTTGCCAAGCTCAGGACGCGGCCTCTTGAGCCTGATTTCCACCCATAATCTTACCCTGCGTCTTAATGGCCAGATGGTGTTGGAAGACGTCAACATTGCCATCGAAGCAGGTGAGATCGTCACAATCGTCGGTCCGAACGGATCAGGCAAGTCAAGCTTGCTTCGAGTCCTGATCGGCGCGCTTAAACCCACCAGCGGCAGCGTGACCCGCGCACCCGAATTGCGCATCGGATATGTGCCGCAAAAACTGCAAATTGACGCTACTCTTCCCCTGACCGTGCGGGGTTTTCTGAATTTGCCAAGGCGTAAAACCGGTGCCGTCGTTGCCACGGCGCTGACCCAGGCAGGGGTGACCGACCTTGCCAGAAAACAGATGGCCGATCTATCCGGAGGCCAGTTCCAGCGCGTATTGCTAGCGCGTGCACTGCTGGATAAACCCGATATTCTGATCCTCGACGAGGCGACGCAAGGACTGGATCAACCCGGTTCGGCTGCGTTCTACCGCCAAATTGAAGACGTGCGCAGCGAAATGGGATGCGCGGTGCTGATGGTCAGCCACGATCTGCATGTTGTCATGGCCGCATCGGATCGTGTGTTGTGCCTGAACGGTCATGTGTGCTGCGAAGGTACGCCCGAAATCGTCGCGGACGCGCCAGAGTACCGCGCATTGTTCGGCACAGGCACCCAAGGGGCGCTTGCCCTTTACCGTCACGAGCATACCCATTCACACGACCATGATCATGATCATCACCATAAACACGAGGCTCACGATGCTGGATGACTTCTTAATCCGCGCGGGTCTGGCAGGTATAGGGGTAGCGCTGGCCGCGGCACCCTTGGGGTGTTTTGTCGTCTGGCGACGTATGGCGTATTTCGGCGATGCGACCGCACATGCGGCATTGCTCGGGGTGGCGCTGGCACTGTCTCTTGAGCTGCCGGTGTTCGGCGGCGTCTTGCTTGTGTCTCTTGCGATGGCGTTGATCGTCAGCGGATTGAACGGGCGCAGCGTCAGTACCGATGCCTTGCTGGGAGTGATGGCGCACGGAGCCTTGGCGATCGGTCTGGTTGCGGTGTCACTGCTGCCGAACCAACGTGTTGACCTAAGCGCTTACCTGTTTGGCGAAATTCTGGCGGTGACGAAAACGGACCTGTTGATCATCTGGGGCGGTGCCGCGGCTTCGGTCGCCTTGTTGATCTGGCGTTGGCAGGCATTGCTCGCGGCCACACTCAACCCCGATCTGGCCACCGCCAGCGGCGTAAACCCGCGCCGCGAACAACTGTTCTTGACCCTCGCACTCGCCCTGACCGTCGCCGTGGCCTTGAAGGTCGTTGGCGCATTGCTGATCGCAGCCATGCTGATCATCCCCGCCGCAGCCGCCCGGCCCTTTTCACGGTCACCGGAAACCATGGCCATCATGGCGGCAATCATCGGTACCGTTTCGGCCTTGGGTGGGCTGGCGGCGTCCTTTACCTTCGACACCCCGACCGGCCCGAGCATTGTCAGCACTGCCGCGATACTGTTTGCCATATCGGCGGGGGTTGCCCCTGCCCTTCGCCGCTAGCGCTTTGCAATGACTGCGGTTGCCTCGATCTCGACCTTGGCTTCATCCTCGATCAATCCCGCGACAACTACCATGGCCATGGCGGGAAAATGCCGTCCCATCACCTCGCGGTAAGCACGCCCGACCTCAGCCTGTGCGGCAAGGTACTCAGCCTTGTCCGTTACGTACCAAGTCAGACGCATGATGTCGTCGGGGGTGCCGCCTGCGGTTTCGACCACATCGCGAATATTCATCAATGCCTGCTTCATTTGCCCGATGAAATCATGTGCTTCGAACTTCTGCTGCGCAGTCCAGCCGATTTGGCCACCGACGAACAGGTGCCCGTCCGCGCTGAGCATGCCGTTGGCATAGCCTTTTGCAGGGGCCCACCCTTCGGGCTGGATCACTTGATGAGACATTGGTTTTCCTTTTCGTACGGGCGGTTAAACACCAAGGTATTGATCTGCGATAGCGTTATCCACCGCCGCCATCTTGCCTGACCAAACTGTCCGACCGCGTTCAAGAATGACGGCGCGATCGGCAACGTGGCGCAATTCAGCGAGCGACTTGTCAACCACCAGCAAGGCCAGGCCACTGTCGCGTTTCAATCGCGCGACGGCGGCCCATATCTCTTGCCGCACCACCGGGGCCAAGCCTTCGGTCGCTTCATCCAGCATCAGCAAAGTCGGATTGGTCATCAAGGCGCGTCCGATCGCCAACATCTGCTGTTCGCCACCGGACAGAGATCCGGCAAGCTGGTCGCGCCGTTCACCCAACCGTGGAAACAGGTCGCAAACCGCTGCGAAGTCCCACCGCCCCGGTCTGGCGGCGGCGATCAGATTTTCATGTACCGTCAAGGGCGCAAAACAGCGCCGCCCTTCCGGTACCAGCCCCAGGCCCGCACGCGCCGCGCGATGACTGGACAAGGCGGCCAGATCGCGCCCGTCGAAATGCAGTGTTCCGCCATTGTGCTTCAGCATCCGGCAGATCACCTTGATCGTTGACGATTTGCCCATACCGTTGCGGCCCATCAAGGCACAGACTTCGCCGCGCTCCAGTTGGATATCAACGCCGAACAACGCCTGCGAAGGCCCGTATGATGCTGTAATGCCTTGAAGATCCAGAAAACTCATGCGGCGTCCTCTGCCCCTAGATAGGCCTCGCGGACCAATGGATCACGGCGGATTTCGTCGGCCGAGCCGGTGGCGATGATTTGCCCGTAAACCAACACGCTGATGCGGTCAGCCAAGGCAAAGACCGCATCCATGTCATGTTCAACCAGCAGTATCGGGGCCTCTGCGCGCAGCGTATGCAGAAAACCAGTCAATCGTTTTGACCCCGACGCGCCCAGCCCGGCCATGGGTTCGTCCATCAAGAATACCTTCGGCTCGAGCGTCAGGGCCACCGCGACCTCAAGCAGACGGCGCTGCCCGTGTGACAGATCGGCGGTGCGCTTGGTGGCAAGATCCGCCATCCCGACCCGCGTCAGGGCAGCCATGCCCTGATCAACCAGCTTGCGGTTCTTCATGACCGGCTGGAAAAACCTCATCACGTGTCCGTCGCGCCCCAAGGCACCCAAGACGGTATTTTGCAAAACGGTATATTCCATCGCCAGGGACGAGATCTGAAACGTGCGCCCCAGCCCCGCCCGCGCCCGGGCGACAGTGCCCAGGGCGGTCACATCCCGCCCCGCAAATTCGACCGTGCCACTATCTGATCGCAGCCCGCCTGCAATCTGCTTGATCAGCGTCGATTTGCCCGCGCCGTTGGGGCCGATCAAGGCGTGGATCTCGTTGGGCATCAACGTAAGCGATACGTCATCCGTGGCTTTCAGTGCACCAAAGCGCTTCTTCAGATGGGATACTTCAAGCACCGGTTCAGTCATGGGCTGTCTCCTTGCCAGCAAGCGTGCCGATCAATCCGCCACGGGCGAACAGCACCACCAACAGCAGCAGCAGCCCGAGGTACACGTGCCAGAAATCGCTGAGACCCCCCAAAACATGTTCCAGCAAGATGAAAAGAGCCGCCCCCGCGACCGGCCCGAACAATCGGCCCACGCCGCCCAGAATGACGAATATCATGATCTCTCCGCTGGTTTGCCAGCTGAACATCGTGGGGCTGACAAAGCGGTTAAGATCGGCAAACAGCGCCCCTGCCAAACCGGTGACCGCCCCCGAAATGATAAACGCCACCAGACGCAGCCGAAACGGCGCGACTCCGACAGTTTCGACACGTTCGGGATTTTGACGCGCGGCAGACAACGCCAGCCCGAACGGTGCTTTGGCCAGACGCCCGGCAATGAACAGCACCGCTGCAAGCACCGTGAAGGCGATTGCGAAAAACTGGATCGGGTCGAGTGTGTTGAGACCGGGAAAGTCGTTGCGAATGTAAATCGACAACCCGTCTTCACCTCCGTAGGCGGGCCACGATATCGCAAAGTAATAAAGCATCTGACCAAAGGCGAGCGTGATCATAATGAAATACACGCCGGTGGTACGCAGGCTGAGAACCCCGATGAGCAAAGCGGCCAATGCAGCCGCCACAACCGCGACCCCCCATATCACCAACATGGATTTGGTCCCCTCGATCAGGATCGGGGTTTCCATTATCGGCGTATAACTTTGGGCATGGCTGGCAAGAACCCCCATCGCATACCCACCGATGCCGAAAAACGCGGCATGTCCAAAGCTGACCAACCCACCAAGCCCCAGAGCGATATTCAATCCGACCCCTGCCAAAGCCAGGATCGCCGCCTTGGTCATCAGCGTGATGATGAACGGCTCGTCCAGCACCATCGCAACACCTGCTGTGACGGGGAACAATGCAAATAGTATAATGTTGATAAGGGGTTCGCGTGCCATTTTACGTCGCTCCGAACAGGCCAGAGGGTTTGAAAAGCAAGACACCCGCCATCAGAATGTAAATCGCCATCGACGCCACAGCTGACCCAATGGTGTTGGCCGAAGACGGCTCCATGAAGGTCGCGAAAAGTGTCGGAAGCAGGGCACCGCCCAACGTGTCTGTTAATCCGACAAGCAGCGCACCGATCAAAGCCCCCTTGATCGATCCGATCCCGCCAATGACAATGACGACGAAGGCAAGGATCAAAACGGGTTCTCCCATTCCCACCTGCACCGACTGGATTGCCCCGACCAAAGCACCGGCCAAACCGGCCAGCGCCGCACCCAAGGCAAACACCAGTGTGTAAAGCTTGGAGATATCGACGCCGAGCGCTGCAATCATTTCGCGATCTGCTTCGCCTGCTCTTATCTGGATGCCGATACGGGTTTTCGCGATCAAAACAAACAGGCCGGCGGCAACCAAAAGGCCAACGGCGATGATCACCAACCGGTACAGCGGATACAAAATGCCCCCGGGCAGCAGGACCGGCCCCGACAAAGCTGCGGGAATATCAAGGAACAAGGGGAAAGACCCAAAGATATAGCGGGTACCTTCCGAAAAGATCAGGATCAGCGCAAAAGTCGCCAGGACCTGATCCAGGTGGTCGCGGTCGTAGAGACGGCGGATCACCAACAGCTCTACCAGCGCGCCGGCGGCAGCGGCAGCGGCAAGTGCCGCGATCAACGCAAGCGCAAACGACCCCGTCCACCCGGCGACCGCGGCAGCGGCAAACGCCCCGACCATGTAAAGCGAACCATGGGCAAGGTTAATCAACCCCATGACGCCGAAAATCAACGTCAAACCGGCAGCCATCAGGAAAAGCATTACCCCGAACTGAATCCCGTTCAGCACCTGTTCAATAAGCAATATCAACGACATATGGGGGCTTTCTCAGGCATTTTCATGCAGCGTAACAGTTCACAGGATCGCTGCGCCCCGTTTTCAGGGGCACAGCGTCTTGTCTTACATCTTGCACTCGGCGCCATAGACATCCTGATGATCCGGAGATGCGACACCGATCACTTTATTGGTTACCACATCACCTTCCTTGACCACTTCGCGCATGAAGATATCCTGGATCGGGTGGTGATTGGGCGCGAACGCGAATTTTCCGCGAACCGACGCAAAATCAGCTTCTTCCAAGGCAGCTTGGAACGCGGCCGCGTCTTTTACGTCGGCCTTGCCCATGGCACTTTGCAGCAGCAACGCCGTGTCGTAGCCCTGCGCTGCATATAGCGATGGCAAGCGACCGTATTCAGCCTGGAAATCGGCGACGAATTTCTTGTTGGCCTCGTTGTCGATGTCCTTGGACCAATGCGACGTGTTCTTGACGCCCAGGGCCGCATCCCCGATTGCGCCCAGAATACCCTGGTCGAAACTGAAGGCTGGGCCCATGACTGCCTTGTCAACGCCAGAACCCGCATATTGTTTCATAAATGATATTCCCATGCCGCCAGGCAGGAAAAAATAGATAGTATCAGCATCAGATGCTCGCATTTGTGCAATCTCAGCGGCATAGTCGGTCTGGCCGAGCTTGGTATAAACCTCTTCGACCACATCGCCTTTGTACGTCCGTTTGAAGCCGGCGATCATATCCTGCCCGGCCGGATAGTTCGGGGCCATCAAGAACACCTTCTTGATACCGTTTTCGTTGGCCCACGCCCCGGCGGCTTCGTTGAACGCGTCATTTTGCCAAGCCACGTTGAAGTACAGCGGGCTGCACCCCTTGCCGGCCAGCGCCGAGGGTCCGGCATTCGGCGACAAGTAGAATTTTCCTTGCGCCGTCGCAGCCGGAACCACAGCCATCGCCAGGTTTGACCAGATGATGCCAGTGAGCACATCCACTTTCTCGGACTGGATCAGCTTGTCGGCCAATTGTACGGCAATATCCGGCTTGCGCTGATCATCTTCGATCACCAGTTCCAAATTTTCGTTGCCTTTGGCCGCCAACATGAAACCGTCGCGCACATCAATGCCAAGCCCGGCACCGCCGCCGGACAGGGTCGTGATCATGCCGACCTTGACCTTGCTTGAATGGGCGTCTGCCCATGCAGCACCGCTGCCCAGTGCTGCGATGGAAACCGCAGCGATAAGTGATTTAATCTTCATTTCTCTCTCCCTTGGTGTTTGGACCTCATGATGCGGGCCCGATTTACAAATCTTACAGTGCCGTTTGTGACGGGGGCGTCAAGCAAAGGTCCCTAGGTTACCCTGGATTTCACCTTATACTTGTCCTCGTTCCACAAATCGTTGTTCATCACGTCGGAAATCACCTTGACCGCAGCGGTCACGTCGCCCCCGTCGATGTACAGCGGCGTAAATCCAAAGCGCATGATATCGGGTGCTCGGAAATCGCCGATCACACCTCGGTCGATGACAGCTTGCATCGCCGCATAGCCGTGATCGAACTGCCAAGACACTTGTGACCCCCGCATGGTCGGGTCGCGCGGGCTCGCCAGGGTCAGCTGGGGTACGTCGCGCTCTATCTCTGTGATGAACTGTTCCTGCAAGGTGATCGAAGCGGCGCGCAGGCGATCCATGTCCACGTCCTGCCACAGCTCCATCGCGGTCTCTAGCGCCGTTAACTGGATAACCGGAGGCGTGCCGACCCGCATGCGTTCGATTCCGCTGCCCGGTGCATAATTCAATTCAAAATCAAATGGTTGTCGATGCCCCAGCCAGCCAGCCAACGCAGGTTGGACGGCATCCGCCAAATCGGGCCGTACATAAATGAATCCCGGCGCGCCGGGGCCGCCGTTGAGGTACTTGTAGGTACAGCCAACCGCGAATTCGGCGTTCGACCCGGTCATATCTACTGGCACCGCGCCGGCCGAATGCGCAAGATCCCACACCATAATCGCGCCCGCTGCTTGCGCCTGCTGGGTGACCGTTCTCATGTCGTGTTTACGTCCCGTACGGTAATCAACCTCGGTCAACATTACCACGGCCACGTCATCTCCGATGGCCTGCATGACCTCTTCGGGTGCCACCGTGCGCAGCTCGTACCCTTGGTCGAGCAGTTTCACCAGTCCCTCGACCATATACAGATCCGACGGGAAATTACCGGTATCGCTTAAAATCACCCGCCGATCGCTGCGCAATTTCAGCGCGGATGACACTGCCTGAAACACCTTGATCGACAAGGTGTCGCCCATCACGACCGATCCCTCAGCGGCCCCGATGATCCGCGCAACCATATTGCCCACCCGCATCGGCTGATCCATCCAACTGGCCTTGTTCCACCCGCCAATCAGCAGCTTGCCCCACTCGTCGGTCAACATCTGCTGCACACGCAGCGGCACCGCCCGCGGCAACGGGCCAAGCGAATTGCCGTCCAGATAGATAACGCCGTCAGGTATATCAAACGCGCTTTTATTCAGTATATCAGCCACTTAAAGGGCTCCTCTCACGTTCCACAATTCCGGGAAAAGTTCGACCTCAAGCATTTTGCGCAGATAGCTCACCCCGTTGGTACCCCCTGTACCGCGTTTGAAACCAATGATCCGTTCAACCGTGGTCACATGATTGAAACGCCATCGACGAAAGTAATCTTCGAGATCGACGAGCTTTTCTGCCAACTCGTAGAGCGCCCAGTGTTTTCCCGGATTTTCGTAGACCTGTTGCCACAGATCCTGGAGGGCAGCCTTGGTCACCCACGGGTCCGTGGACGGGTCACCTGCCAGGTTCGCGTGGCCAAGCTCTTTGCACAACAGGCCAATCGCAACCTGATAAAGGCTGGGCTGACCCAGCTCGTCTTGCAGCGCCTTCAGCGCATCGGGTCGATGTTCGTGCACCTGCATCAGCGCCTTGTTTCGATTTCCAAGCAGATATTCGACCAAACGATACTGGTGCGATTGAAAGCCGCTCGAATTACCAAGCGAGGGGCGAAACGCAGTATATTCGCTCGGCGTCATGGTGCGAAGCACGTCCCACGCGCTGTTCAACTGTTCAAATATTCGCGCCACCCGGGCCAGCATCTTGAACGCCGATGCCTGATCGCCAGCCTGCATCACCCGCCGCGCGGCCTGCAATTCGTGGATCGCCAGCCGCATCCACAATTCCGAGGTCTGGTGCTGCACGATGAACAGCATCTCGTCATGCGCATCGCTCAGCGGCTTTTGTGCAGACAAGATCGCGTCAAGGTGCAGGTAATCGCCATAGGACATGTCCCTGGAAAAATTCAGCTTGGCACCTTCTGATGCCTTGTCAAAATCGGTCACGGTTTTTCCCGCAGCGCGAAACGCTGGATCTTGCCGGTCGGTGTCTTGGGCAAGCCATCGATGAACCGTACGTCCCGAGGGTATTTGTAAGGCGCGATGCTCGCCTTGACATGATCCTGCAACAGCTTGATCGTGCTCGCATCTTTCGGGGTCCCTTCAGTCAGAACCACAAAGGCCTGCACAATTGTCCCACGTTGCGGATCGGGCTTGCCAACCACGGCGCATTCAACAACCATCGGATGCGACAGCAAGGCCGCCTCGACCTCGGGGCCCGCGATATTGTACCCGGCCGATACGATCATGTCGTCGTTGCGCGCCGCGAAGTGCAGATACCCTTCCGCATCCATGCTAAAGCTGTCGCCGGTGATGTTCCATCCATCCTTGACGTATACCGCCTGCCGGTCATCAGCGAGATACCTGCACCCCGTTGGCCCGCGTACCGCAAGCCGCCCGACGGTGCCCCGCAGCACCTCTGCCCCGTGCTGATCGACGATCTTGGCCTCATACCCTGTCACCGGTTTCCCCGTACAGGCGGCGCGGTGATCGTCAAAGCGGTTCGAAATAAAGATATGCAGCATCTCGGTTGCGCCAATACCATCCAGCATCGGCTTGCCGGTTTTCTGCTTCCAGTCGTCAAACACCGGTGCCGGCAGGGTTTCCCCGGCACTGACGGCTGCACGCAAGCTCGACAGATCCGCGCCCTGGTCCATCGCTGCCAACATCGCGCGATAGGCCGTCGGCGCGGTGAAACAGACCGTGGCTTTGTATTTCTCGATGATCTCGATCATATTTGGCGGGGATGCGTTTTCCAGCAGCGTCGCAGCCGCCCCAAATCGCAGAGGGAAAATCGCCAGCCCCCCCAACCCAAAGGTAAACGCCAATGGGGGCGAGCCGACAAAAACGTCGTCGGGGACGACCCGCAGGATTTCACGCGCATAGCCATCGGCAATGATCAGCAAATCGCGATGAAAATGCATGGTCGCTTTCGGTGTGCCCGTGGTACCGGAGGTAAACCCCAACAGGGCCACATCGTCCTGGGCCGTATCGACCGCCTCGTAGCTCACCGGTTTCTCCAGCGCCAGTCGGTCCAGCTCTGCGTCATGGTTGCTGGTCCCGTCAAACCCCACCACCGACTTGAGGAATCGCGAGGTCTTTGCACAGGCGGTCATTTCATCCATCAGTCGGGTGTCGCACAACGCATGGCTGATTTCAGCCTTGTTGACCAACGCGGCAAGCTCTCCGGCGCGCAGCATCGGCATTGAATTCACAACGACCGCGCCCGCTTTTGTGGCCGCCAACCAACAAGCCACCATCGCCGGGTTGTTCGCAGACCGGATCAAAACCCGATTGCCCGGCTTCAGCCCCAGATTTTCTACCATCGCGCGGGCCAACCTGTTGGTCCAATCGGCCAGTTCCTTATAGGTGCGTCGACGACCGTTACCGATCAAGGCAACGCGGTCACCATACCCCCGGTCAACCATCGCATCGGTCAGTTCCACCCCGACGTTCAACCGGTCAGGATAGCTGAAACCGTCCAACAACAGCTCCGGCCAAGTCCCAGGGGCCGGCAGGTTATCACGGGCAAAGCTATCGGTATGTCCGGAAGGTTGCATGTCTCTCTCTCCTACACCGCGCCCAAGGTCTGCCGCGCAATGACAACGCGCTGCACGTCGGACGCCCCCTCGTAGATCCGCAAGGCGCGTATCTCGCGGTACAGGCTTTCGACCACCATACCCTGGCGCACGCCATCTCCGCCGAAAAGCTGAACCGCCCTGTCTATCACGCGTTGGGCATGGTCCGTGGCGAACAGTTTGGCCATCGCGGCCTCTCGGGTGATCCGCGCGGCCCCCTGATCCCTCAACCATGCCGCCCGGTAGACCAGCAGCGCCGACGCATCCACTTCGACCGCCATATCGGCGATGTGACCTTGCACCATCTGCAAATCCGCCAGCGGCCTTCCCTGCACGTGTCGCTCCCTGACCCGCACCACCGCTTCGTCGAGGGCGCGGCGTGCAAATCCCAGTGCCGCCGCCGCGACGGTGGATCGGAAAACATCCAGGACCGACATCGCTATCGCGAACCCCTGACCGGGCTTCCCGATCAAAGCGGTCGCAGGCACCCGGCAATCGGTAAACCGTAACGTCGCCAATGGATGCGGTGCCATGACTTGCAACCGTTCGGTGATATCGAAACCCGGCGCTCCTGCGGGCACGATGAATGCCGACAAGCCCCGCGCCCCCGGTGCCTCTCCGGTACGGGCAAACAGCGTATACACATCGGCAATGCCGCCATTGGATATCCACGTCTTCTCGCCGTTCAACACGAAGTCGTCGCCATCACGAGTCGCGGTCATGGTAGAATTGGCCACATCGGACCCCGATTGTGGCTCGGTCAAAGCGAAGGCTGAAATCGCCTTTCCGGCACGGGTGTCCGGCAACCAGGCCTGCTGTTGCTCAACCGTGCCGAACAGACTTAACGCCCCGGTCCCGAGCCCTTGCATCGCAAAGCTGAAATCCGCCAACCCATTATGCCGCGCCAGCGTTTCTCGGATCAAACACAGGCTGCGCACGTCCAGCGTCGCCCCGGCCTCTGCTCCGGAGTGCCGCAACCAGCCGGCCTCTCCCATTCTGCGGACCAACCACCGGCAGGCCGCATCTACGTCACTGTGATCCAGACTGCCCAAGGTCGCGGCCGCCCAGCCATCCAGTTCGTCGGCCAACACACGGTGCCGATCTTCAAAAAATGGCCAGTCCAGAAAACTTCGGTCAGACATTTCAACGCGCCTCTTTTTCATTTTGCCGGATAAACTCCCGCCGGAGGCTCCCGCACTCAATCCACCCCCGCCGCTCGAGGTTCAATTCCCCTCGAAAACCGGACGCCGCTTTGCGACGAATGCCGCGTATGCCCTCTCAAAGTCGCCGGTCTGCATACAAATCGCCTGCGCTTGGGCCTCGGCTTCGATCGCCTGTTCGATCGACATCGACCATTCCTGCGCCAACATCGTCTTGGTCATCATATGGGCAAAGTTCGGCCCGGCCTGGATCTGTTGGGCCAGCGCCAGCGCCTCCGCCTCAAGCGTGCCCTCGGGGACCAGCCGGTTGAAAAAACCCCAGCGTTCCCCTTCCTCCGCGGTCATCGACCGGCCCGTGTACAGCAATTCCGCCGCGCGGGTCTGTCCGATAATCCTGGGCAAGATCGCGCAGGCCCCCATGTCGCATCCCGCCAGTCCGACACGGGTAAACAGAAACGCCGTCTTGGCTTGGGGTGTGGCGATCCGCAGGTCCGAGGCCATGGCGATGATCGCCCCTGCTCCGACACAGATACCATCCACCGCCGCAATCACCGGCTTGCCGCAGTTTATCATCGCCTTGACAAGATCGCCGGTCATCCGGGTAAAGCGCAGCATGTCCTTCATGCTCATGCGGGTCAGTGGACCGATGATATCATGCACATCCCCCCCTGAACTGAAATTGCCACCGTTGGACCCAAAAATCACGACGTCCACGTCGTCGGCATAGACCAGGTCACGAAACCAGTCGCGCAGTTCGGCATAGCTTTCAAAGGTCAACGGATTCTTGCGGTCGGGGCGGTCCAGACGGACCGTGGCGATGCCATTGTCGATCTCGCACAGAAAATGCTTCACGTCGTCACGCATTTGTTGGGTCATCCAAAGCTTCCTTATTTTCAGCGGCCTGCGCCACTATAATCAACTGTGCCGCCATCGCGCGCGCGTCGGCGGCGCTGATCCCGCCAAGCATGGCGTTGATCCAGCCCTCGTGGGCTTTTGCCTGCGCTGCGAATTCGCTTTCTCCGTCGGCAGTCAGGCGCAGGGTCATGGCACGGCGGTCTCGCGGCACCGGAACCCGTTCCACCAACCCTTCTTCGGCCAGCCGGTCGGCTATCCCGGTGACATTGCCGTTCGACACGCGCAACACCCCGGAAAGCTGGCTCATCTTCAACCCTTCGGGATGGCGCGACAGGGCCGCCATCACGTCGAAACGCGGCAGGGTGGTCTTGAATTCAACCCGCAAACGATCGCGCAAATGCGCATCGACATGGCGCGTCAGGCGTAACAGTCGCAGCCACAGCCGCAACCGATCCTTGGCACCT
>TARA_R110002073_G_scaffold35437_4_pt1 | contig 31184 bp, 32 predicted proteins | sample TARA_R110002073 | Tara Oceans TARA_R110002073 (sample SAMEA4397174) | marine metagenome | biome: Polar Biome; feature: [DCM] deep chlorophyll maximum layer (ENVO:01000326); material: water (ENVO:00002006), including particulate matter (ENVO:01000060) such as... | depth 40 m | reverse complement strand
CAAGTAGAAGAGTTGTTTGATGCTGAACTTGCTCAAATGAGCAGAATTTTACAATCGGTCATGATGAATCATATTCGCTCAAGCTCTGAGGTTTATTCAGCCACTTTGGACTACTTAGGCAAAGAACTTCTTGCGGAAACCTTTGGTCATCAAGAATTTACCGAACTTGGCCATAAGTATGAAAAAAAATTGGCTTTTCAGGTATGGGATTCAGAAGGTCGTTTATTCTTTGAGAATTATTCCTCATTACCTAAGAAATTTAAAACGCTGAAACCCGGATATGAAGACATCAATGCTGATGGCCTGCATTGGAGGATATTTACATTAAAAGATGCCGATTTTGGGTTTTGGATTAGAACAGCGCAAAGAGAAGATGTGCGTACCGAGCTCACGTCAGAAATTTCGATTAATACCATTATGCCTAACTTAATTATGCTTCCGGTATTAGTTTTCTTGATAGTGCTATTGATCCGAAAAGGCCTATCACCCCTTCAGCAAGTATCACACGCTTTGAAAAAACGTGGTTACCAGAACCTGGAACAGATTCCTGCATCAGACTACCCTGTCGAATTAGCTTATTTAGTGGACGAGCTTAATGGCTTGTTTAATAGGCTGTCCGAGGCTTCAGAAAGGGAGCGGCGCTTTACCGCTGATGCAGCGCATGAGCTGAGAACACCGTTATCCATTTCAAAAGTGCATCTACAAAATATTTTTCAAATTAGTCCGTCAGATCAAGTAAAGGATTTTGTAGATAAAGCCTTGGTAGGTATCGACAGGCTCATTCATATGGTTCAGCAGTTGCTAATTTTGAGCCGCCTGGATGCTCAGCAAGAGCCAGTGGCATCAACAGAGATTAATGTCAGCTCAATGATTAATGACATACTTAGTGATCTCAAACATCAGAGTATTTTATTGAATAAAAGTATCTCTTTTGACAATAAACAAGAGATTAAATGGCTAGGGCATGATCTGCAGATGCGCATACTATTGCGTAATTTACTTGATAACGCCTGCCGGTATGCGCAAGACCACACTCAAATCTCACTCTTCTTGGATGACCGTCATTTGGTTGTTCGCAATGTGTGTACGGCCATATCAGAAGAGATGCTTTCATTATGTCTGGAAAGATTCAAGCGGGGCGTAAGTAATCAGCAAGGTTCAGGTTTAGGCTTGTCAATTTGTCAGCAAATTTGCCGACAAAATGCTTATTCTTTGTCTATGATCAATCGTACTGATGGAGTCGAAGGGATAGAAGTATCGATATCGATACGTTAATCTCACTTTGCAGGTACGACTATACGGCTAAAAGAAGCGTTCTTCTTGACTACTAAGTCACGTAAAAAGCATAGTTTTCTTGCTCAAACCCACCTTGCTTTGTAGGATAGACGCTCTGTAAGCTTAAGTCTGGGAGACTTGAATGAAAAAAGTAATTATTGCATCTCTTGTCGCACTATCTTTATTGTTAAGTGGTTGCCAAAGCTTTCAAAAAGATCGCGATTTGGAGCTATATCTTGTAGGCGCGGCATTAAGTTATGCTATCGGTAAACATGTTTGTCGTAAAAGTGAATTTAGGGAAAATTGCGGCGTGGGTGCAGCGGCGGCATTTGTTCTTTGGTACTAGACACCTATTTATTAGTGATTCATATTTATGATTGATGAAGCAGACGCTTTAAGTTTCGACAAGCAAATTTGTTTTTCTTTGTATAGCGCAGCGAATGCAATGGTAAGAGCTTATCGACCATTTCTCAATAGTATGGATCTGACGTATCTTCAATACATTGTGATGATGATTTTGTGGGAAGAGCAAGGCATTAGTGTCTCCTCACTTGGCAATAAACTTCATCTAGACTCAGGCACCTTAACCCCCCTGCTAAAGCGCCTGGAAAGTAAAGGCTTAGTGAATAGAAAAGTCTCTGATATAGATGAGCGGGTTAAATGCTTATTTTTAACGGATGCAGGGCTAGCCCTCAAAACTCGTGCAAGTAGTATCCCTGAAAAAGTCTTATGTAAAACAAGCGTGCCACTTGCGTCTCTTTTACAATTAAAAGTGCAGTGTGATCAGTTACTAGATTCTTTTGATGAGAATCTTTGAGGCGACTTATATTCCCACCATAATACTCACCAGACCGTATTAATCACTCGACTACCAATAAGGTTTTGATCTGAGGTTACTAACTGAGAATTTAAAATTATAGAGGTTGCAGCAATTATTCTATCTGCTGGGTCATTATTTATATCAGAACCAAAATTTACTGACAGTTCAGCAATTTCAGGAGAAATTGATTGAACAGAAATACTTCGAGACTGCAAAAATAAATTAATAAAATTAGCAGCAGTTGTATCAACTTCAATACACTTCTTTTTAATTAACATTGATATTTCCCATATAGAAATATCCGAAATTATTAATGTATTACTTTCATCTGCTTTATTAATCGCATTCAAGGCATCCTTAGATAATTTATCAGGCACTAAGGCATCCCATATTATTGCGCAAGTATCCATTAAAATCATTGTAAAACGTCCCATTCACTTTCTATTGGGGCTATTACGTTATGTATTTTTGCAGTTGTTGCCAGTGAGTTTAATTGTTTTTTTGCAATTTCTTTTTTGTCCTCTGGCGCGCTTATACTCGCTAACAATTTACCATTCGAGGTAACTAAAATCTGTTCGCCCGAGCCTGCAGCCTCTAAATATTTCAAAAGGTTGGCTCTAAAGTCACTAATGTTTATAGTCTGCATAATGCCACCATTGTACAAGTTATACGTACAATCATATAATTAAAAGCACAACAAGGCAACCTTACGAAACCCAGCAAGCTGTCAGCGTCACCGGACTCCATAATAGGGTCAGCAATATTATCCCAATCAACAGCCAAGCTTTTAAGCTCGATTAAACGACAACAATCGACAGCCTTTCAACATTAATAAACTAAAATTTTATTTTACCGCCCTTAAACAAAATTGTTGAATGCTCTTTATCAGCTTTTGCTGATCAATCGTTTTTGCTTCACTGATATGACTACCTATTGAGCCTAAAAGAGTTTCCGAGAGTGTGCCTACTAGTCCAGCGGCAGATACTTCAACATCTTGCTGGCAAAACTCATTACTGTGAATAGCTTCCTGAATAAGCGCTTCGAATATTTCCCCGTAAGCCTGCCGATACTTGAGACGCTCATGCTGAACATTTGGATCAACCGGCTCTGCAATTAAGGCATAAGCTAAACGATACCCTTCAAGTGCACGCTCTGAGAATACCTGTATCGCACTGGCTAGACGTCGTTCACATGAAAGATGGCTTTCTTCAGGAAAAGCGGCTTGCCGAACTTGAGCAACTTCTTTTTCGGTCGCACACCTAAAAACTGCTGCACATAATTCAGCCTTCGAATCAAAGTATTTATACACAGTTCCAATCGCAACGTGCGCTTGTTCTGCCAATAATGCGATGGTCAGGTTTTGAAAACCTTCCTTTGCTACTAAGGTAAGTGCAGTACTCAGCAATAAATTATGCTGCGCTTTTTTTCGTGCTTCGGTTTTTTCAGTAGGACGATATGACATGTTTTTCTGTCCGATAAAAAGAGATCTGATCGCTAATCTATATAACGTTAAGTCTAACAATCAAGATTGCTCATAGCTATTCTTCATACAATATAGTGTGCTCTAATCGCGTCGTTTTATTCTGAAAATTTCTTGAGTTTTCTCAAATACTTTTATTAAAAACCTGTCTAAACTTAACCTTAATAAGGTTTATTTTTCGATTTTGGTGTGATTATGTTTTTGATTATCTCAAGCCTGATAGGTGGAATTGGATTATTCCTATTAGGCATGATCTTAATGACTGACGGCCTAAAAGCGCTTGCAGGTAATGCCCTTCGAAACTGGCTAGAACGATTCACGGGATCAACACCCAAAGCGGTTCTAACAGGCATGTCAATCACGGCACTCGTGCAGTCGTCAAGCGTCACCACCATGGCAACTATTGGCTTTGTTTCTGCAGGACTACTTAATTTTAGCGGTGCAATCGGTGTCATCATTGGCGCTAATTTAGGTACAACCAGTACCGGTTGGATTGTATCACTCCTCGGCCTAAAACTTTCCATTGGGCAATTCATTCTGCCATTTATTGGCGTAGGTGCTTTGTTAAAGTTATTTAGCCACGGAAAACTAACCCATTTAGGTATTGCCATAGCGGGGTTTGCGACGATATTTGTGGGTATTCAAATCATGCAAGACAGCATGTCTGGACTCACCGAGCATATTGATCTTAGCCAATATTCAACCTCGGGAATGCAAGCACGCCTAATGCTCGTATTGGTAGGTACGGGCCTCACGGTACTCATGCAATCATCAAGTGCAGCTGTTGCAACCACGCTTACCGCACTCGCAGCCGGGACTATTTCGATAGAGCAAGCCGCCGCCTTGGTCATAGGGCAGAATATGGGCACGACCGTCAATGCCGGGATTGCCGCCATTGGCGCCAGCGTACTGGCTAAACGTACCGCCTTGGTTCATATCGTGTTCAATATCGGGACAGGAATTATCGCCTTCTTCTTATTGCCATGGTTTATTTATTTACTAGAATTATTTACTGAGCATTGGCTTGGTGAAGATCATGCCCTGAGTTTAGCAGCATTTCATACGGCCTTTAATTTGTTAGGGGCCGCTATTTTTTTACCTATGACCAAACAACTGACTTGGCTGGCTGAGCTCTGTATTCGTGAAAATAAACCGTCACTTACACGAACACTAAATAATGGTTTAATTGCCGTCCCCTCACTTGCACTAGATACCGTTCAGCATATTCTTCACGAGTGCACACTCATTACGCTGCAGAATACGGCTTCTCGCTTACGTGGCGAAGACACTCAAACCCCGGTAATTTTTCTCAATGACGTACTCCAGGCAAATCGAGACACGGCCGTTTTTATTTCGAAATTAACTCGTGTTGAAGGTAAAGAGTTGAGTCAGCTCAATCATATTCTTCACGCTCTGGATCATATCAACCAATGCGCAGTTGAAGCGTCTAATCCAGAGCTTTTAGATGCTTGCTTTCGTATACCTGAGCTAAAACGCAGAAGCGAACATTTAGCTGACTTATTCTTATTGGGCGCGCAAGCATTATCAGACAAGTCTCCACCTTATCCGAGCACCGTTGCCGAGCAACTTAGCCATGCAATTCAATATAGCTCAGACGCAAGACCGGCTATTCTCAAGTCAACATTAGACAATCAAATAAATTTAGAAGATGCTTTATTTGCGCTTAACGCCCAGCGTCGACTTGAGCAGGTAACCTTACATGCTGTCCGTGCGTTACATTATCTTGAGCTATTAAGTCTTGATAAAAAACATGCTCCCGACTCTAACGAATTAGATACCAGCCTATTAAAATCTACCTAGGGTGTTCATGTGAAGTACAAACTGAAAAGGACAAAAAAATGGACTATCAACAAGCTAAGCATTACTTACTGGGTAAACCCGATGCACGTGAAGACTACCCTTTTGGCCCTGAGGTAATGGTGCCAAAAATCAAAGGTAAAATGTTTGCCACACTAAGTATTGAAAAAGGTCTTGGCAACATGAATCTAAAGTGCGACCCGGCCCACGCACAAGAACTTAGAGATTTATTTGAGTCAGTTAAACCAGGTTATCATATGAATAAATTGCATTGGAATACCATCATTTTAGATGGTTCAATTCCTCAAGGAGAGATCGAAAGAATGATTGATCATTCTTATGGTTTGGTCGTTAAGAAGCTTAAGAGAACCGAACGTGAAGCATTAGAGCTGCGCCACGGTAAGGACACTTTATATCGTGATTAATGTGTTTTCTAAGCAGTGATCAGCCCTCATAAAATACAACATCCCTCCTCAAAACTGGTTATTTTTTCATCATTTTATTGCACAGAAGAAAGAAGTGAATTATAGTTCATTTTATAAAGTAACCGAGGACTATAACGCCATGAACTCTCAAGATATGATCAATGCTGATACGTTTACCCCAAGTAATGACTATTGGGCTGAAACGCATAAGGTTGAAAACCAAGTTGAAGCACTTGAAAACTATAATGTTTTTGAAAGTGATTTAGCCTTGCAAGAAGCCGTTTCAGCGCATGGTGCCGATTGGGCGGTCGCTAACCTTAAAGAATTTGGTGCACTGTGTGGCTCGAAAGAAGTGATTGAATGGGGGTTTTTAGCCAACGAGAATAAACCTCAACTTTATACCCATGATCGCCACGGCAAACGTATCGATGAGGTGCGTTATCACCCTGCTTATCATCAACTCATGTCTCTATCTATGGAAGAAGGCCTTCATGCCTCACACTGGCAAAACACGCCCGGCGCCCATGTTGCCAGAGCAGCCAAAAGTTTGATGATGACACAAGTAGAAGCGGGCCACGGCTGCCCCATTACCATGACATCAGCAGCTATGCCTACTTTAAAGCGGCAGGCAAATTTATTTGAAGAATGGGCACCTAAAATTCTTCATAATTCATATGACGCTCGCAACATTCCTCATACAGAAAAAGACAGTGTCACCATTGGCATGGCTATGACAGAAAAACAAGGTGGCTCCGATGTCCGTTTGAACAGCACGCGCGCGCGGCCAATTGGACACGGCGGCCCAGGCGAAGCGTATGAGTTAATTGGTCACAAATATTTTGTATCTGCCCCTATGTGTGATGCATTTTTAGTTCTGGCGCAAACAACAAGTGGCGTATCTTGCTTTCTTGTTCCGAGATGGCGCCCGGATGGCACAAAAAATCCGCTGCAGATACAGCGCCTTAAAAATAAGATGGGGAATATTTCTAATGCCTCTAGTGAAACGGAATTACGCGGCGCACTTGGCTGGATGGTGGGTGATGAAGGCCGAGGCGTTTCGGCCATTCTCGAAATGGTTGCGATGACGCGCTTTGACTGCATGATAGGCTCATCTGCATTAATGAGACAATCAGTATCTCAAATAACGCATCATTGCCAGTCTCGCTTTGCATTTGGAAAAGTACTTAACCAACAACCCTTAATGCAAAACGTATTAGCCGATTTAATTCTGGAAAGTGAAGCCTCTACCGCACTCAGCATGCGTTTAGCACGTTCATTAGATATGAGCGAACAATATGAACAGGAAAAACATCTGGTCCGTATCGGTACTGCCATCGGTAAATACTGGATTTGCAAGCGCTCACCGGGTCATGCTTACGAAGCAATGGAGTGTATAGGCGGCAGTGGTGTCATGGAAGATTGTATTATGCCGAGGCTATTTAGAGAGTCCCCGATTAATACCATCTGGGAAGGTAGCGGTAATGTTCAGTGCCTGGACATGTTACGAGCCATGCAAAAATCACCGGCTTCACTCGATGCCTTTCTAAATGAAATTTATCTAGCTGAAAGTAAGCACCCACTTATTGCTGAAAATATAAAGAAACTGCAATCTGAACTTTCCAACAAGCACAATATTGAGTTTCGTTCGCGCAGTATTGTGCAACAAATGGCGCTTCTATTTCAGGCATCAAGCCTATTTCAATACGGCGAGCCATCAATTGCGGATGCTTTTTGTTCTGCTCGATTAAAAAATGGAAATAAGGGCTGGGTTTATGGTACATTGCCAGACAATATAGACTGTAATGCAATCATTCAACGGGCAACACCTGTTAACTAAGCAATAGCGCATTATCAATACTGTGCTATTTATTGCCTTACAGCTTATAGTGTTACCCATCACTATGTATCGTTTTACCTACTGCTTAGTCACTATGTTTGCTTGATAACAGGCCTTTTTAAGTTCTGTAAATCAATCGACAAGGATCTAGTCACTATGCCATTTTTTATAAGCAATCTTATTGTGTTATCAGCGCAAGTTACTTTAAACTGACTGACCACATAATAATGATAAAAATCGCTATTGAATAGGGCTCTCGGTCATTAAGAGTGAATCTTGATACTCACAGGATACCTTGTTCCAGTTATGTTTTTTATAGTAAAAACTTTCTGAATTGGTGAAAAAATTGGAGCGTACACTATGTCTACTACCTACGATATCGATGAAGTTATCACCGTCGATGAAACCATTGAAAAAGGTTATTTCTACCTGGAAAACCGAAAGTTTCGCGGCCCCTTCGAAAGTGAAGAGAGAGCGTCACTTGCAGCCTTAGAAAACTGTAAACTAACCACACCAGGTGAATGCCGTGCAATCTATCATGGTTCAGCAAAAATGGATCAAACAACCAGACTGAATGAACCTATGAGCGACATGCGTCAAACAGCATCTGTCGAGTGCCCTTAAGTCATTTATCTATTAATACCCTTTCTATAAAGACTTATCCTTAAGTAGTTTATTTAGTATATTGACTTCAAACCAGATAGGTGGTTTGAAGCATTTCTTCTGTTACGCGTTATCACCCTTCTTTTTAATTCTCATTATTTAAAACCACCCCTAGGGTATACCTCCTGATTATGCTTGGACTCAACAAAGAATTATTCCACATAAAACGAGCCACTTTATGGAAAATTCTTCTAGTACTAGTGCTTGTTCTAAGTGCATGGCTTATCTATTTAGATGCACAAGTTCGCTATAAATTTGAAGGCCAACGCTGGAGTTTACCGGCTCAAGTCTTTGCGAGATCGCTGGAAATCTATGAAGGCAAAGCGCTTAATCTGAAAAATCTTGAACAAGAACTGCAATTATTAAACTATCAACCGGTTCATGATGTTCAACAAAGCGGCCAATACAAAATCACCGGTAAACACGTTGAACTCTATACCCGGAGTCACTCAAAACCTGAAGAGCACCAGCCTGCGCACCACATTCGATTCACCTTAAAGAGCGACCAAGTCACGAGTTTGCTAAGTCTCGGCCATCAACCCAGCACTATTTATTACCTTGAACCCTTTAAAATTGGCGGCATTTACCCTCACGTAAAAGAGGAGCGACAGTTACTCAACATCGCTGAGTTTCCTGCGCGCTTAAAACAAACATTATTGATCACAGAAGATCGAGATTTTTATTCTCATATGGGGATCTCACCCTTCGCGATTGCTCGCGCGATGTGGGCAAATATCCAGGCTGGAAAAATTGTTCAGGGGGGCAGCACGCTCACCCAACAACTCGTTAAAAGTCTTTTCCTCAGCAGAGAACGCAGCTTGATAAGAAAAATAAATGAAGCCATGATGGCCATTCTGTTAGAAATTCATTACAGCAAAGATGTCATCCTGGAAACCTATATGAATGATATTTTTCTAGGGCAGTCCGGTAAATTAGCTATTCATGGTTTTGAGGCCGCCAGTAATTTCTATTTTGCTAAGCATTTAAGGGAATGCGACCAAGCTGAGCTTGCCTTGCTCGTGGCGATGGTAAAAGGCCCCTCTTATTATAATCCGCGGCGTTTTCCGGTTCGTTCTAAAATTCGGCGAGACCTTGTGCTCTCTCTATTGAATCAAGAAGCTTACTTAAACGATTCAGAATTTACCTTGGCAAAAGCACAGCCGCTCAGAATCGTTAACAAGCCTCTCCAAGTAACTAACCGTTTTCCGGCCTTTATGGATCTGGTCAAAAGACAGTTACGAGAAACCTATCAAGATGACGACTTACGCTCAGAAGGCCTTAAAGTTTTCACAAGTCTAGATCCACAAGTTCAGTTTCAACTTGAACGGGCCAGCACGCGTACACTCAAAGAACTTTCATCCAGAATTAACCAAGAAGATTTGCAAACAGCGGCCGTTGTAACCACGGTTGGCAGTGGCGAAGTAGTCGGTTTAGTGGGTGATAAACAGCCTCAGTATCAGGGATTTAATCGTGCCCTTGATGCCAAACGCCCAATTGGCTCTCTCATCAAGCCTGCGGTTTATCTAAGCGCATTATCTCAGCCTACTAAGTATCACCTGAGCAGTGTACTCAATGACCAGGGTTTTAAGCTCGAATTTGAAGATGGGCAAATATGGCAGCCTCAGAATTTTGACAAAATAGAACACGGCCAAGTCATGCTCAACGAATCACTCATGAACTCGTATAACTTATCAACCGCTAGGCTCGGCATTGAATTAGGCATTCCCAGCGTGCATAAAACACTCAAGAAACTTGGTTTAAAAGCAGACCTAAACCCTTACCCTTCTCTATTTCTAGGCTCTCAGTCCCTTAGCCCTATTGAAGTAAGCCAGATGTATCTTACCTTTGCAAACCAAGGTTTTAATATGCCTTTAAGAGCAATTCGAGAAGTGACCACGGCTCAAGGCGATGTTATTTCTCGTTACCCGTTTCAGGTAGAGCAAGTATTTCCACCTGAGTCACTATTTCTTTTACAACATGCCTTACAAAGCGTTATGCGCTCGGGAACAGGCCGTTCTGCCTATTATACTCTTCCTGCTGAACTTGACCTTGCAGGCAAAACCGGCACTACAAATGATAATAGAGATAGCTGGTTTGCCGGCTTCTCTGGTGACTATCTGGCGGTAGTATGGATTGGAAATGATGATAATACCCCAACGGCATTTACCGGCAGCGGAGGGGCTTTGAAAGTGTGGTCTAACTTTATGAAAACCATTCCCCAATCTTCCGTCGCTATGGTTCAACCTGAACAAATTAAGTATTATTGGTTTGATCGCCAAACAGGGAAACGTACCGATGAGCAATGTAAAGACGCAAGCCAATTACCTGTTTGGGGAGATATTGCAACACTGCCTTATCAGTCATGCACACAGGGTTTCTCTAACATTAAAGGCTGGATCAAGTCATGGTTTTAAATAACTATCCAACGTTCTATAACACCACCATACGGCTTGTATGTGCTATTTTGCTTGTTAGTTTAATCAGCGCCTGTAGTCACCTTGGCTCACAAACCAACTCGAATAGCAGCCCGGTCGCACCCATCATCCCCGTTGCAGATGATGTTGTCACACAACCTTTCGCCCCCCAACCACAGCTTGCACCAACAAATGTGCTAGGTTCTATACTCGATTCAGCCAAAAAAGCCATCGGCCATCAGCAGTGGTTACGTGCACAGCACCATCTTGAGCACGCTCTACGCGTGGCCCCCAAAGATGCCGAAATATTTTACATTTATGCTGATGTTTATGAAGGATTAGGCGTGAATGAACAGGTCATTAATATGCTGAAAAGGGCAAAGTTTTTGGCTAAACCTGATAGTAAAATTTATCGCTTATCGTCAGAAAGACTAAAGCGCTTGACTCAGTAAGCTTTCCTTGGTTTACAGTACATCTTTATCAACCAGACCATAACGCCGCTTTTTTAAGGCTGTAATTTTCGTCACATCAACGACCACTAAACCATCGATACAATCGCTAAAATCCGGGTCGATATTAAAGCCTAAGAACTGAGTTCCCCCCTTATCGGTTAGCTCTGTATATTGCTTATAAAGCATGGGGACAGCATAACCAAGGTATCTCAGCTGTTTTTTAAGCACCATAAAGCCTTGTTTATAGTCTAATTGATCAAACAAAGCATCAAAGTGGGTTTGACCTTTTTCACTTATTTCAAAAGGTTGCTTGCATTGAATCTTTTCACGATTTTCGGCATCACAATGAAAGCCATAATATTTACGATAGAAACCAACCAATAACTCTTTTGCAGGTAATGACAGATCATTGCTAATACTCACCGCACCAAGTAAATAACGATATTCTGGATGTCTTCGTAAGAAAGCAGCGATGCCCGACCATAAATAATCAAGACTGCGTGAGCCCCAATATTTCTCTTGAACAAAACTACGCCCCAACTCTAGCCCTGAGCTAAGCATAGGTTCAGCACTCGGTAAGTATTCGAACAAACTGCTCGTATAGATCGGCTTTTTAGGGTCTGTATAGAAATACTCGGTACGGCATAAACGATAGGCTCCAACTATTTGTTTATCTATGTCGTCCCAAAGAATAATGTGCATATAGTACAAATCATAACGATCAACATCACGACCGAGGCCTGTACCTTCTCCAACCAAACGAAAAGCTTCTTCGCGTAGACGACCAATTTCATTTAAGAGCGTTGTATGACCTTGTTCAGCTTTTGGACGAAGCAAATAAATACTTTTATTATCTGGCGTTTCACCCAAGAGTTCACATGCAGAAAGTTCTTTTTTTAGGATGTCCCTTGGTTCTGGTTCAGCAATATCCAGCCAGTTAGAATGCATCTAAATTTCCTTTAGGTTGATTGTGTTACCCAGTGACGTCACGCAAGTACATGACACTACGCAACTCGTTCAAATAACAAATCCCACACGCCATGACCTAAACGTTGGCCACGTTTTTCAAACTTGGTGACAGGGCGATAATCAGGTCGCTCAGCATACTGTCGCTCTCCAGAAACATTGCGAAACCCTTCTGCCGCCTCCATGACGTTCATCATATGAATCGCATAGGGCTGCCAGTCTGTCGCCATATGAAAAATCCCACCCATTTCTAATTTAGGCCGAACGGATTGAACAAACGCAGGCTGAACCAAGCGCCTTTTGTTATGCCGCACTTTATGCCAAGGGTCAGGGAAGTATAATTGAAGGCGATGAATTGAATTTTCTGGAATATGTGTTTTGAATACTTCATTAGCATCTTCACAAAATACTTTTAAGTTTTCTATATTTTGCTCAAGCGCTAAGGCCATCAATGCACCCACACCAGGACGATGAACTTCTATACCGAGAAAATTCAGATCTGGTGCATCACCCGCCATTTCGACCAATGAAGCCCCCATACCAAAACCGATTTCAACGACTAAGGCTTGCTGCCCTGCAAAAGATTCACGGATGTCTGAACCTGCTTGGCCTAATTCCAGGCCCATTTTAGGCCAAGCATCTTGCCAGCCTTTTTGCTGCCCCAGGGTCATTCTGCCACTTCGAACAACAAAACTGCGTATAGGCCGGTGTTTTAGGGCCTGCTTATTTTGCTCAGTATCTAAAGGCTGCTTGTCTTCACTCATGGTCTGTCTCTCGTTCCTCTCTCACTGTTCAATGCCGAGGATAAATCGGGTTTATTTTTTGATCAGTTTTAAATCGCCGCATCATATGAGTGCAAGACAGAAAGATCAAGTTTGGAGATTGCAAGTCGATCGATATAAGTCACTAGGTGCTATCAACATTGAGTAATATTTACTCCAAAAAGTAACGCTTATTTACAATAAGTGGTCATAATTTAACCGGTTCACAACGGTAATTAGCGTCACTCAGACCTACACTGTCAATACAGTTCACGAAAGTGATTCTGTCTTCCTTGTAGAAACCCCTTTACAGGAGTCTTTTGGCTCCTGTTTTTTTATGCGTCATAAACGCGATCAATCTAATTGAAATAGCTTAGGCCTCACCATCTTCTTATACTCGCTTGGCGTTAGACCAACCCTGGCTTTGAATACTCGGGAAAAATAAGCCGTATCCCGATAACCCACATTTTCGGCCACATCCTGAATACTCAGGTCAGTAGCTTTAAGTAGCTCACGACCATTTTCAATGCGTATATCTTGAAGGTACTGGTTTGGCGTCATCCCGAGAGCACGCCGAAACCGCCGGGTAAATGTCCTGACAGGCATATCCGCCATCGCAGCCATTTGAGGAATATCAATGTCTTCATGACAAGCCTTTTTAAGCCATGCCTGCACCTCTATTATTTCCTCATCAGCATGAGCAGCCCTGCCCACAGAGAACATAGGCAGGTCATAACTACTTCCGACTTCATGTGCAAAATGTCGCTCCGCCATTTGTCGGCGTTCTAAACCAAATGCCTGACCAATTAAATGAAACACCAGATCAGATAAGGCGTTAATACTGCCGGCACAATAAATTCCATTACCATAAGTAATAAAATGCTGCTTTTTTAAATCTACTTGCGGGTAGCTTTTTTCGAAGTCATCAAAAAAGTACCAGTGGGTGGTCGCTGGCGTGGTTTCCAAAAGACCCGCTTCTGCCAGAAAATAAACGCCTGCCCCTGTTGCAATAAACTTGGTACCAGAATCGTAACGCTCTTTCAGCATTTTAGGCAGATGAGGATATTTCTTTAAAATATAAGCGGGGTTACGCCAGCTAGGTGGAATAAACAGCCAATCTAATTGACCTAAGTCTTCGAAGTTATCTTGAATATTGAGTGGAATATCTCCTGCCACTTTAGGCTGCTCTGGCGCTATTTTGGCCATCGTTAAATTTAGCTGACGACCTGCGCCATCTAGTTTAGACATCGCATTGACAGCTTTAAGAATTTCAAAAGGCCGTGTGACGCCTGAAAACAAAGTTCGATCGTAAACTAGAAATGCTGCGTTTATCATAAAACCTCTCTTACAAAACTGGCTTTTTTGTATTGATAGGGATAATTAGGCCGACATCATAAACCATTTTCTCCATAAGATAAAAGCTATACAGCGAATGGTACAATTAATTCACGCACGATTAAGCTGGGCGCCTATCCATGCCGCGATAAGCCAACGCCTCAGTAATGTGCTTTAACTGCAAGTCATCCTGATCCTCAAGGTCTGCCAGAGTCCTCGCTACTTTAACAATCCTATGTGCAGCACGTGCTGACAAAGCCAGCCTATCCATCGCAGACTCCAGTATCTTTTGGATCTCTGGATTTAATGGGCAGAACCGGGTTAATTCGTTTGGTTTGAGTTCACTGTTTAACTTTCCCTGCCGCTGATATTGCTTATTTCTCGCTGAGGCCACTCTCTCATAGACAGATAAAGAGTTTTCAGCCGGTTCAGCATTTGATAAAAGAATGGCACCCGACTGGCTCGATACTTCAACATGCAAATCAAAGCGATCAAGCAATGGCCCAGATAATTTACGACGATACTGGGCAATTTGTTGTGGTGTATCCGAACAAGCAACGGTCGGGTGGCCCGCATAACCACAAGGGCAAGGGTTCATCGCGGCAAGCAATTGAAATTGGGATGGGAAGGTGAGCGTACCGCTTGCTCGGGATATTCTAATCTCGCCACTTTCGATAGGCTCACGTAAGACTTCTAAAACAGTACGCGCATATTCAGGCAATTCATCCAGAAAAAGCACGCCTCTATGTGCCAGGGAAATTTCGCCAGGTTTTGGGTGCGAACCGCCGCCAACCAATGACACAGCAGAGGCCGTGTGGTGAGGCGATCTGAAAGGGGCAGAAAACAATAAACTCATCTCTCTAGCCACGCCCGCTAAAGAATAAATAGACGCAACTTCAACGGTTTCTTTCTGTGTGAGCGGTGGAAGAATGCTGGGTAAACGCGCGGCTAACATGCTTTTTCCTGTACCAGGAGGGCCGTAAAAAAGTAAATTATGCCGCCCTGCCGCAGCCAATTCCAAAGCCCTCCTCGCTTGGTGCTGGCCTTTCACTTCACTAAGATCCGGTAAAGCCTGTAAGAGCGCTTCAGGTGCTTGAAAAGAAATAGCCTCTAACTTTTGTAGCTCTTTTAAGTGCTGGCAGATTTCACTGAGATGTTTAGCTGCGAAAATAATTCCTTCACTCGCAAGGCTCGCTTCGTAAGCGCTTTCATAAGGAACAAACAGACTTAAGCCGTCTTTTATACAGGCAATCGCGGTCGGCAGCACCCCAGAAACAGGCCTTAACTCCCCCGTTAAGGCGAGCTCGCCTAAAAACTCGTATTGATGAAGCGTATGCACTTCGATCTGCCCGGTCGCACATAAAATACCCATGGCAATCGCTAAATCATAACGTCCACCTTGTTTAGGTAAGTCAGCAGGTGCAAGATTAATGGTGACGCGGCGATTGGGAAATTCAAACCCGGAGTTGATTAGAGCACTTCTGACTCGCTCTTTACTTTCACGCACCGCCATTTCGGGAAGACCGACGATCGTTAGTGAAGGCAAGCCGTTTGATAAATGGGTTTCTACTGTGACTCTAGGTGCATCAACACCTAACTGGGCACGCGTATAAACAATAGATAGCGACATAAGCATTCCTTTGCAAATATAGTCAATATAATCACCCAATCCTTAGGGTGATATATCCAATTTTAATGAGGCTAGCCTCAGATTACTTCGCTAGCGTTTGTTCTAGCTCAGAAAAGCGTTTTTCTAATAGCTCAAGCTTTTCTCTTGTATGAGCCAATACCGCCTGCTGGGTGTCAAACTCTTCTCTACTCACTAAATCGAGCTTAGAAATGATACTTCCCACCATTATTTTAAGTTGAGCTGAAATATCTTCTTGAGCAGATTTCCCAACATCAGGCAGAATTTGAGTCACTTGCTGATGAATGGTGTTCAATAATTCTTGAGGGCTTAGCATAAAAAACTCCTTTGACAGCCTGAGCATGCTAAATAAGGTCGTCAAAGTTGACGATACTTAGATAGTGTTAAGATTTGAAAGATATTACCACGCCCCCAGCTTCAAGGGTATGTCCAATCGGACAAGGCATGTTAAGGCAACATTCGATCAACACGTTAAGATATCGTTCTCACAAACTTCAACGACTCTCTTTATAAAGGTCTCTAGTTAGCACCAATGCGGTGCCTTCATTTTATGGTCGCACCAAAAGCAAGCACAACTTATTCGCTTTTGATCAGAAACCAAATCTACTCAATTGATTTAAATAGAGTTTTTAATCATGGCACAGCTAATGCTCTAACTTAGACAGATTTGCTATTTCAGAATTTTTCACAGTTTAAAGATGCCTTTAGATGAGCCATGAACAATTCTGAAACAGCAAACCATAAGCAACCACAAATTACCCGAGAATCCCCATAGGAGCACCCCATGAAACTCGTCACAGCTATCATCAAGCCCTTCAAGTTAGACGATGTACGTGAAGCATTGTCTGAAATTGGAGTACAAGGCATTACCGTTACCGAAGTAAAAGGTTTTGGTCGTCAAAAAGGTCATACCGAACTTTATCGTGGCGCTGAATATGTCGTTGATTTTTTGCCTAAGGTAAAAGTCGAAGTCGCTATCGGTACTGACTTATTGGACCAAGTGATTGATTCAATCAGCAAAGCTGCGCACACCGGCAAAATCGGTGACGGCAAAATCTTTGTATCATCCTTAGAGCAAGTCATTCGTATTCGTACTGGTGAAACGGGTACAGACGCCGTTTAAATCTAACATCAAGCAAACCTTTTTTTAATTTCTTCTAGATGGCCTAGTTCGGAGGGCGAAGATGGAAAATGCAATGAACAGTATTTATGAACTTCAGTATGCGATGGACACCTTTTATTTTTTGGTGTGCGGTGCATTAGTCATGTGGATGGCAGCCGGTTTTGCCATGTTGGAAGCTGGTTTAGTTCGCGCTAAAAACACCACTGAAATTTTAACCAAAAACGTCGCACTATTTGCGATTGCTTGCACCATGTATTTGATCTGCGGCTACGACATTATGTATGGCGGCGGCATGTTTCTATCAGGCACCGATTCAGTTTCTAGCATGACTGACGAAGCTGTTGCTGGTGTACTTATAGGCGCTAAAGCCTTCAATGATGGCGTCGAAGATGCTGGCCTTCAGTATTCAGGTGCATCTGACTTCTTCTTCCAGGTTGTCTTCGTAGCGACAGCCATGTCTATCGTATCCGGTGCCGTTGCTGAGCGTATGAAGCTTTGGGCATTCCTAGCGTTCGCTGTTGTGATGACAGGCTTCATCTATCCAATGGAAGGTGCTTGGACTTGGGGTGGAAGTTCTGTATTCGGTCTATACGATCTAAGCTATAGCGATTATGCAGGCTCTGGTATCGTTCACATGGCGGGTGCTGCTGCTGCGTTAGCAGGTGTTATTATACTTGGCGCTCGTAAAGGTAAATATGGCCCGAACGGTCAAGTAAACGCAATTCCTGGTGCTAACTTACCGCTAGCAACATTAGGTACCTTCATTCTATGGATGGGTTGGTTCGGTTTTAACGGTGGTTCAACACTTCAGCTTTCTGGTATCGGTGTCGCCAACGAAGTTGCTTCTGTATTCCTTAATACTAACGCTGCCGCTTCTGGTGGTTTAATAGCTGCGCTTATCGTTGCTCGCATTCTGTTCGGTAAAGCTGACTTAACCATGGCCTTGAATGGCGCATTAGCTGGTTTGGTTGCGATCACTGCAGAACCTGCTGATCCAACACCACTATTAGCCACCATCATCGGTGCTGTTGGCGGTATCATTGTCGTGTTCTCAATCGTGACTCTTGATAAGTTAAAGTTGGACGATCCAGTCGGCGCGATTTCGGTACACGGTGTAGTCGGTCTTTGGGGTGTCTTCGCAGTACTTCTTTCAGATGCAGATGCAACATTCTCTGGCCAGTTAATTGGCGCTCTAACCATCTTTGTTTGGGTATTTGTCACCAGCTTAATTGTTTGGGGGATTATCAAAGCAGTCATGGGTATCAGAGTCACTGATGAAGAAGAGTACGAAGGTGTTGATATCTCTGAATGCGGTATGGAAGCTTACCCGGAATTCACTAGAGACTAAGTTCTAATTTAGAAAAAGTAACACTAAAACGCCTCCTCTTGGGGGCGTTTTTTATGTTTCTGCGTTTTATGTCTCTAAAAATGCGAACAATCCGTCAGAAAAAAATCCTCACTATAATTAACTAAAATGTACTTGATCAATCAGATCGGATAAATTGATAGTTATAACAATAAATATTTACAGGGCTATTTTTGCTTTTTAGTGTTTTTAAGGACGTTATGAATGCCGCAGGATAAAGAAACCGTTGCCAGCCAGTTAAAACAAACAACTGAAATAACAGCAGATAGCCTGCCCAGCGATGGCGGTGTAGAACGCCGTCGTTATGTGCGTCGCCCTGCTCGATGGAATGTCGTTATCACGACACATGATAAATATGAAGTTCATGCACGTACTATCGATGTGTCTGAAAAAGGCGCGTCTATAGACAGCCCAGCAGATTTCCGAAAAGGTGCCTTGGTTATTTTGTCAGTCAGCGCTTTTTATAAGGGGAAGAAAAAAGAATTCAGAGTGCTTGGAGAGGTCAAACATGTCTCTATTGCTAAAAATGGTTTTACTCTTGGCATGTTTTTTAAGGATGCATCTGCAGATACTTTCAAGTTCTTTCGCTTATTTGCAGAAAGCCGTATATAAGCGTCAAACAAATCAAGTCTACATAATACCGATTCAATATAGACTTCCTGATTCAATCCTGAATATAATCTTTATAGCTCACAGGTGTTATCCAATCACCTGATTTATAAAAAATTATTTACAATACTGGAGCAGAAGCAAGGTCATGGATACTATGGAATCTTTTACTCACTTTCGAACCTGCAATCTATGCGAAGCAATGTGTGGCATCGCGATACAGGTTGAGAATAATGAGATTACCTCAATCAAAGGTGATCCAGATGACCCCTTCAGCAAAGGCCATATCTGCCCAAAAGCACTTGCGCTAAAAGATATACAATCAGATCCAGACAGGCTTAAGCAACCTCTAATGAAAACAAAAAAAGGCTGGAAAGAAATATCCTGGAATCGTGCCTTTGATCTTGTTGCAAATAAAGCCAAAGATACCCAAAGAACCTATGGAAAAAATGCCCTTGGTGCCTATTTTGGTAACCCGAATGCCCATCACCACGGCAACGTATTATTTTTACTGCCCTTTATCCAATCACTGAAAACAAAAAATCGCTTTTCTGCGACCTCGAACGACCAGCTACCTCATATGCAAGCTAATTTAGAACTTTTTGGCAATCAGTATTTATTTCCTGTTCCCGATATTGATCATATGGATTTATTTATCTTGTTAGGAAGCAATCCCGCCGCCTCAAATGGCAGTTTAATGTCGGTACCCGATTATACTGCGAGACTAAAAAGAATCTCTCAGCGGGGTGAAGCCATCCTGATCGACCCACGTAAAACAGAAACAGCCAAAGCTTGTAGCCAACACTTATTTATTAAGCCCGGCACCGATGCCTTTTTACTGCTCGGTATACTTCATACGCTTTTTGCAGAGAACTTAATTGAAACCGGTCGTTTGCACCCTCATATGGAAGGTATCGCTGAAATTCAATTAATTTGTGCTGAGTTCCCACCGGAACACGTTAGTCATATAACCGGGATTTCGAGTAAAAAAATCATCGAACTCGCAAGCAAGCTGGCGACCACCCCTAGAGCCTGCTTATTTGGCAGAATGGGCACATCCACTCAAGAATTCGGCGGCCTTGCTACTTGGTTAATTTATGTTATTAATGCCTTGACCAATCACCTTGATGAACGAGGCGGTTTGATGTTTACCAAACCTGCTGCAGATATGATCGAGATAAGTGATTGGCTGGGCCAGAAGGGCCATATCAATCGTTATAAAAGTATATCGGGCTTACCCGAGTTTGGTGGCGAGCTACCTGCGAGTGCAATGGCAGATCAAATACTCCTCGAAAGTGATGAGCAGGTCAGAATGATGTTTGTGGTGGCAGGCAATCCGATACTGAGCAGCTCAAATAGTCAACGTTTAGATGAAGCCTTTAAATCGCTTGATTTTATGGTGTCTATTGATTTCTATTTAAATGAAACCTCGCGTCATGCAGATATTATTTTACCGCCAACAGCCGCTTTAGAGCAGTCTCATTATGATCTGGTTTTTAACTTGCTCAGTGTGCGTAATGTTGCCAAATACTCTCCGGCCCTGTTCGAAAATAAAAAAAATACCCGCCACGACTGGCAAATATTACTCGAACTGAAAAGACGCTTAGAAAACGTGGATTTTCTTAGTCGAACAAAAGAATTAGGGGCGTATCACCTGCTCAAACGAATGGGACCTGATGGCATATTAGACTTGATTTTACGCACAGGCCCCTATGGCACACAGTTTCCTGGCACCAGCCAAACAGGCCGTTTTTTAGTCGACGCCATTCAAGGTATTCTTCCTTCAAAACATCCTCTTAAGAAGATTTTGGACTTGAGCCCTTATGGCACACCGAACCGAAGCTTAAGTAAAGGTTTATGCCTAAGCTCATTACTTAACTATCCACATGGCATCGATCTTGGGCCGCTTCAGTCACGCTTACCTGAACGGCTTTATACCCCTAGGAAACGCATTCGCCTTGCGCCTATCAGTTATCTAAAAGATATGGCGCGTTTAAGACACGCCATGGCGCGAACGTCATCAACAGAATTACTGCTTATTGGCAGACGGCATGTCAGATCAAACAACTCTTGGTTACATAATAGCCAGCGTTTAGTCAAAGGCAAAAATCGCTGTACCTTGATGATCCATCCTGACGATGCGAAAAAAGCCAAGCTTAACAATGGTGATACTGCTCTCATTAAAAGCCGCGTCGGCATGCTGCATATCGAAACCCAAATTACCGAGGATATGATGCAAGGGGTGATCAGTATTCCTCATGGCTGGGGGCACTCAATGCCCAACACCCAACTACAGATTGCGGCTAAATACCCCGGAGTCAATCTCAATACCTTAAGTGACGATCAATTTGTAGATAAATTAACCGGGACAGCGGTCTTTAATGGTATTCCGGTGACGCTTACTAAAAGTATAAGTTCTGCAAAAAATACAGAGCAAACGTCCCGAGCCAAAGTGAGTTCCGAACTGGCATAATTATTTAACCTGAAGATTAAAACAATTGTGATTATCCCTTACGATGCATTAAGTACTGAAGCCCTGAATAGCTTAGTCAGTGAGTACTGTCTGAGAGATTGGGGGCTTAATGAAACAACAAGCCCCTTAGAAGAACGGGAAGCACAGGTTCGACAGGCACTAAAAACAAAACAACTCCTCGTGGTCTACAGCGAAGACGAAGAAAGTGCATTCATCAAACCCGCTGCAGATTTGAATATGGAAACCTAAGGCCTCATGACTCAAGCCAATAAGCTTCACGTGATCATCCCACAAGAACAACTTATTAAGATGGCTGGTCAGGACTGTTTCAATCTTGGCGTAGCCTTAAGCCAAAGCACATCACCGACAAACTTACAGGTTTCTGAACATAAAGTGTCAGCCGACATTAGCGAACACCATGTCGTATTAAATTACCCTGACAAACACATCCAAGGCGCATGCTCTTGCCCCAGATCTGATGGTTTTGATTTTTGTGAACATTGCGTGTGTTTATGCCTTCACATTAATAAGCAGAACCAACAAATTCGTTCTTTGGCGAAAGGTCCTGATAAGAGTAAAGTTCTGGCCTATCTATTGAGTTTAGATAAACAGGTTCTCGCTAAACAGTGCCTAAATCTAATCACAGAAGATGCCGACGAGTTTGAACGTTATCGATTAAAAGCATTTCTGCATCAAGGTGAGATCGACTACAGTCAACTGAAAGCACAAATAACAGCGCTCACCCGAAAGCCCGACAACCTCTTTAGCCAACGAAAAGTGAAAGTATTTTTTAGTAAACTAGAGCGTTTTCTAGCCGAGCTAAATGCAGATGACGCACCCGATTTTGATGCTGATAAACTACAGAAAGTGCTTGAATATGCCTTTCAGAGAATCAATGCCCTACTAGAGCACATTGACGATAGCACCGAGCAACGCCAAGGCTGTCTGTCCCATTTACATCAGCTTTATGCTGATTTACTCGAACAAAATCAAAGCCGTGACGATACCCAAGCAAAGCGACTCTTCAGTTTTTGGCTTAATGATCGCTTTAACTTGCTGGGCATCCAAGCCGCTAACTGGCTGAATACTAAAGCAAAAGAAAAATTCAAAACACTTGCCCATACGAAATGGGAAAATAACTCATCCAATAATCAGACTACGTTAACCACATGGCAAAAAGTGAAACTGGCTCGCTATTTATTTGAAGAGGCCATACAATCCCACGATAATTTACGCGCAAATGAATATAGACGTTTCTTTTCTAAGGATTAAACCATGAGCAATAATCAATCTGACATATCGATGAGCCCAGATGAACTTTACCTGGAAGAAGTTTTCACAGATAACAAGGTTGGCACCATTCGCCGCATGACACCAGTGACGTCGGAAGGGCTAAAAGATGATTCACGCGAAACTGTTTACATTGGCAGTACTCAAATGATGACACCAGCAGGCCCAATGCCACTGAACTTTGAACTGGCTGGTAAATCTCTTGGTGAAGCAGCACAAAATTTTGGTGATGCTGCCAACAAATCTGTTGAAGAAACCATGAAAGAGCTTCAAGAAATGCGTCGTCAACAGGCATCACAAATTGTAGTGCCAGGCCAAGGTAGTGGTAGCCAAATTCAAATCCCTTAACTAGCCATTAAGACCACAACACAAAGGTATCACTATGATCATCGTTCACCATTTAAATAACTCTCGATCCCAACGTGTTTTATGGTTATTGGAAGAGTTAAAACTTCCCTACGAGATAAAACGTTATAAGCGAGACCCAAAAACGATTCGTGCACCTAAAAGCCTTCGAAATGTTCACCCTCTAGGGAAGTCACCCGTGATTACAGATGGCGATATTACGGTGGCGGAGTCAGCTGTGATTATTGATTATTTAGTACGAACCTATGCTAAAGAAACCTTTAGCCCAGATGAAAGTTCTGCCGAATTTCGCGACTATCAATATTGGATGCATTTTTCAGAAGGCTCTTTAATGCCACCACTGCTGATGCGCATGCTCTTTGAAAAGCTTAAAACAAGTCCGATGCCTTTTTTCATTAAACCGGTTGCAAAAATGATCGCAGATAAAGTTTTAACGACCTTTGTGAACCCTGAGATCACCCTGAATATGGGGTTTGTTGATCAATATCTTGCTAGCCATACTTGGTTTGCAGGCGATGAACTAAGTGGTGCCGACTTCCAAATGAGCTTCCCCTTAGAAGCAAGTGTCGCCGCGGGCGCTATCAGTCGTAATAAATACCCGAATATTCATGCTTATGTGCAGCGTTTTCAAGAACGCGGTGCTTATTTAAACGCACTCGAGAAAGGCGGCGACTACGATTACGGCCCTAAAAAATAACCACATAATTTCAAATTATAGCCCACTTTATTTGTAGAGACTTAAATTAATGACATATGCTTTAGGCCAACGTTGGGTCAGCCAGACTGAACCCAAATTAGGACTTGGAATCATCACCGAATTTGCCAATAGACGCGTTACCATTTCCTTTCCAGCGGCCGGTGAAACCCGCACTTACGCCATAGAACAGGCGCCAATCAGTCGAGTGACCTATAAGGAAGGCGACGCGATTTCGAATCATGAAGACGAGCAATTTATTGTCATTAGCGTTGATCAAACAGAAGATCTGATTCGCTATTTAGCCGAAGCAAATGACGAGACTAAAGCCGCTAAAACCCTTAGCGAAGTTGAGCTAAACTGCTTCATTCAATTTACCTCTCCACTTCAGCGTTTGACGAGCGGCCATTACGACCGAAACCGCGCCTTTCGCATACGTTACGAAACCCTAAAGCATAAACACCGCCTACAACGATCTGAAACACATGGTTTATTAGGTGCTCGTACCAACTTGCTGGCACATCAGGTTTATATCGCCGACCAAGTTTCAAGGCGCTATGCTCCACGTGTGCTTTTAGCCGATGAAGTGGGTTTAGGAAAAACCATCGAAGCCGGGATGATCCTCCATGCCCAGATTCATAACAGCCTCGCACGCCGGGCCCTGATTACCGTACCGTCCACCTTAGTCCATCAGTGGCTAATTGAAATGCTGCGTCGTTTCAACTTACGTTTTTCGGTATTTGATCGAGAACGTTTCGATTCGCTAACAGAAGAAGGGATCGACAATCCGTTCGAGACCGAACAATTGGTACTCTGCGATCAAAAGTTACTGTTAAATGCGGATATTCAAGAAAAAGCCCTCTCAGCTAATTGGGATTTATTGGTAGTGGATGAAGCGCATCACTTGCACTGGAGCGAAACGAAAAGCAGCCCTGAATATCTATCTATAGAAGCATTAGCCCAACATAGTCACGGCGTCTTACTGTTAACCGCAACACCAGAACAGGCAGGTATTGAAAGCCACTTTGCACGCTTGCGTTTACTTGACCCGGATCGTTTTCACAACCTGCAAGAATTTATCGAACAGGAACAAAACTACCAAAAAATCACTCAATTAGTCGGTAGTTTGCAAGCACTCACTGATGAAGAGGCTTTGCCTAACAATGTCATCGAGATGCTGGGCGAACATTCAGAAAACGTAAGCAAGCAACAAGCAATCCAACAGCTACTTGATGAACACGGCACAGGACGCATTCTATTTCGAAATACCCGCCAAGCGGTTAAAGGCTTTCCAGATAGAATCCTCCACGCTTACCCCTTAGAAGTAGACCCAAATGCACCGCAAACCGAAGTAGCGGAAGAAAGCATCAAACATAACCCAGCGGTCAGTTGGCTCAGTAATTTCCTGGATACTCACAGGAACGATAAAACCCTGATCATCTGTCGCTCTGCAGAGCTGGCCTTAACTCTCGAAGCCTATTTACGGCTCCGGTTAGGCTTTCGTACAGCGGCCTTCTATGAAGGTTTAAATATCATTGAACGTGACCGGGCCGCAGCTTATTTTGCAGATAAAGAAGACGGTGCACAGACGCTAATTTGCTCTGAAATTGGCAGTGAAGGTAGAAACTTTCAGTTCGCGCGTCACTTAGTGTTATTTGATTTACCCGAAAACCCCGACTTACTAGAGCAGCGCATAGGCCGATTAGATAGAATTGGCCAGGAAAATGATGTCCAAATTCATGTGCCTTATTTACTTGAGAGCAGACAAGAAGGTTTGTTTCGCTGGTATCACGAGGGCTTGGATGCTTTCATTCACAGTTGTGCAGCAGGTTATGCTTTATATGAGCAGTTCTCTGAAGAGCTGGAACAGTACTTAAAAGATAAAGACTTTAGCGCCCCAGAAAGTGCCGCTTTTATCAAGCAAGCACGTACAAAAAGAGATGAAGCCATGGCTGCGCTGCAAACCGGTCGTGACCCATTGCTAGAACTGAACTCCTGTCAGCCAGACATTGCCGAAGCCATTATCGAAAAGATAGAGTCAGAAGAAGACAGCGCGTTACTCTCAAGCTATATGGAACGTCAGTTTAATCTTTACGGTGTAGAGCAAGAATATCAAACCGACCAGACACTCATTATCCACCCGGGAGAGCATATGCTTGAGCAGCATTTTCCGGGTTTGCAAGAAGATGGCAACACACTCACCTTCCATCGATTAAAAGCACTGGTTCGAGATGATGTTGAGTTTGTAACTTGGGAACACCCCATGGTGACAGAGTTAATTGATCAAACGCTCACGGGTGAATTAGGTAATGCTGCGCTTGCGAAGATCTCGGTCAAAGGGGTTGATCCTGGCACCTTATTCTTAGAGGCTATTTTTGCTTTAAATAGTATGGCGCCAAAATCCTTACAGCTTGATCGTTTCTTACCTGTTTCCCCGCAACGGATTTTGGTGGATATTAGTGGTCGTGATTTAGGCGAAGTTCTGCCTCACGAGCAACTCAATGAGTTATGTAGCGGGCTAAAACGCAGCATGGCTCAAGCGGTACTCAAAGAAATTCGTAACGAGGTCGGCACAATGATGACACATGCCCAAGCGATGGCCGAAAAAGCCGTGCCAGAACTCATAGAGAATGCTAAAAATGCCGTTGAAGAACAGCTAACGCGTGAGATTAAGCGACTCATCAGCCTGCAAAGCAAAAACCCATTGATTCGGGATGATGAAATTGCATTCCTAGAGAAGCAAAAACAAGACTGCCTGCTGTATATTTCGAAAACGGGTTTAGAGGCTCAAGCATTACGCGTTGTTATTAATACCTAGAAAACTTTTCACACGGAATAGACATGATCGAAAAGCAGCATTTAGTCAAAATAGCCAATACGAATATGCCCTTTGGGAAGTATCAGGGCCGACGTTTGATTGATGTGCCTGAAGAGTATTTATTATGGATGAAAAAGAAAGGCTTTCCTTCGGGAGAGCTTGGTAACTTGCTGGAATTAACCTTGGATATAAAGGTTGAAGGCTTGGACAAACTACTTCAACCTTTAAAAAAATAAGACCCAGAGTCATTCACCCTGATGGAATATAGGAGATAGCAATATGAAAAAATTGAAATCAAAACTTGCACTATTAGCAAGCAGCACTTTTATAGCAGCTAGCCTTTCCCAGTTTGCACAAGCAGAAATGAGTATTACCAGCACAGACATTAAAGCTGGTGAATTAATGCCAAAAACACAAGAGTTCGCAGGTTTTGGCTGTACTGGAGATAACCTTTCACCGCAACTTAGCTGGGCAAATGCACCTGCTGGCACTAAAAGCTTTGCTATTACCGCTTATGATCCAGATGCACCTACGGGAAGTGGCTGGTGGCATTGGGTGCTCGTGAATATTCCTGCTTCGATTAACACCTTGGCAACAAGCGCTGGCAAGCCAGAAAAAGCCTTATTACCTGAAGGCAGCCAAACCTTTAGAAACGACTACGGCAGCAAAAGTTTTGGCGGTGCATGCCCTCCTGAAGGCGACAAAGCGCATCGATATCAATTTAAAGTCTTCGCACTCAATGTCGAAAAGCTTGAATTACCTGAAGATGGCAGTGCGGCTTTAGTCGGTTATTATTTGAATAGCCACGCCATTGAAACGGCCACTCTCGAAGCATTGTATAAGCGCTGAGTTGTATCTAACACATTTCGACCCTTCGATAAACTCAGGGCAGGCAACTCAATGAGTAATATTTCTCGCTCCCTGAGCCCCGTCGAAGGGTCTTTCAGATTAAACTCTGAGTTTCACCCAACATATTTCGACGAAGCTCAATACAGACATTTCGACAAGCTCAATGAGCAACTGATTTACTTCTTCTGCTTTACCTCAAACGCAGCCAACTGCTCTGCCGTCGCATCCGCTTGATACTTCTCTTTCCATTCTGAATAAGCCATGCCATAAATTTTCTCCCTGGCTTGTTCGTAATCTATCTCTATACCCTGTTCTTCAGCTGCTGATCGATACCATTTTGCCAAACAATTACGACAAAAGTTCGCCAGAATCATCAGATCAATATTCTGTACATCCTTGTTGTCGTCTAGATGTTTTAACAAATGCCTAAAGGCGGCGGCTTCGATTTCAGTACGCTGTGCATCACTTATATTGTCTAAAGACGTCATAGTCGTTTCACTCATGTATTTTCCTATCAACAGAAACACCTTAAAAAGTTCAGGAGCTTGAATAAACCATAATGATATAGTGCTTTTGCTATTCAAAGCCAGATTAGGCTTTTATACTCATACAGGCTTAGCTTAAGGATATAAGCTAAGCCTCAACATATACACTAAAAGGATTTAGTATGGCAATTTCAGATTGGCCCGAATTAGAACGCCCCCGTGAAAAACTTATCAACTTGGGTGCCGCCCACCTTAGCGATGCAGAATTACTCGCTATATTCTTACGTGTCGGCATGAAAGGAAAAACGGCACTCGATCTAGCCCGTGAGATGATTCAACACTATGGCAGCCTAAAAGCCTTATTTAGCGCCAAGCAAATAGACTTTTGTGATTTTCCCGGCATGGGGCCAGCAAAGTATGTGCAAGTTCAGGCATCCCTGGAAATGAGCAAACGTTACTTTCAGGATGAAATGCGTGAAACCAGTCCGATCACCAGCCCTGTTGCAACCAAGCAGTTTTTAAAACATGCACTGGCGGGCAAGCCTTATGAAGTCTTCGCCTGCTTATATTTGAATAATCAGCATCAAATTCAATCTTTTGAGGAGCTATTTAAAGGCACGCTCAATGCCGCATCAGTCTACCCCAGAGAAGTGATGCGCCATGTGATCGATAAAGGCGCTGCCGCTGTGATTTTCTGCCATAACCACCCTTCTGGCTCCCCTATTGCCAGTGAAGCAGATATTCAACTCACTAAACGCTTAATCACAGCACTGGAGTTAATTGATGTGAAAGTGCTAGACCACATGATTGTGGCAGGAAATGAGGTGATTAGCTTTGCCGAACAAGGACTACTTTAATTAGTCAGCTTACAATTTATATTGTTCAAAATCATAGCGATAAATTTAGCTAAAAGTCTCGTTTTTCTTGCAACACCAAGCTAGTTTTTATAAATTCTCTTTGCGATTGAAAAAACTTTCTGGTATAAAGGCGGGCTCTTTAGTAAGGACGATTAAAAGTCCAGCGATTTGAATTTATTCTAACGTGCCTTCGAGGGTCGTTTAGAAGTTGGAGGCAAGGTTACAATGTCTAAAGTATGTCAGGTTACAGGCAAGCGCCCACAAGTGGGTAATAACGTTTCACACGCAAAAAACCGCACACGTCGTCGTTTTTTGCCGAATCTACAGTCTCACCGTTTTTGGGTAGAAGCTGAGAACCGTTTTGTAAAACTTCGTGTATCTACAAAAGGTATGCGTATTATTGATAAGAAGGGCATTGATACTGTCCTTACTGAACTCCGCGCTCGCGGTGAAAAAGTTTAAGGAGCATTTGAGATGCGTGATAAAATTCGTTTAGTTTCCAGCGCTGGTACAGGTCATTTTTATACAACTGACAAAAACAAGCGTAACATGCCAGAAAAGATGGAGATCAAGAAATTTGATCCGACCATTCGCAAGCATGTACTTTATAAAGAAGCAAAAATTAAGTAATTTATTACTTAATTTTGCAAAAAAGCATTTAGCTTACGTTTGCATATCCTAGCTTCCATAAAAAACCCGACTTCTGTCGGGTTTTTACATTTAAAGAGATTTTTATAAGTAAGATTATTTTCTACCTAGGCTCCATAATAACCATCAGGTAAGGCAAACTCGAGAGCAATAGGCAAATGATCTGAAACTGGAAATGTCATCACCTCGGCCCGCTTCACTAATAAGCCCCGGCTAATCAAAATATGATCAAGGGCTTTTTCAGGCCGCCAACTTGGAAAGGTATGAGAAACACCAGGCAAAGCCACCAGACCGGCATCTTGCAATGGCGAGTCATGTAGAATTTTCTCTGCATGGGTATTCATATCCCCCATTAACACCACATGATTAAAATCACTAATTAAGTCACGCACAAAACTAAGCTGCTGCTTTTGCGCACTGTCACTTAATGACAAATGCATAATCACCAACACAAGCGGATCTTCTTTTTTACCGTATTGCGCTAAGATAACCCCCCTGCCCGGGATTAGACCTGGAAGTCTATACTCTTCAACTAGAAAAGGCCGATAGCGGCTCAATAAGCCGTTACTATGTTTGGCGACAGGCCCGAAGTTCCGATTCAGTTGCTGATACCAAAAAGGAAAACTGCCTTCAGAAGCCAAATATTCAACCTGATTAATAAAGCCACTTCGAAGGCTGCCGCCATCGACTTCCTGCAAAGCAACCATATCGTAGTCACTCAGAAAGGCGGCAATTTTATCCAGATTTTCTTGCCTGCGACGATGTGGAAGCACATGCTGCCAACTTCTAGTCAGATAATGTCGATAAGAAGACGTCGAAATCCCGACCTGAATATTATAGGTAAGCAAACGAATACTAGGGGCAGCATCTAGAAAAGGTGTATCAATCAAGTCATCAGGGTGTGACTGCTGGGAGCCGGCATTGATTGGCACTAGCAGTTGATTTAAATGACGTTTGAATTTGCGATACATAATGGCTTATTTAAAATTGTCGGACTTAAAGTATAGCCGATTTAAGTGAAGTACCGTGAATTTCAGAGATTAAAAAGCAGGGTTTATTTGGCCCTGCTTTTTAATTAACGAACACCATTTGGTCTTGCGTTATTACTTAGCGACTGCCTTACGTTCTTTTTCAAGCAGAAAGTCGACCACTTTTAGCATATTTCCCAAACCACCGGCATCTCTAACACCTACCTTATATTTACCGTTGACAATAAGCGCAGGCACACCTGATATCTTAATACTTTTAACGGTTTTATCAGCCTGTTCAACCGCCTGATCAACCTGTGAAATTTTCCTAAAACCACCCGTTTCAAATAATTTATCAAATTTATCTGAATCAACACCACGTTTAATAAATAGAGGTTTTAAGCTCTCTACCGTCTTATATTTCTGTTGATTACCCTGGATGGTATCAAACAACTCTTGGTGCATATCTTCTTGAAGGCCTAAAAATTTCGCTGCATAGAATACTTTTGCATGTTCAAGCCAACCCCTGAAAGTGGCAGGCATTAAGGTAAAACTGACATCTTCAGGTAAAGACTTCTCCCATTTTTTTAAATAGTTATTATTAAACTCGTAACAATGTGGGCAGCCATACCAGAAAATTTCTAAAACCTCTATCTTACCTGGGTCTTCAGTTTTTATCGGAAAAGGCAAGACCTTATAGTGAGTACCTTCTTGCCATACACCCTGCGCAAAGGCTGATGCGCT